>ENA-UOWG01002378-UOWG01002378.1-activated-sludge-metagenome-genome-assembly--contig:-NODE-2378-length-16184-cov-17.902660_pt1 | contig 16184 bp, 10 predicted proteins | sample MGYA00238147_ERZ761563 | MGnify/ENA primary metagenome ERZ761563 (study PRJEB28884, sample SAMN05720216) | anaerobic digester metagenome | isolation source: active sludge of municipal... | reverse complement strand
GCCGCCGTGTCCCTACGGGTCCTACAGGTATAATCTTTCCAGGAAATCACCTTATGTCGTTCGTAGACTGAAACCGTGGCTGCAAGCAGGCTATCGGGAGAACAAATCATGGCTGGACAACAAATTCCTGGACCCGAAGGGATTGCCACTTACTCGCTCCTGTTGATCGATAGCGGCACGCTCGCGCGCACCGCAACACCTACTCCAGGCATTCAAATCCATCAGGCGCTCCCTGATTCCAGCGCCAGGGACGCCTCTAGCGCGGTTTCTCCTTCTACATCGAGGCAACAACAAGCATTCAGCCTGGTCATGCAGTTCCTTCAGGATGTAGAAGATACCGCGCTCTTCGCCGCAATCCAAAATATAAGAACCGAAAAGCGTATTGGCTTCGGCAGCCCCGATGACAAATCTAATGCCATGTGGGATCCACATGAGGATTATATCACTATCAACAACAGGATGGCTGAAAATATAAATAATATAGGGGGAAAAAATGCTGAACAAAATAGAATGATATTGATCGTGGATTTGGCGGCGACTATCGCTCACGAACTGGAACATCGGCGGCTGGGCAAGTCAGCTTACTATAAGAGCGGGATTAAAAGGATTAACCGGGAAGTCCAAAGCAAGGACTGGAACCGTTATAATGTAGGCTTAAACGCAAGCCGAGTGCTATCATTTGGTTTTTATAGCACCCTTGGTCCGTGGTGTATTGTACCGGGCCTTATCTATACTGCTGGCACCTACCTCACAAGTTGGGCAGTGGGCACCATTGACCAAGGAGAACGCTCGGCATGGCAAGTTGGCCTGCAAAAACGGCTGGATTGGGCGCGTCACGAATATAGATGCCTGTTGGAGCTTATGCGAACTGGAAACGCGCTGCCAGAAAAAAAATCCCTGATCGCTAATCGCCTGATGGTCATTTGCAAGAGTTTTAACGATATAAAAGGCGGCCCTACAGAGATCCGTGATCAAATTGGCGATCTTCAAATGAAAGATGCTGCTGGAAATAAAATTACGGAAACTAGCGCCCAAGGCGAGATAGAGGTTTATCTCCAGTTTGCTAAAAAGTGGATTGACCGTGAATCCTGGATAAAGAAGGGGGGTGTCCCTTTTAGCGGAACCGGCTAATACCAGATTCTTGGTAGATTTTACTGGGTGGGGTGGATAAGCGTAGCGCAATCCACCTTCCTTGATGAGTTGCCGATGGTGGATTTCACTTCGATCATCCACCCTATAGTTTGAAACACGATTTATCAGAAATGGTATAAGATTCCCGGTGATCACCCCCGTTACTCCGAGATCTGCCCCGTAAGCTTTAGGCCAGTTACGGCGGCGCCGGTTGAATTCCATGCCGGGCGCACGCGGCGCTCTCCCCCGGTATTAGGTATCCATAGCCGAATCGGTGTATTCTACGTTGCACTGCAACATAGCTTACCTTTGAAGGCACGGCCATGACTACCGCCATTCTCGTCGTCCCCACTGAGCAACGGGTCGGGCTGACCACCGTCGCCCTCGGCCTGGTGCATGCGCTCGACCGCGAGGGCATCCCGGTCGGCTTCTGTAAACCGATCAGCCAGCCACATGCTACCGATACCGGCCCGGAACGTTCGACCCGACTGGCGCGCACGGTCACCAGCCTGAGCCCGCCCGAACCGATCCCGGTCGCTGAAGCCGAGAGCCTGCTGGGCCATGGCCGGGAAAATATCCTGCTGGAAGAAGTGATCACCCGCTACGAACAGGCCGCCCAGCAGGCCGCCATCGTCGTGGTTGAGGGCCTGGTGGACACCGAGGAGCAACCCTACGGCACCCACCTCAACGCCCGCATGGCGCAAAGCCTGGACGCCAAGGTCATCATCGTCGCCGCGCCGGGCCACGACACGCCGCGCCAGGTCGCCGAAGCCGTAGAAGTGGTGGCCCGCTCCTACGGCGGCATCCATCACGAACGGCTATTGGGCTGCATTATCAACTTGCTGGATGCGCCGGTGGACCCGGCTGGCCACATCCGCTTTGATTTCAGCCGCGCCGAAAACGGTTCCAGCGTCAGCCACGAGGCCGAATTCCGGGCTGAATGCCCTCGCTATTGGCCGGAAAACTTCAAGTTGCTGGGCTGTATCCCCTGGCGGCGCGAGCTGATCGCGCCGCGAGTGCGGGACATCATGCATATGATTGACGCCCAGGTGCTCAATGAGGGACAACTGGACCGGCGCGTCACCCACGTGGCGCTGGGCGCCCGCACCCTGGCCAACAGTTGCCAGGATCTGCGGCCCGGCGCCATGGTGATCGCCCCTGGCGACCGCGATGATCTGCTGCTGGCGGTGTGCATGGCGGCGATGAGCGGCATCCCCGTTGCAGCCATCCTGTTGACCGGTGGCCTCAAGCCCGACCCGCGCATCTGGAAGCTGTGCGGGCCAGCGCTCGACGCCGGCCTGCCGGTGCTGACCATTTCCTACTCCACCATGCAATCGGTGCTGTACCTGCCCTACATCAATCTGGAAGTACCGATTGACGACCGAGACCGCATTCAGCGGGCTACCGAATCGGTGGCCTCGCACATCAGCCTGGACTGGAAGGAACCGTTATTGGCTACGCTGGTCGAGCGCCGGCTCAGCCCACCGGCGTTCCGGCACATGCTGGTGGAGCGCGCCCGCCGCGCCAACAAGCGGATCATCCTGCCCGAGGGCAACGAACCACGCACCATCGAAGCGGCGATCATCTGCCACCAGCGCGGCATTGCCCGCTGCGTGCTGATGGGTGACGCCGGACGCATGCACCGACTGTCGGCCCGCCGGGGCATGACCATTCCTGCGGACATCGAGATCATTGATCCCACCCAGGTTGACCGCCGCTATATTGACGCCATGGTCGCTCTCCGCCAGGGCAAGGGCCTGACGCCAGGACTGGCTGAGGAGCAGTTGCACGACCCGGTGGCGCTGGGCACCATGATGCTGTACCTGGGCGAGGTAGATGGGCTGGTGTCCGGTGCGGTGCATACCACCGCCAACACCATCCGCCCAGCTCTGCAACTGATCAAGACTGCGCCCGGCGTGCGGCTGGTCTCGTCCATCTTCTTTATGTGCCTGCCGGAACAGGTGCTCGTGTACGGCGACTGCGCCATCAACATCAGCCCCAGCGCCGACGAGCTGGCGGACATCGCGATTCAGAGCGCCGAGTCGGCCCAGGCGTTCGGGATCACGCCGCGTGTGGCGATGCTGAGCTACAGCACCGGCGCCTCCGGTAGCGGCAACGATGTGGAAAAGGTCAAGGAAGCGACCCGCCTCGCCCGCGAACGGCGGCCCGATCTGCTGGTGGACGGACCCTTGCAGTACGACGCGGCGACGATCAAGGAGGTGGCGCAGAGCAAGGCACCGGATAGCCGGGTGGCGGGCCGGGCCACGGTGTTCATCTTTCCGGATCTGAATACCGGCAACACCACCTACAAGGCAGTGCAGCGCAGCGCCGAGGTCATCAGCATCGGTCCGATGCTGCAAGGGCTGAACAAGCCGGTCAATGATCTGTCGCGCGGGGCGCTGGTGGAAGACATCGTGTTCACCGTCGCCCTGACGGCGATTCAGGCCGAGCAGGCCCAGGAGCGGGAACGCAGCGCGCGCTGATCAGATCCGCTCGAAGGTTTCTACCCGCGCCGGCGGCAGATTGCTCCAGACGATCTTGCTGGACAGCCGCCGGAAGCCGGGTAACAACCGGGGGTGGGTGCCGCGCAAATCATAGGTGAACTGCACCAGTCGGCCTCCCGAGTCAAGCAGGGTTTCGAACTGCTGGACGACAGCCCGGGTGGTGGCCGGGTGCAGAGAACGCAGCGGCAGGCTGGACACGATGCTGCTCAAACAGGGGTGCGGGTGACCGAGCAAATGCCCCAGTTGCGCGGCGTCGCCCTGGATGACGCGCAGTTGCGGAAACCGCTGGCGCAGATGATGGGCCAGCGTCGGCGAACGCTCTACCACCACCAGTTTCCAGGGGAGCACACCATGTTTGAGCAAGGCGGCGGTGACTGCGCCGGTCCCTCCGCCCAGTTCGATCACCAGACCGTCCCGTTCCAGCGGCACGCGCGCCGCCATACCGCTCGCCAGCGCAGGTGCGCTGGGGCAGGCGGCGCCCATGGCCCGGGGATTGGCCCAGATTTCCCGGGTGAACAGGGCCAGCGACGCAGCGCCAGGATTTTGCAGCAAAACCTTAACCAAACGTTTCATATCCTACCTGATCATGAAACCCGATAACCCGTGGCGATGGAGCAACCGCAGGCAGAGATCATCATTCATCCTGGAACATGACGAGTAACGGTCCGGGATGCCGGCGGCGGGCAAACGGCAGATGCCGCAGAAGAAGCCCGCAACGCCGTGGGGCGAGATGCAACCGCCGGCTTGGCCTGCTCAGGCCGTGCGCAACTGTTCCTGTTCGGCTTCAAACAGCACCGAGGCGACCTGATGCAGCCCCTCTTCCTCGGCGATTTCAGAGATTTCCTCCCACGAGGCCCCGCGATCAATGGCGGCGGCGGTCTTGCTGCCCGCCGGTAGTTCCTTGCGGACGTCGTGGAGGAATGAGTCGGTTGCTTCAGCAGGATCCTCGACCGGCGCTGGCCCTTCCCGTAAGGCTTCCTGTTCGGCCTCGAACAGCACCGCAGCCAGCTTGTGCAACCCCTCTTCCTCGGCCAGTTCGGAGATCTCCTCCAGACTGGCGCCTCGGTCGATGGCCGCGGCGGTCTGACTGTGATCAGGCAGATCGTCCCGGAAGGCCCGAAGCATTTGGTCGATGTTTTTCATCTCCACTGGGTGAACTCCTACTGCGAATAAGGTTTATCAGATATATAACCAGGCCAGAAGTCTATAGCAACCGTATTTGCATTGTAAAATATAGCCTGCAAGGAAATCGCTGGGTGTAAGCGTTCAACCTCGCCGGTCCTCCCTCACGAGGGGAAGGGAGACTGGCAAAATAGCAAAGGGCACGGCGGCGCCGGGCCACGTACTCGGGGGAGGGGGTTGGAAGGTGGGGAATGAACACTCAACCTGTCATGCAGCCAGAAGAACCCGGGGGCCATTACCTTCAGAGGACTGAAGCAAGCACTGCAATGAAGCCGTCTCGTCGCACCACTGTTTGGCGTTATCACCAGTTTCTGGAACTCTCGGTGCTGGTTCTGACGTTGGTCATGCTGTTCCTGGCCGTCGGATTCGCCCTGGCCGAGATAAACCGGAGGTACCTGGACCTGCGCCTGGCCGATGCTTCCAGGGCGCCCCTGTTCCTGGAGAACCGCCTTACTAACGTCCGCGAGGGGCTGGTTACCTTTGCGGATCTGGCCGAGGCGGAACGCTCACCCACAGTCCTGAAATTCCTCTCCGCGTTTTCGGATCTCTATCGCCTGGACTCGCAGTTCCGCGTAGCGGAGATCTACCAGACGGCGCCCGACAATCCGGTGGTTATCGGTTTTTCCTTCTCGGGAACCGCGCTGGCCGACGATCTGCAAGCCATCGGCGACCGCCAAGCCCTTTCCGCCATCCTGCGTGGCCGCGAGGACGTTGCGCCCAGTATTTATCTCGCCCTCCGGCGCGGAAGCCAATTTTATCTGGGACGCCTGAAGTTGACCTATGTCCAGGACGTTCTAAACCAGTTTGCCCGGGTGACTGGCCTCCCCGTGCTGCTGGTTGCGAAGGAGGGGGGCGTCATGCTCTCCAGTGATCCCGAACTGCGGATTTCCGCCTTTGACCTTAACCAGTGGGTGGGGACACCCTCCGCGCGCCGGACGCTGGCCGCCGCCGGCCGTCACTGGATACCGGCGTTTCTGGAAGCAAACACGATTGGCGCCATCGCCGTCACCCTCATCCCTGCTGAACCACTGGAGACCCAGCGCAACGTTTTGCTGGGCTTTCTGGTCATTTTCACGGGCGGTTTCATCCTCCTGATGGTCCTCAAGCATCGCCTGCTGCACCGGTGGGTCATGCAACCGTTAGCCGCCGTTGCCCGGAGCATGCGGGACCTGGATCAGAGCCAGTGGCCAGCCACGACTGAAGAGAATGACTACCGCTTCGAGGAACTGGCTGACATTCATGCCCGGTCCCAGGCTATGGCCGAGGCGATCCGGCAACAGGAACAGTCCCTCGCCGAGGCGACCTTGCAGGCGCAATCCGCGTCTCTGGCCAAGAGCGCCTTCCTGGCTCACATGAGCCACGAAATCCGCACCCCGCTGAACGCCATTCTCGGCTTCGCCCAGGTGCTGGTGCGCGACCCCGACCTGAAGGGATCCCAGCGCGACAGTCTGGCCACCATCCAGCGCAGTGGCGAGCATTTGCTCACCCTCGTGAACAATGTTCTCGACATGGCCAAAATCGAGGCTGGCCGGATGACCCTCCAGACGGCGCCCTTCGACCTGGCCAGACTGCTCATGGAGACGGAGGCGCTGTTCCGCCAAAACGCCCGTGATCGGGGGCTGACCCTGACCATCGAAGCGGCGGCGCTGCCCTGCCGGGTGGTGGGGGACGCGCTGAAGCTGCGCCAAGTCCTCATCAACCTGATCGGCAACGCCGTCAAGTTCACCCCGGCAGGAAGCGTGACGCTGCGGGTCGAGGCGGTCGGCGACGACGCGACCCGCTTCAGCGTCCTGGATACCGGCCTTGGGATCGCGCCGGAGGAACTGGCGCGGCTCTTTGAACCCTTCACCCAGACGGAAACCGGACGGTGGATGCAGGGAGGGACTGGACTCGGTCTGGCCCTGAGCACCCAGTATGTCCGGCTGATGGGGGGAGAACTGACTGCGGACAGCACGCCAGGCCAGGGGAGTTGCTTCACCTTTACGCTGCGACTGGCGTCCGTACCGCAGTCCCCGGAACCGATGACCGTCCTGAATGAAAACCCGGTTGTCGGTTTAGAGCCTTATCAGCCCGTCTGCCGGGTCCTCATCGCCGACGACCTGCCGGTCAACCGGGAACTGCTCCGGGCGCTGCTGGATGGATTGAATGCGATGCCGCCGGTGCTGGAGTTTCGCGAGGCGGTTGACGGCTGGGAAGCGGTGGCGGTCTGGGAACAGTGGCAACCCCAGGTGATCTTCATGGATATCCAGATGCCGGTCCTGTCGGGGGAAGAGGCGACCCGTCGAATCAAGGCGCGTATGAGGGCTCGACCCAACAAAGTGCGGTCGGTGGTGGTAGCGCTCACTGGCAGCGCCTTCGATGAAAATCGCGACCACTTGCTGACCTGCGGTTTTGATGAGGTTACCCGTAAACCGCTCCAGGCCGAGGAACTGTTCGCTATCCTGGAACAGCGTGTTGGTCTCCGGTTCATCCGGCTTGAGGAATTGCCCCCCGCGTCCTCCTCGCTATCGCCCGAAGAGTTGGCCCGACGCCTGCGCGCCTGTCCCGCCGATTGGCGCGCCAACCTGAAGGATGCTGTGGAACTGGGTGATTTCGTTCGCATCACCGCCCTTCTGGAACAGATCAGCGACGATGATGTAATGTTCTACGACACATTGGTGCAATGGACCTGCAATTATGACCTGGAAGCCTTCACGGTCCTGTGCGGTCAGGCTGAAGACCACGAGGGTTGATGGTGGCAGCCGGTGGGCTGGCGATGATCCGCCAATCGCCCGCAAGCGGGCTCCTGTGCCTAAAGGACCTCTGATATTTTACGAGAGTAGTTTTTGGTCAGTTTCCAAATTTTTCCCAGCCATACAAGGGGTGAAAGAATCATGGGACAGGCCGCAGTATCTGATGCGCCCAGGCGATCCCGCCTGCTGGTGGTGGATGATGTCCCGGTCAATCTCCAAATCCTCCAGAAGATGCTGGAAGACGACTACGACCTGAGCTTTGCCACTTCGGGCCGTCAGGCGCTGGTCTTGTTGACGAGAATCCCCAAGCCGGCGTTGATCCTGCTGGATGTGATGATGCCGGAGATGGACGGCTACGAGGTATGCGCCGCGCTCAAAAGTGACATCAAAACCCATGATATCCCCGTGATTTTTGTTACGGCTAAAACGGACGCCGAGAGCGAAACCCAGGCCCTGGCCGCCGGCGCGGTGGATTTCATCCACAAACCGGTCAATGAGGCGGTGGTGCGGGCGCGAGTCCGGTTGCACATTGAACTGGAACGGCGCGCTGTGGCCCTACACCTTGCCAATCTTGAGTTAGCGCAACACCGCGACCATCTGGAAGACCTGGTGTACGCCCGCACCCGCGAACTGGCCGAGGCGCGCGACGATGCGGAAAGCGCCAACCGGGCTAAAAGCGCTTTTCTGGCCAACATGAGCCATGAATTGCGCACCCCGATGAATCACATCATCGGCTTCGCCTATGTGTTGAGCCGCGAACTCCAGGACCCGGCGACCCGAACCCTGGCGGAAAAGATCAGCCACTCCTCCCAGGCATTGCTGGGACTGATCAATAGCATTCTGGATCTCGCCCGCATCGAATCCGACCGCCTTCGGATTGAAACCCTGGATTTTAACGTGTCGTCGCTGCTGGACCGGGTCGAAAAGGGGATTCAGGCCAGCGCCGCGGGTAAAGGACTCGAGCTGATCCGGGAGATGGATCCCGACCTGCCCCCGCTGCTGCAAGGGGATCCGATTCGCCTGCAACAGATTCTCGGCAATCTTCTGGGTAACGCCGTCAAGTTCTCCGACCAGGGCCGCATTACGCTCCGGGCGCGGCTGAGCAAGGCGTATCCGGAAGCGGTCGCGGTGCAGTTCGAGGTGGAGGATCAGGGGATCGGGCTGCCCACTGAATTGCAGGCCAGGCTCTTTCAAACCTTCAATCAGGGAGATGGCGCGGACACACGCCAGTATGGTGGCGTGGGGTTGGGGCTGGCGCTCAGCCAGCGGCTGGTGGCGCTAATGGGGGGTGAGATGGGGGTGCGCAACGCGCCGGGCCAGGGCAGTTGTTTCTGGTTTTGCGTGCGGCTGGCGGTCAGCCCGTCGTCGGTAGTCAACCCGACGGTTACCCAGGCTATGGATTGGCGGCAGGTGGGAGAGGTGGCCGCCTGTCTGGATCAGCTCCTCGCCGAAGGGGACTTGCAGGCGCAGACCCTGTGGGCCGCGTCGGAGGAGTTGCTGGAGCCGGTGTTGCAAGGTCGAATCGAGGCATTTCGGGAGGCCATGAGCGTCTTTGATTTCGAGCGGGCTGACCAGTTACTCCAGAAGGCGATGGTGGCTATGCCCGAACTGCCTGTTGGTTCTTCCGGGTAAGGGCTGAAATCGCTGTTTCAAACCACCCCGACCTGTTAAATTTTTCCCTCCTGTAAATTTTCCTGTGATGGTGAGGGGTAGCAGCGTGGAGCCAGGGCGTCGACTCCATCCAACCCATTGATCTTGTTAAGTGATGCTGGTTTGGCTTACCCGCGCCGCCATTTCGATCACAGGAAAATTTACAGGAGGAATTTTTCCATGATAGGGCTATTTGTGACCCCCATGGTGGATTCAGACCACATCGAGCACAACGAGCTGTGATTGCTGACTGCTTGTTGCAGGAAAAATTACAGTAGGGATTATTCTCCACCGTTGTGAAATTCAAAACCCTCGCAAACTCTCAGGAGTGCCCTAATGAGCGCCAAACGAATTTTGATGCTGGTCGGCGATTACGTGGAAGATTATGAGGTGATGGTGCCGTTTCAGGCCCTGCACATGGTCGGACACACGGTCGAGGCCGTCTGCCCGGACAAGCAGGCCGGCGAACAGGTGCGCACCGCCGTGCATGACTTCGACGGCGCGCAGACCTACAGCGAGAAACCGGGCCACAATTTCACCCTCAATGCGACGTTCGCCGAAGTTCAGGCGGAGCATTACGACGCCCTGGTGATCCCCGGCGGGCGGGCGCCGGAATACATTCGCCTGAATCCCAAAGTCATCGAGATCGTCCGTCACTTCGCTACGGCCCACAAGCCTATCGCCGCCATCTGTCACGGCGCGCAGGTGCTGGCGGCGGCGGGCGTGCTGGAAGGCCGAACCTGCTCGGCCTACCCGGCGGTCGGTCCCGATGTGGAGCGCGCCGGCGGTTGCCATGCCGCTATCGGTCTGGATCAGGCCCATGTAGACGGCAACCTGGTCACCGCGCCGGCCTGGCCCGCCCATCCGGCCTGGCTGAGTGCGTTCCTGAAGGTGCTGGGCACCCGGATCGAACCCTGAGCAGCATCACTACTCCCCGCCATGCGTTTCCTGCACGCCGCCGATTTGCACCTTGACAGCCCACTGCGCGGCCTCGACCGGTACGACGGCGCGCCGGTGGACGAGGCGCGGGGCGCCACCCGCCGCGCGTTCGACAATCTGGTCGCCGCCGCGCTCGACCATCAAGTGGATTTCGTGGTCATCGCCGGCGATCTCTACGACGGCGACTGGCCCGATCACAACACCGGACTGTTTTTCATCCGGGGCGTGACCCGACTGGCCGAGGAGGGCATCGCCGTCGTGCTGGTGCGCGGCAACCACGATGCCGCCAGCCGGCTCACCAAGGCCCTGCGCCTGCCGAAAAACGTCCATTTGCTGGCGGATGCCCGGCCTGAAACCCGGGTTTTCGACGATTTCGGCGTCGCGGTGCACGGCCAAAGCTTCGCCACCGCCGTCGTGCAAGCCGACCTGGCGGCCAGCTATCCGGCGCCGATTGCCGGCTGCTTCAACCTGGGGCTGTTGCACACCTCGCTCGATGGTCGCCCCGGCCACGATCCTTACGCCCCGACCACGCTCGACGTGCTGCGCGGCAAGGGTTACGACTACTGGGCGCTCGGTCACGTCCACGCCGCCGAAGTCGCGTGCCGCGAGCCCTGGGTGGTCTATCCGGGCAACACCCAGGGCCGGCACATCCGCGAAACCGGCCCCAAGGGTTGCGCCCTGGTGACGGTCGAAGACGGCGAAATGACCCACCAGGCTATTGCGCTGGATGTCATGCGCTGGGACAACCTGGCGCTCGACATCAGCGATCTGTCCGACCAGGAGGCGCTGCTGGAAGCGGCCCTGCTGAATCTGCGGCAACGGTTGGCTGAAGTGGGAGATCGCGCGTTGGCGGTGCGGGTCCGGTTGCAGGGCAGCGGTCCTTTGCATCGTGTGCTGGCCGCCCAGCCCGAAACGGTGGAGCAGAACCTCCGCAGCGTCGCCGTTCAAGCCTCGAACGGGCGGGCCTGGCTCGAAAAAATCGAATTTCGCACCCGTCCGCCTCTCGACCTCAACCGTATCGCCGAACGCGATGATCCCATTGGCTTGCTGGTGCGCGAATTGCGCCGGTTCGGCGAAGACGCTGCCCTGCTGCGCGCCGTGACCGGCGAGGCGCTGGGCGAGTTATTGCAAAAGCTGCCGGTGGATTTGCGCACCGCCGCGCGTTTGGATGAGGCTGACGGTCTGATCGAACTGCTGGGGGAGGTGGAGTCGGATCTGCTGGCGCGGCTGGCCGGGGAGGAAGGAGGGGTCGAATGAAAATCGAACGCCTCTATCTCAAGGCTTACGGCGCGTTTTCGGAACGATATCTCGATTTCGCCGGCGGGCCGGATTTTCATGTCATTTACGGTCCCAACGAAGCCGGCAAATCCACCACGCTGCGCGCCCTCGTCGGCCTGCTGTTCGGCATCGAGGAACGCACCAACGACAACTTCGTGCATCCCCATCCCCAGTTGCGGGTCGGCGCGGTGCTGGCGACCGCCAGCAACGGACGGTTGGCGGTGATGCGGCGCAAAGCGCGCAAGCAAACCCTGTTCGCGCTGGACGAAGCCAGCGGCGAGGAACTGACCGACCGGCCGCTGGCCGAGGACACCCTGATCCGCGTGCTGGGCGGGCTGGATGAAGGCTTGTATCGCGCCCTGTTCGGCCTGGATCTCGACGGACTGACGCGCGGCAGCGAAGCCTTGCTGGAAGGCAAGGGCGAGATTGGCCAAAGCCTGTTCGCCGCAGCGGCGGGGCTGGCCCATCTGCGCCAGTTGTCCGGCGCGCTCAACGCCGAGGCGGACAAACTGTTCCGCCCGCAGGCCACCACCAAACCCCTGATCAATATTGCCCTCCGCCAACTGGACGAGCAGCGCAAGCGGATGCGCGACGCCACGGTGCGCTCTTCCGCCTGGGAACAGGCCGAACGGCTCCAGCGCCAAACCGGCAGGAAACATGCGGAACTGCGGGTGGAACTGATGAATCTGCGCGGCGAGCAGCGCCGGCTGGCCCGGGTCGTCGCCCACCTGCCGCTGGCGGCGGAGCGCGCCGCGAAATTGCAGGAGCTGGCTACGCTCGCGGCGGTGCCGCTGCTGCCGCCCGAGGCGCGACAGCAACGGATCAAGACCGAAGAACGCCTGCGCGCCGCCCTGGAAAATCAGCGGGAAGCGCGGGCGGCGCTGGAAGATTTACAGCAGCAGCGCGCCACGCTCCAGGTGCGCGAGGCGTTGCTGGCCCACGCCAGCGCCATCGAGCGGCTGCACCATGGAGCGAAGGACTACCGGGGCGCGTTGGAGCGCCTGCCCCGGATCGAAGCGGAACTCGCCGTCGTGCGCCAAACGCTGGCCGCCCAGGCAGCGGCCATTGACTCGGCGCTGGCTACGGAACCGGCGCCCGCCGAATTGCCGGAGCAGGTGCGCGCGCTGCTGCCTTCGCCCACGACGCGGGCGCGGGTGGAGGCGCTGATGAAGGAGCACGATGCCTGGCTGATCAAGGACGAGCAACTGGAGGAGCGGGAACGCACGTTGGCTGGAACGCTCCAGCGCCTGCGGGACGAACTGGAAGCCCAGCCGCCGCCCCTGCCGTTCGACCCGCTCGAAGCGGCGCGCGAACAGGCCGCCGCGCCCGGCGACCTGGCGGCCCAGCACGCCCAGTTGACTCGCGAAATCAGCGAGTTGGCGACCGCGCTCGCCCGCGCCGCGGCGGCGTTGTGGGATGGATCGCTCGACGACCTGATCGCGTTGCGCGTCCCGTTGCTGGCCACGGTGAACGAAATCGGCGACCGCTATCGGCAATGCGCCGAGGAGGAACGCTCGCTCACGGATCAGGACCGCATCCTGCAACGGGATCTTGGCGAGCGGGAACGGGAATTGCGCGCTCTGGCCGCCGCCGGTGAAATCGTCACCCACGATCAGGTTCCCCAGGCTCGGCAGCGGCGCGACGACGGTTGGCGACGGATTCGCCAGGCGTATATCGAGCGCGCCGCCGATCCCGACCGGCTGGCGGCGGACTACGCGGCGGGGCAACCGTTGCCGGCGGCGTTTGAAGCGGCCCTGCGCGAAGCCGACCGCCTGGCCGATCTGCTGCACGCCGACGCCAAGCGGGCCGCCAGCGTCGAGAGCTTGCGTCAGCGCATCGCCGATATGCAGCAGGAACGCGCCAATCTCGCGCACCGGTTCGCGGCGCTGGCGACGGAACGCAGCCAACTCGACGCCCGCTGGGCCGAAATCGCCCGCGCGCTCCATCGGCCTGATCTGTCGCCCGGCGCGGCGGCGGAATGGCTGCAAAAGCAGGCGCTGCTGGTCGAACGTTCCGCCCGGCTGGAAACCCTGCGGCGGGAACAGCGTGAGGTCGCAACGGCGTTGACCGCGACACGCCAGGCATTCGATCAGGCGTTGCGCAGTTATGGCCTGCCCGGTCTGGCTGAAGACGAAGTCCTGCCCACTGCGCTCGGTCGCGCCAAAGCGGCCATCGAGCAGGGCCGCCGGCAGGCGGCGACACGCGCTACGCTCGAGCAGCGCATCGCCCAAACCGAAACCGAACTACGCGGCGTGGCCGCCCAACGCGCCGGCCTGGCTGGGAAACGCACGGGCTGGCAGGAACAATGGCAGGCGGCGACCACTGCGTTGCGGTTGCCGCCCGCCGCATTGCCGGCGGAGGCGCGGGTTCGCCTGGACCAGTGGGACCAACTCGCCCAGGTTCTGAACGCGCTGGCAACGCTTGCCAACGAAGCCTGCAAGGAACAGGCGGCGTGCTCCGCGTTTGCCGAGGCGCTGGCTTACCTGGCGCAGGAGGTGGCCGAACCGGTGGAGGACGTGGAGGCCGACCGGGTCGCGTTCACCCTGTATGGCGCGCTCAGCCAGGCGCGGGACGCGGATCAGCGGCGCCAGCAATTGGATGCCGCCATTGCGCGGGAGCAGCACCGGTTAGGGCAGGCGGAAACTGCCGCAGCGATCCAGCGCGACCGGCTGGCGGAACTGGCGCGACAAGCGGGCGTGGAAGCGCCGGATCAATTAATGGCGCTGGAAGAGGATTCGGCCCACAAACGCCGGCTGACCGACCGGGTGGCGGAAATCGAGGAGCAACTGGTGCGCGGCGCCGCCCGCCCGCTGGCTGAGGTGTTGGCCGAAGTCGAGGGCGCAGACCTGGCCGCCGCCAACGCCCGCCTGGATGAATTGGAGCCGCTGATCCGCGAACGGGAAACCGACGTTGAAACCGCCCATGCGGCGGACCTGGATGCGCGTCGGGCTTTCGACGCGATTGACGGGGGCGATGCCGCCGCCTGGGCGCAGCAGGAAGCCGAGGAGACCACCGAGCGCATCGCCCGGCACGCCCGCGCCTATGCCCGCGCCCGGCTGGCCGGCGCCATCGTGACGCGCGTCGCCCAAGCGTACCGGGAACGCCATCAGGGGCCGGTGTTGCGCCGCGCCAGCGAAATTTTCGCCCGAATCACGCAGGGCAGTTTCGGCGGCCTGGTGATGGATTACGAAGACGACCGGCAGATGCTCCTCGGCCAGCGCCCGGATGGCGTGCGGCTGGCGGTGCGAGGCATGAGCCAGGGCGCCCGCGACCAGCTTTTCCTGGCCTTGCGCCTGGCGGCTATCGAGGAACACCTGCGGGAACGCGAAACGGTCCCCATCGTGATTGACGATCTGTTGGTGCAGTTTGATGACGACCGGGCTGCCGCGACGCTGGAAGTGCTCGCCGAACTGGCCCGGCGGACCCAGGTGCTGTTCTTTACCCACCACGGCCATCTGTGCGAACTCGCTACGGCGACCCTGGCGGCGGACGCCTGGCGGCGACATGAGTTGAACGCCAACGCGGGCGGCGATTGAACGCCGCGCCGCCTTCCTCATCCGGAATCCCATCATGAGCGAATACCAATACTACGAGTTCCTGGCCATTGACCGGCCATTGAGCGCCCAGGAAATGGCCGAGTTGCGTGCGCTGTCAACCCGCGCCCGGATCACGGCGGTCAGCTTCGTCAACGAATACAGTTGGGGCAGTTTCAAGGGCGATCCCGATACCCTGATGGAACGCTATTTCGACGCTCATGTTTATCTGGCCAACTGGGGACAGCACCGGTTCTCGCTCCGCCTGCCCCGTGACGTGCTGGATTTCAAGATGGCCGCCGCGTATGGAACCGAATACGCGCTGGTGATTCGGGAGGCCGGCGAGCACTGGGTCATCGACTGGAACCTGAACCCGGAGGAGCCGGAAGGCGGCTGGATCAGCGAGGACGAGGGGCATGACTGGATGGCGCGGTTGACGCCTCTGCGCGAGGAACTGTTGCGCGGCGACTGGCGGGGGCTGTACATCGGCTGGCTGGCGGGCGCAACCGCCGGAGATGTGGAGGACGACCAGTTGGAGCCGCCGGTCCCGGCGGGTCTGAAGCAGTTGACCGCCGCGCAACTGGCCCTGGCCACGTTTCTGGCGGTGGACCTGGACCTGCTGATGGCGGCGGCCATGGGCAGCGCCGATGCTGCCGTGGACGTTACCGCGCCAGAGGACCTGGAAACCTGGCTGGACACCGTACCGCCCGATGAAGTGCGCGACGTACTCCGCCAGTTGCTGGCTGGCCAGGGTCAGCGGGCCGAACGCTCCCTGAAGGCCCGGTTTGACGCCTGGCAACGCGCGCAACACCCGCCCGCTGCAATCGGCGCGGCCCGCCGGACCGTGGCCGAACTGCATCAGTTGGCGGACGAGGTCGAGCAAATTCGTCAGCGTCAGGAAGCTCAGAAACGCGCCCGCGCCGATGCCGAGCGCCGGAAGCAGCGCGAGGCCTATCTGGCCACGCTGGCGCAGGACTTTAACCGGGCCTGGGCAGCGGCGGACCAGCAGGCCCAACGCGGAGTGGCGGCGGCCTACGACGACGTGCAGCGCGCGGTCGTGGATCTGGCGGAAGCCTACGAGCGGCACGCGACCCGCGAGCAGTTCGAACAGGCCCTGCGGCGGTTCATGGAGCCGCATGTCCGCCGCACCGCGCTGGTGAAGCGGTTGACCGATGCGGGTCTTTGGAAAAAGCGGTAGGTCGGCTATGACCGCAACGGGCCGGCCCGGGCCAGCG
>ENA-UOWG01002374-UOWG01002374.1-activated-sludge-metagenome-genome-assembly--contig:-NODE-2374-length-16196-cov-12.343225_pt1 | contig 16196 bp, 16 predicted proteins | sample MGYA00238147_ERZ761563 | MGnify/ENA primary metagenome ERZ761563 (study PRJEB28884, sample SAMN05720216) | anaerobic digester metagenome | isolation source: active sludge of municipal... | reverse complement strand
GCCGGCGGAGAAGTCCGAAGGGGCATCGGAGAGCAACAGGCCGCTGTGCGACCGCATCTTCACCGCCGGCAGGATGAAGGACTTTTAACATGCATACCATCCAGGAGATCGAAGACAAAATAATCGCCGAGCTGAAGGCATCGGGCCTTTCTTCAACAGTGAAAAATATCAGCACCTATCACGGCGAACTGGATTCTCTCGTCGGCGAAATAAGGCAGATGACGATATCATTCCCGGCGATTCTCGTGCTGTACGGGGGCTCCCAATTCAGCGAACCGGCAAACCGTTCCTATGATGACGAGGCAATCTTTACTGTCGTAATTATCGCACAGGATCTCCGGGGCCGCGACAAGCTGCGCACCGGCATATACCCGATCCTCGAGACATTGAAAGACACCCTGATCGACAACGACTTAGGCTGCAGGGACATCGATCCGCTGCACCCGATATCGATAGAGGCAATACTGGTAACAAGCCAGTTCAGCGTCTACGCGCTGGATCTGAGGACAATATTTTCACGGGACTAAAAGGAGGACGCCATGCCGTATAGATTGAAACAGAACGTTGAGAACTTCGAGATCGTCGACGGCCCCTTCGCGGGACGCAAGTACATCTCCGGGGAGACCTACACGGAGATCCCTTCCGCAGAGGCCGCACGGTTCGAAAAGGTCAGGGAAGAAAAACCGGCCGAACCCGACAGGGCAAAAACAAAACCGGAGGTGACCGATGCGTAACTATCTTGCGGACTACAACCTGCTGGCCGTATCGGCCAATGCGAAAGAAAGTGCCCTGAATACAGAACAGACGCTTGACACGTCCCTGCTCGTGGCCAAGGGGAACGTCATCGGCCTCGCTCCCAGGCGCGAGGATAACCGGGATGAGCTCACCGGCAAGGAAGAGCCGGACACGGTCTATGACCTCGGGGCGCTTTCCGAGGGGTCGCTTGATTTTGAGAAGGCCCAGGCGCAGCATTTCGGTTTCGGCTACGCCTATGCCCTGGGCAGCCCGGCCGCAGGATCCGCCTGGGGGACAGGCTACAAGCACGTCATCGCGCCGACGGCGAATATGTTCCTGCCTTCGTTCACCCTGGGCCAGAGATTCGGTCAGACGATCATGAAGCGGCGCTATGCCTCGATGCACATCGACCAGCTCACCACGACGTTCGCAAAGGACTCCTGGGCGAAGCTCGCCCTTAATGTCAAGGGCACCGGCAGGTTCACGGACAATATGTATAAAGAAACCGTCTCGGCGGTCTACAACGCCGCATCGCTCACGCTTGCCGCGAACGGCGTCCATGGGGCCGATGCGGCCACGAGGCTCGACAACGTCCACGCGATCCGCGTCCTGGTGCCGACGACGGGTGAATGGAAGGACGTGGCCTTCAGCGCCGTCTCGTCTGCGACCCCGGCCGTCATCACCATAACCGCACCTGGCGGTGTTGCGACATCGACCAGCTATGAGATCCTCTATGTCCCGACCGAGCCAGCCTGGTGCACGTTCCCGGCCCGCGTCACAGAACCGCCGCTGAGGGTGACGGACCTCGTAGTCACCGTCGGCGGCAAGTGGAACGGGACCGCGTTCCTGGAAGGGCACGCGATGTCGTCCGAGATCGAATCCATTGAGCACGTCGTCAACAACAGCATGTCCATCGAGTTCCGCCCCGGTGGGACCGGGAGCCATGCGAACTACGCGATACGCCAGGGGCGCGTCCAGACGCTCAGGCTCAACCGGCAGCTTCGGGACTTCATCATGCAGCAGAAGATCAAGGACAACGAGTATCTGGGCGTCAGGATGAAGGCGACCGGCGCCGAGTTCGAGACGGGCAAGAACTATTATGTCGACGTCGTCTTCCCGCGTTGCAACGTCCTCAAGGCCGACATATCCGTGAACGGCAAGGTCCTCGCCGAGGCGGGGGACCTCATCGTGCTCCAGGATGACACCTACGGGTCCGTCCGGGTGGAAGTGGCCAACAAGGTAAGCGGCTACGCGCAGTAAGAGAAAAGGAGGTCTGATGAACGAAAAAGAGTTCACCTATGTCATAGACGGAAAGACTTACGTGCAGAGGCCGCTGGTCCTGGGCCAGATAAAACAGCTTGTGAGCATCCTTGAAAACATGTCGGTCGACATCTTTGTCAATGAGATGGAAATGACGAAGCTTCTGATAAGCAATGCTGGACCGGCAATTGCCGTGATACTCACAGAAGAAGGCACATCGCCAAAAGACAAGGACGTGCAGTATCTTGCCGGTGAACTTGAATTCGCGATAGACGCGGAGACGATCACAAGGGTGATCCAGGATTTTTTCGCCTGCAACCCCGTAGCTTTGATCTGCGAGAAAGTAGCGGGGATGGTGAAAACGGTTCAACGGACAATGGAAACTGGATCGACAGGATCTGTATCCTCCTCTCGGGAGGGGATATCACAAAGTGGGAGCAGATCCTCTGGGGATACACCCCCGGAGAGTGTGTCCCCTGGATCGAGTACCGGTCAAGGGACGTGATGTTCCGGGAGGCGGTCCTTGCTTTTCTCGGGGTTGATACAAACGGCGGCGGATGCACCAAGGAACGAAAAGAGCGCTGCAGGTTCGAGTGGGGTGAGTACATTGAATGGGCCTGTAGTGTTTGTGAACATAACACTAATCGGAAGAATAAGGAAACCTGATGCAAAATAAGGTCGAGATCATCATAACCTCTGACAGCAAGGGGGCAATCACCGGGATCGCCCAGGCCGGAGAATCGATCAAGAGCCTGCGGTCTCAGGTTACCGGGCTGCAGGCATCCCTCGGCGATGTCGCCAAGGGACTGGGCCTGTTTTACGGGATCAAGGAAACAATCGAGGGCGTCACCTCGGCGGTCCGGGAATCGCTGCGGTTTCTGGGACAGATGGAGACCTCGGCGCTCGGCATAGCAGCAGCCTACATGGTGGGCGGCAAATATATCGATCAAACCACGGGCAAGGCGCTTGCCGGCGAGGCGGCGCTGCGTGCCGCCCAGGGGGAATCCAAACAGATGCTCGAAGAGCTCCAGGTCGCCAACATGCAGACGATCGCCACGCTCGACCAGCTCGTCAGGGCCTATCAGGAGACGCTCCCCGTTGCCATGTCCAAGGGCTTTGACAAAAAAATGGCAAAGGACTTCACTGTCGCGATGGTCCAGGCGGCCGGCGCGATCGGGCTGCCGCTGGAGCAGATGGGCGAGGAGACACGCTCCATCCTTACCGGCAATATCAATCCAAGAACGTCCCGAATCGCCACGGTCCTCGGGCTTCGCAACGAGGACATCAAAAACGTTGAAGGAAACGCACAGAAATTATTCGACTTCCTCATGGAAAGGCTCGACGCCTACAAGGTGGCAGGCATCGAATCACAGAAGACCTGGGCGGGCCTCTGGAGCAACACGAAGGACATCGCGCTCCAGATCGGCGGGAAGGTTTTCGAACCGCTTTTCGAAGCGATAAAGGAAGGCCTTTCAGAAATAACGAACAAGATCGTCGCCATCGATGAAAAAACAAGGACCATCAAGTGGAACGATGAGTTCCTGTCGACTATTAACATGATCAGAGAGGCGATATCGATCGCGATAGATGACGTGACGCGGCTCGCGATGTTGCTCGACAAGGCAGGCGGGACAATGACCGCCATCATGCACTACGGGACACTCGCGGAGTATAAACTAAGCCTCGGTACCTGGACGGAGGCCGGAAAGTCCGCCGAGAAGTGGAAAGAGCGCAACAAGATGTATGAGGAGCGCTATAAGGAGAATGAGCGGTCTCTTTATACCCGACAGGTGACAAGGCAGGGAGTTCTCAAGCCTGCATCCCCCGAGAAGCTCGAGGCGCTCCAGTGGACCACGCCAGCCGGTGCAGGCCTCGTGGAAATGACAACGAAACACGGCCAGAAGCTCTATTTCGAACAGAACGAAAAATCCCAAAAAGCAGGATATAAGGCGAATCCTCCGAGGCCGTCCAAAGACAAGACGGATGAGGCCCGGGCCGGGGTTGAAGCGGGGCTGAGAGAAAAGCTCGCCCTGTTGAGGGAAGAAGAAGCCCAGAAGCTCGAATTCCTCAAGACGGACGAAAAGCGCAGGGAGCTGAGCCATAAGAAAGGGATCCTGTCAGAAAAAGAATACATATCTGAGACAAATGCCCTTAAGAGAGAAGCTCTGGAATGGGGCATCGCGTATGCCCAGAAAGAGAAGGAAGCCATCTCCCTGGCGTGGGACCAGAAGAAGGGTTTATACAACGAAGAAAAGGACCGGATAAAGGAGGAAGGCCGGGTCAAGGTGGAGCTTACAAAGCGGGACACGGAGATCGCGAAGAAGAAAGAAGAGCTTACCCGTCTTGGCATCGATAACACCATTGAGGAGATCGAATACAGCAAAAGGCTTTCCGAGGCCAGGCGTGATGGTGAGCTCAAGACCCTTGAGGCGGAGCTGTCACTTAAAAAGAAGCTGATCGAGATCGGTCTTGAGCGCGGCGAGATGACACAGCTTCAGGCAAAACAGAAAGAGCTTGACCTTGAGGAACACATTCAAAAAGTCCGTATCGAAAACCTCCGCCTGAAATACCGGGAAGCAGAAAAAGATGCAGAAAAGATCAGCATCCTTGCTGAGATTGCCGCGCAGGAGCAAGAGATTCTGGCGATAGCCGCCCAGAGGGCGAGGACAGAGCAGGAGATGTATGGAAGCCTTGAGGAAGGGCTGAGTGAAGGTCTAAAAAAATACACCAGCGAAACGCGTACGTCATTTCAACAGGGCGTTGAGATCGCCCGGCAGACGGCGCAGGGAATGGACCAGGCGTTCTCCGACCTCTTCTTCGATTCTTTTCAGGGAAAACTGGGATCCCTCTGGGACCATGTCAAAGCCTTTTTGACGTCGGTCCAGCGCGCTCTCGCGAATTCATTGGGACAGCAGTCTACAAGTTTTATCACAAAAGCGGTCTCATCCCTGTTCTCTTCCGGCGGGAACACAGGCACCGCCTCCGGGGACGTCGATTCGGGGTACTTCGATACAAAGCACGACGGCGGCATCGTCAGAAAGTTCATCCCCACCTTCCACGGCGGCGGCCTCAACGACAATGAGCGCCTGGTGATCAACAAGGTGGGCGAGCGTTACATCACCGAGGAGCAGAACAGCTGGCTGAACCGGGTGGCCAGGGTCGCCGAAGGCGGCCAGCCGAACGTGGTCGTCAATATCGACAATAAGACCGGCATACCCTTCAATGCCAGGGAACTCGCACCGAAGACAGACAAACGCCAGCAGATCCGCACCATCATGCTCGAGCTTGCCGGCACGGACCCGGCGGTCAGAAACGCTTTCGGGGTCAGGGGGGCATAAATGGCGACCTTCCCCACACTGGGTGTGAACCCGACGATCACGGACTGGAGGGAGTCCAAGGCCGATGACCCCACGATCCGGCTGAAGACCGACGGCGGCTACACGGTCACGGGCGTGCGCTTTACCAGGACAACGCCGAAGAAGTTCCACCTCAAATACGAGCCGCTGTCCGCCGCAGAAAAGGCATCCCTCGAATCCCTCGAGAACGAGGTCCACGTCGGCGCGGGGATGATCGCCTGGACAAATCCCTTCACGGGCGCCTCCGTCGATGGCCGTCTTGCCGCCCCGATCGAGTTTAAGCCCTACAAGGGCGTCCCCGGCCTCTGGTCTGCAGAATTTGATTTCGAGGAGGCATAGATGTCCCTTCCCAGCGTCCTCAAGTACGCGAAGAACGAGATCTCCTCGATCTATCCATGGCTTTTCCTGCTCGATGTGACAACGCCGGCGGGCGCCACCTTCTATTTCGTGCACAACAACGAGAACATCACCTTCCAGGGACGGATCTATACTCGCTTTCCCTTCCAGATCGAGCTGCCGGAGATAAATTCGGAGGGAGCGGTCCCCTCGTGGAACATAAAGGTCAACAACACGTCGAGGGTGCTCGAAAAGACGCTCCAGGAAACCAAAGGCATGACGGACTCGCTCATCCTCATGAGGATCGTCAACGCTGCCTATCTTGCGGAGAACTACGTCGATCTCGAGACGGAGCTCAAGGTCCTGGAGGCGTTCTCCGATTACACCTGGATCACCTGGCGCTGCGGCGGCAGGAACCTGTTCCGGGACCTCTTCCCGCTTTACCGGTACCTGGCAAACTACTGCGCACACAAGTTCCGGTGGCACGAATGCTATTACAACGATCCCACCGCGGCGGCGGTGAAGGGCGACGACGGCAACGACTATATCTGCTATGTCACCCATGTGTCGACACCCGATAACCGGCCGCTCACCGGCAAGAACTGGATGCAGGTCTGGAGGCGCAAGAACCGCCAGGTGCCAGGCGGCAGCGCCGGGTCCTGGTCGGCGGGCCTGCAGTACAGCGCCGGCACGGCAAGTTGCAAGCACACCCTTGCGGACTGCAGGCTCAAGGGCAATTCACGGCGCTTCGGGGCCTTCATCGGCCTTGCGAACTCGGGGGTGAGGATTGTCTGATATCCTCGATGTAAGGGACCTCATCGGCAAACCCTTCAGGCCGCATGGCCGCGGCCCGGACAGTTTCGACTGCTGGGGCCTGGCCATGGAGGCGGCCCGCAGGCTGGGGGTGGAACTGCCCGATTTTACCTACGGTGATGACCTCGACGTGACATGCCTGAACGGGCTTATCACCGGTAACAAGGACCGTATCCTCGAGCTTGGCAGGCCGGAGCCGTACTGCCTGGCGGGGTTCTCCCTGATACCCGGCTACGAGACCCACGTCGGGACGGTTCTCGAGGACTGCCGCAGGTTCATCCATATCCGCCGCAGGCACAACGTCATCATATCCAGGCTCAGCGATCTCTTCTGGAAGCCTCGCGTCAGGGGGTTCTACCGTTGGATCCGGTGACGATCAAGGAATTCAGGAGTCCTTTCCGGTATACACAACCGAGGGTGATCGAACTTGAGCCCGGCCGGTGGATGTGGGAGGCGTCCCTTGAGGATGTCCGTCGCTCGCAGCTTCCGGAGATCGTGCCCTTCGCGTTTGTTGTGAACGGGGTCCCCGTCAGGAAAGAGGACCTGCTGGCGATATGGCTGTCCCCGGGGGACCAGGTGATCGCCGTCCCGTACGTCGGAGACGATGATATCATTCCCATGGTCATCGGCGTCATCTTCGCTATCATAGCGACGGTCGTCAGCAGCGGGACCCTGGCCCCGGCGCTCGGTGCGGCATTTGAAGCGGGAGGGATCGGAGCGATCGCCGGCGCCGCTGCCGTTTCCATCATCGGCGGGGTCATCGTCTCCTCGATGGTCAAGGCGCCTGACGTGGCCACGCAGGACCTGACCGGCTACGACACCTCACAGTCCTATTCCTGGTCGCCGGCGACGACGCAGCAGCAGGGTACCGCGATCCCGCGGCCTTACGGCCTCAACAAGCTCTACGGCAACGTCGTCAACTGGCATATCGACAATATCAACGACACCCAGTACCTCAACGTCCTCATCTGCCTCGGGGTGGGACCCGTTTCGAGGCTCTACAACTTCAAGATCAACGATCAGCCCGTCGAGAACTTCGCCGGCGTCGAGATCCACACACGCCTGGGGCATCTCGACCAGACGCCGATACCGAATTTCAACGACACAAAGAAGGAATACGCCATCTCCCCGGTAAAGGTCGCCTACGGATCCCCGGTCACCTACACGACCGTCGATGACGATTTCAACGGGCTGGAGGTCGTCATATCCTTCCCGTCGGGCCTCTGGTATGCGAACGACCTGGGCGGCCTCGATGCGATAAGCATCAACCTCGGCGTTGAGATCAAAAAGCAGGGGACCGCCACATGGGTGCCCATAACCCAGCAGGTGATTGCAACAAAGGAGACATATTTCGGGGGGAGATGGAGCCTGGGCCGCTGGTTCGATGGTGAAGCGGGGCCGACATGGTACGAATACTCCACGGGCAGCACAAACCCCGCAGATCATTATGAGGGGCAATCGGCGGGCAATGTCCCGGTGGGGGACTGCATATACGAGCTTATCTGGCACTGGATCTCCCAGGAATATTCCCGGACCGTGTACACCACCGTCAACTACGTGACCGTAACCGGGGCACAGAGCACGGTGATCAGGAGGACCTTCAGGGTAAACAACCTCGATCCCGGAAAGTACGACATCCGGGTGACAAACATGACCCCTGACAGGGCATCCTCCCGGTACGGCGACGACTGTTACCTCACATCGGTCCAGGAGATCTACACGGATGATTTTGAGTATCCCAGGATGGTTCTGGTGGGCATCAAGGCTCTGGCCACCGGGCAGATCTCCGGATCGATCCGCTTCAGTTGCTACTGCGACGGTGCGCTGGTCAGGGCGACACTGGATGGATTGGTATGGCAGACCGCCTATTCACGCAAACCGGCGTGGATAGGGTATGACATTCTCACCAGGCCCGTCCTCGATAACAACGGCAGCCCCGTCCGGTACGACGGCCTGATGCCCGCCAGGGTGGACACCGACGCGCACCTCGACCTCGCCGGGTATAACGCCGCCTCTGTTCCCGATGGTTCCGGGGGTACGGAAGAACTGTGCCAGTTCGACGGCGTCTTCGATCATGCCTCAACGGTATGGGACTCGCTTTTGAAGGTCTACCGCATCGGCCGCGCGGTACCTTATTACTCGGGGACCAGGATAACCCTTGCGATCAACAAGCCCGAGGCATCCCCGGAGAGCGGTTTTCTGGTCGGCATGGGAAGCATATTGAAGGACTCGTTCCAGGAGCACTGGTCGTCGACCGAGGAGCGGCCCACGGAACTTACCGTCGAGATCCTCAACAAGGACAACGATTTTGCCAGGGAGCCCCTGCAGGTGATAAACCCGAACCTTGTCACCAACCAGGCACCGCTGAACATGGACATGTTCGGGGTGATCAGGGCGTCCCAGGCCTGGAGGGACGGGATGATGAGGCTCAAGGCGAACGAGCTGCTCACGAACACCGTATCGGTGAGCCTGCCAGTCTCTGCAATCGAGTGCCGCATCGGGCAGGTCGTCAACATCAGCCACGACGTTCCCCAGTGGGGGTTCTCGGGCCGCATCTCCGGTGTCTCCGGGAACGATACGGTTGTCCTCGACAGGGACGTCGCTATTGAGGCGGGGAAGACCTATGGGATCATAATCTGGCTAAAAAGCGACGAGCGCGTCTACCGGCAGGTCCAGTCCGTCGCCGGGGCGGTGGTGGTCGTGTCCTCGCCTTTCGAGACCGGCCACATCCCCGAGAAATACGACAGCTACTCATACGGTGAAATCGGCAAGGTGACGAAGCCCTTTAGGATCCTGTCCGTCCAGCCCGACATGGACCACCGGTTCAAGCTCACCTGCCTTGAATACAATGCTTCGCTGTGGAACCTGGACTCCCAGCAACCCGTGCTCCCGACGCCTGACTATTCGGCGATTGACGTATTGCCACCAGTCCTCAATCTGTCCGTCAAGGACCGGCTCACGAAGAGAGTGGACGGCACCATCGACGAGATGATCGAGATATCCTTTTCTCGTCCGTCGAACAACATGTACGACCACGCGGAGATCTATTACAACCGGGACAATTCCGGTTGGCAGTTCGCCAGTTCCACCTGGGGAACATCTTATCTGCTGCCCTGTATCGCCCTGTCAAGCTACAAGATTGCGATCGTGACGGTCAATACCGCAGGCGGCAAGATGACCATCCCCGCTGCCCCGCAGGCAGAGATCAGGCCGCTCGGCAAGACCGCCCCGCCGTCGAACGTGGCGGATATCTGGGCGTCCCCGGCGATCGGCGGGCTGCGCCTCGACTGGACCGCGATACCTGATGTCGATATAGACTACTACCTGCTGCGATATCATCCCTCAACGAGCGGGGCATGGACGGGTGCCATGGACGTGGCAAAGATCTACAGCACGTCGATCACGCTGCCCGCGGCAAGGAGTGGAAAGTATCTGCTCAAGGCGGTGGACACGAGCGGCAATGAGAGCGCCTCCGCCATATCCGTCATAACCGATATCCCGACGATCCTCGCGTGGAACGTCCAGGCCGAACTCATCGAGGAGCCTGCCTTCGCTGGCGCTAAGACCCACATGGCGGCCGTCGGTGGCAAGCTTGTCCTCGAATCTCAAGGTTCTTTCGACGGTATCGCCGATCTGGACGCCGTTCAGAACATAGACTCGCTCGACATGGCGTTCTGGCCAGACGGATATTATGAGACACCGGAGGTCAACCTCGGCAGCGTCCAGACCGCCCGGTGCAGCGCCATCGTGGAATTCGTCGGTGTGGACACGCAGTATCTGTTCAACAGCATTTTGGATTTCGACGCGGTCAGCGATCTCGACGGGGACCTTTCCGGGGTGGGCATCCAGACGCAGATCGCGCTGTCGCAGAACGGTGTTGACTGGGGAGACTGGCAGAATTTCATGATAGGGGATTACACGGCGAGAAAGTTCAGGATGAGGGTCCATGTATACACCAATAAACCTACGCAGTACGTGGAGATCTCGAAGATCCATTTTATCGTCGACATGCCTGACCGGTCCGAACGGGGCCAGGATGTCACGGTCCCGGTGGGAGGACTCAGCGTCGCTTTCGCCCGGTCCTATATTGCGAAACCGCTCGTGCGGATCACCATCCAGTCAGCACTGGACGGGGACTATTATGAGCTCAGCAGCGTAAGCACAACAGGATTCACTATCTATATAAAAAACGCGGGAAGCACAGTTTCGCGCGTCATCGACTGGGAATCAAAGGGATACTAAAAGGAGGTATTTATGAAAAGGTTCAAATGTTACTTGACCTGGCTGCTCATGGCGGCGGTGCTGTTCAATCCGTTCATCGCAAAAGCGGCCCAGCATGATTTTGAGATCACCACGGCCGATGCCAACACCGGCGTTACGTTCCGTGCCGCCGTCAACGCCTCGCTTCAGGCCCTCGCGTCGCTATCATCAGGAGCTACCGCGCCATCGACGACGTATGCATTTCAGTTGTGGGCCGATACCGGCAACGACCAGCTCAAGATCCGCAACGCGGCGAACAGCGGCTGGATCGTTGTCGGTAAGCTCTCCGAGATCTACCTTGGCCTGGCGTCGCTTTCTGTCCAGAACGATTTTACCGCATCACAGAAGCTCAAGGGAGATGCGCTCCTGCTTCGCCTCAAGGACTCCGGGGCATCAGGGGAAGAGTGGGGAATCCGCTCCGATGGCGGCAACTTCGAGGTCCTCAAGAATACGGGAACGGAAGGTTCTCCCGCCTGGACGGTCCAGGCCAGGATCGATGTCAACGCCTTGCGTATCGGCGATGGTACCGCTTCGGACATCAGGTTGATTGCCAACAACAGTTCGACCTCAAAGCCGGAGATCCGCTACAGCAACACGGTATCAAAATGGCAGTACAGCGACAACGGCTCGACCTTTTACAATATGTCGTCAGCATCCGGGGCGCCCCCGGGTGCCGTTATTGCGTTCATGGGTTCAACGGCCCCGGTGGGTTATCTCGAATGCGACGGGTCGGCGATCTCGATGACGACATATGAGACGCTCTATGACGTCATTGCAAACGACTATGGCCTGAACACAGGGACAACCTTCACGGCCGACAATACGACTGAAACATTCACCGCCAGCGCTCACGGTCTGAGCAACGATAATGTCCTGGAGGTAAAGAACAGCGGCGGGACCTTGCCCACAGGCATCTCGGCCAACACGAAATATTACGTCGTCAACGCGACGACGAACACCTTCCAGGTATCGGCCTCCAAAGGTGGTGCGGCAGTGGCCATATCCGACAACGGGTCCGGGACAAATACATTCCATAATCAATTCTTGCTTCCCGATCTGCGGGGCAGGTTCCTGCGCGGGTGGGCACACGGGCAGACGACAGATCCTGACAGGGCATCGCGCACCAACAGGGGCGACGGGACCGGCGGGGATGTTGTCGGATCAAAACAAGGATATGAGGTTCAGGCCCATGTGCATACCGTGTACAGTTATACCTCGGTGGGACTCACCTCGGGCGGTGTGGCCTACAATGTCCCGAGCGGGAGTGCGAGCACCGGCTCATACGGCGGCAATGAAACCAGGCCCATAAATATCAATGTCATGTTTTGCATTAAATATTAGAGGATATGGAGGGTCCCATGAAGATATACCATTATGATCCTGAAACCAAAGAATATACTGGGGAGAGCAATGCAAACCCTGATCCCCTTGAACCTGGATCTTTCTTACAGCCTCCATTCTCTGCCCGGTTAAAACCGCCTGCCATCGGGAGCAACCAGGCAGCGGTATTTCAGGACGGGACATGGATTCTTGTCGCGGATTATCGTAGATCGACCTGGTGGAAGAAGGACGGCACGAAGTACACCATAAACGACCTGGGTATTTCTCCGAAACCGACGGATACGGATTATGATCCACGGCCATCGGTTTACCATGTCTGGTCGGGAACACAGTTCGTTCTGGACCGGGAAAGCTGGCTGAACGGCGAGATCAGGCCCCGCCGGAACGGTTTATTGAATGAGACCGATACGGTCTATTGCAACGCAGAAAAGTGGGAATCCATGACGACCGAGGCAAAACAGGTGTGGAAAACATATAAGCAGAACTTAAGAGACCTGCCGGCTGCAATCGATTATAGCAACCAGGTATGGCCGGCACGGCCTGTATAGTAGAGGAGACGGACAGTATCTAAGGGAATTGCCCTCCCTTAAACAAGCGCCGGGGGGCGCCTGACGGGATAACCCGCTACCATCCGCCTTGATTGACCTGATTCATTCGGGGGGATATCAGATCGGAAAGAATGTAGCAGGCGAGGCCCGGGAAAATCAAACCTTATTTGACGAGGAGGGCAAAATAAGATGAGAAGCTTTCTATCATATCGCGGCGGCAAATCACTGCTGGCAAACAAGATCGTTAAGAAAATTCCGGAACACACCTGCTACTGTGAGGTGTTTGCAGGTGCAGCCTGGTTATTATTCAGCAAGGAAGAATCAAAGGTCGAGATCATCAATGACATCAATAAGGATCTGACAACACTGTACCGGGTTATTAAGAACCATCTTGAGGAGTTCATCCGTTACCTCAAGTGGATCCTCGTGGCCAGGGATGAGTTTTCTCGGTTCAAGGCTGAAAATCCAGACACCCTAACCGATATCCAAAGGGCAGTCCGGTTCTATTATCTTCTCAGGGCGGGCTACGGGGCTAAAGTGGTAGGACAGACCTTTAACATCGGTCCTACACGGCCGTCATCGTTCAACCTGCTCCGGATCGAGGAGGAACTCTCCGAGGCTCACCTACGCTTGTCCCGGGTATACATCGAGAATATGCATTACCAAAAGCTCATCGAACGGTTTGACCGGCCGGAGACTTTTTTCTATATTGATCCGCCCTATTATGGGAATGAAAACGATTATGGCGAGGGGATATTTGGCCGGGAGGACTTTGCAAGACTGAGGGATGTGTTGGCTGGGATTCAGGGGAGGTTCATTATGTCGATCAATGATGTTCCGGAGATTAGGAAATTATTCAAGGATTATTCCATTGACGAGGTCACAACGAGTTACAAAATGCCAGGGGCTCACAAGCAGAAAAAAGTAACGGAATTATTGATCACAAACTATGTTCTACCACTGAAAATATAATTGTTCTCGATAATTATCCTAATGTGTTATTATTAAGCAGCTTTTTCTAAATCACATTGGGGGAGGGACCATGACGACTACGATTTCAGTTATCAACTACAAGGGAGGAGTAGGTAAGACGACAATCTCCGCCAACTTAGCCGCCGAGCTTGCATACAGGGGAAAGAAGGTGTTAGCAATAGATCTGGATCCTCAAGCAAGCTTAACATTTTCATTTTTTTCGGTGGACGATTGGCGCAATAATTACGAAGCTTCAAAGACCATTAAGAATTGGTATGATGCCTTTATTGACAAAGATACGGACCTGGCTATGGGTAGTCTTATAGCGCAACCGAGTAGAGCAAATAGCGGGAGAAGCAACTTGGATTTGATTTGCTCCCACCTAGCCCTTATTAATGTAGACCTTGAACTCGCAACACGACTGATTGGCGGCACCGAACGTGATCTCAGAAATAATTATCTGAGGGTCCACTCTCGTCTACGGTCCGGTCTGGAATCTCTCGATAAAGAATATGACTTTATACTCATTGATTGTCCGCCGAACTTCAACATTGTTACAAAGACCGCTGTGGTAGCCAGCGATTACCTTCTTGTTCCCACAAAACCAGACTACTTATCTACTTTGGGAATAGAGCAGTTAGAGAAACATGTTGGTGAACTCGTAAAGGTCTTCAATCGTTATGTAAAAGATAGTGGAAGTAGTGAATGGAGAAGAATTGATCCTAAGATACTTGGCATATTGTTTACTATGATACAGATCCGTAATCAGGAGCCGATCTCCGCACAGCAACCCTACATCCAACAGGTTCGTCGTTTGGAAGTTCCAGTTCTTAATACCTTCATAAGGGAGAATAAGACCATTTATGCTGATGCTCCCGAATATGGTGTTCCGGTTGTGCTAAGAAGAGTCTCAGGTCCAACTTATCTAAGTGTCCAATCTGAGCTTGAGGATTTAACTACTGAAATCCTCGGAAAGGTTTCACCATGACCCGTAAAAATACCTTATCAAAAGTACTTCGTGTCTTAATGAATACAATAGATAACCTGAGCGATCTGGAAATAGAACAACTTATAAGCGGGAACGCGAAGCTGATATTCAGCTCCTTGACTAACTCAAAGGATGAGGAAGTGGCCAAATCAATGGTGTATCCAGAAGAGATGATAAGCAGACTAAGCGAATGCACGACTCGTGAAGAGGCGAGAACTGTTCTGTCTACCCTTACCAACAAAGAGGCCTTAACCGCAATTGCGAAGTCATTAAAGCTACACATCGTAAAATACGATCGTCGAGAGGACATTGAAAATAAATTAATCGAGTTTTTGATAGGCTCCAAGCTGAGAAAGGACGCTATAAACTCCCTTAATATGACGGGAGGAAGTGAAAACAGTTAGTCTGGCACTATATCTGATCAGGTTTCTGTAGGATAACTCCAGATTAGCTATGTTTAGCCGGACCAAAAGATGCTATAAGACTGAAACGACTTCTAAAGCTCAGGATACGATGACGGAACCATTTGAGACTACGTATATTCTGTTTGTGGACATGCTAGGCTTTTCGGCTCTCGTCGAGAGAGAAGGTGACGAACTCAATGAACTTAACCCGATCTTTACCGGTGTTGAGCTGTACTCGCCATCCCCTGCGGAAAGCCTCCTCGGATACCGCTTTATCAATTTCCATCGCTGCCTCAACCAGGCTCGAATACGTCTCCAAAATATGGGTACAGGTACCGCTATCGTGTTTTCCGACTCGGCATTTTTCCGAATAGAGACGCTAGATCATGCAATTCACCTTGCACGCATGCTGATGTTCGAGCTCGTCACCAGCGCCACGCCTGTCCGAATGGGTCTTGCCCGCGGCTCGTACCGTATGTTGCGATTCCTCACGGACTCGTCCGCTCATGTGTCCTTTCACATGTCACAGTTTCTAGGGACCGGTATCGTCCGTGCATATCAGACTGAAAGCTGCGGCGTCCCCGGCCTGAGAATTCTGCTGCATCCTAACCTGGAGGCGATGCTGAACCCCAACGGCTTTCCGATCATTCCTATAAGGCCCAGTGAAGAACTACAGCTGAATGTCCCTGTTCAATATGAAGTTAATTACCTAGACCCAGAAAAAGATCCTTTAGGTCAAGATTTCGACGATTGCCTTTCGTTTGACTGCTTAAGATATATGATGGACGATACAGATCAACCGCTCAAATACCATTATATTGAGACGTTCAAATCCTGGAACATAATGCGCGAACAGCTCGGCCGAATTCCATATCCATGGCAGAAGTTCTTAGATCGTGACGAATACGATTACTCACATGGAATTCGTGAGCGACCTTCAGCAAGTTGATGACGTTGCAATTGTCTGGCAACGGCACAAGGTAGATCGGATTTCTTGCGGAACATTCCCACTATTCCTAATGTCACTCCGTTACCGTGACGCAATTTGTCTCATAGGCTGGCAATAACGAATCGTAGGTGGGAAAAGTTATATGCATTATCAAACAACCCTTGATACCATCAACCGCTTTTCAAAACCGATTTATAACAATAAGTGGTATTTTCTTATAACCTGCGGCTACAC
>ENA-UOWG01002370-UOWG01002370.1-activated-sludge-metagenome-genome-assembly--contig:-NODE-2370-length-16231-cov-5.103178_pt1 | contig 16231 bp, 19 predicted proteins | sample MGYA00238147_ERZ761563 | MGnify/ENA primary metagenome ERZ761563 (study PRJEB28884, sample SAMN05720216) | anaerobic digester metagenome | isolation source: active sludge of municipal... | reverse complement strand
CTTCTTCTTCAAAATAAATTCCTTCAAACAAAAAAGGTATTCTTTTTAAAGTCTTCCTTTCTTCCCATAAACTTTTCTTTAAAATAAAGTTATTTGTGTTAACAGGAATATTTAGCTTCTTATTTTTAAATCTTGTTTCTATCTCATAAGCTATCTTTACTACCTTACCATCTTCAGTTGCTATATTAATAGGATGTATTTTTTTTATATGACCTCTATATTTCTGGTTTGGGGATAATTCAAACGATACTTTTTCGTGTGCATAAAAACCCAATTGTTTATTACCAGGAACATAATCACCGTCTTTATCAAAAATAAGCAAGCTTTTATATTTTGAAAGATTGAAATCTTCTTTTATTAGTTTTTTAAAGTCTATAAAAGTATCCATATTTGTTAAATTCATATAAACACAGTTAGGTAAAGAACCAAATACTTTTTTAACAATGTCTGTTCTTATTATAAAACTGTTATTTACACCAAAATAAGGAAATATAATATCATATACAACAAGCTTTACAGTGCTAGGACAATTAGCTGTATTAGAATATAATATAGGAGAATATCTGAATATATCAGACGGGTTACTAACAAGTGTGAGTACACCTGTCACTAAACTTTGTGTTGATACTGATGTGTTCAACACTTTTTCAAGTTCAAATTTTAAAGAATTATTTACTATTTCTTTGTTATTGAAATCAAATATTTTTCCATTCACTATGTACACATCTATTCCAATTGGTTTTTTGTAGACTAAATAATTTTTAGCAGGTTTTGTTAATCTGTATACATCATCTAGTTTTATCATCGGAGAGTGCACCATAGGTTGGAAGTATTGTAAGCTTCTCATTGGGCTCATAACCTAATAGTTTGATTAAAAAGTTAATTGTTCGTTCTTTACCTAATACTTTTCTTACATCAGAAACGTCTTTTTTGTAAGTTTTAGGTATGAATTTAAACGTAATGTTATATGTTCCTCTGTACTGTAGAAACATTTTTCTAGCTCCTTTCATTCCTCCATCATCTCTGTCGTATAGAACAATAAATTTTCTGAAACCATATTCTTCAGATAATACTTTCATTGCATTATGGGGTATCAGAGTACTTTCAGAAGAGGGAGCTATAGCAAGATAACCTAATTTTCTTAAAACAGCAACATCTTTCTTTGACTTAGTTATTATAAGTGTGTCTGTTTCTGGAAATTCAGGTAATTGTTCCCATCCTTGAATATCAAAGCGCGTACAATTAGAAAACCATTTCTTTTTCTTATCTTTAGTGTAGGGTCTATATGCTTTTATTTTGTCAAATACTTTATATATGAATATAGGATCTTCATCATAACTTTTACATACTTCTTCTTGATTTATATATAAAGCTTCAGCAACATAAATTTTAAAGAAAGGTAATTCATCTATTGAAATTCCTAATTCCTCCCAATAGTTTTTTTCAAAAACATTAATATCAATTTTAGGGATGTACTGGATCACGGATTTTGGTTTTGCTTTATTAGAAAGCTCCCTAAAAGTTTTAATAGTTTTTTTACCTTGCTTATTGTTAAGTATTATATCTAGATATACAGCATCAACAGCCTTCTGTCTAGTATTTAATCCTTTATATTGTTCAACAAATTTAAAGCAATCTCCTTTTCTGTTTATATCTCCGAAGTCTTTAAATAATAACTTACCAGATCTATCGTCTCTATAAACATTAAAAGACGGTCTAAGGTCTCTTCTGAAGGGGGAGCTAAAAAGTCTCCCCACTTCAAAAGCATAACCTAAATAGAAAGCATATATCTCATATTCTGATAATTCATTTAAAATCTCTTCCTCAAACTTTTTACCAGTAGATATAGCAAACTTTACATTGTACATTATTTTTTCCAGTATTTGTCTTTACCGATATAGAAACCTTTATCAAAAAAGGTAATATATTCTACTTTTATTCTGTTTACTGTACCATCAGGAGCCATTCTTCCTTCAACAATACCACCACCTAATTCAGCTTTAATTTTATTTTTACGCATGAATAATGTTTGTTCACATGTAGTAGCCATTTGGACACAATGTACTTCCCTTGGCATACAATAATCAACTTTGTGATAATGTCCTATTAAAAGAATAGTAGGTTTTTCTCCTCCCTGGTAACTCTCAACTATTTTCTGTGAAGTATACGAAGTAGCATATGCTGTTCCTCCTCCTGCGTGTATCACACGTAAAAAGCTTTTATGTTCCATTTCAGGATCTGATAACAAAATATCAGCTTCAGCATATCCGAGATAATGAAAGTCATCATAATTGAAATCTTCTCTACGATGTCTTACTAAATAATCTCCTACATCTATTCCTTCTCTTTGGGCATACCAACCTTCATGATCCATTAATTTATGTTAGCTTTATATTTCTATAAAGATCGGACTATATCTTCTATTTAATTTCATCTCTCTTTTTTGAATTACAAGAAATACATAATGGTTGAATATTTTCAATATCATTCCATTTATATTTTGGATTATTCTGTTTGCTCCATTCGTTCCATTTAGTTAAAGGAATGATGTGATCGACAGATAATTTAATTTTTTTATTACAGTATAAACAACGATAATTACAATTTATTAATAATTGTTTCCATTGTTCTTGTGTAAAAGAACCTCCAAATTTGTTTTTCTTTGCTCTTCTGTTGTTTTTCCATATTGTAGTTAATTCCTTATGAGTATGTCTGTAATCTCTGTTTATATCTTTTTTAGATTTTTTATTTACTTTAATCATAGACATAGAGTAACATTTCTTAGAACAATATTTTGCTCTATTATCTTTTACTCTTTTTTCTCTTTCTTGAAATTTTTTTCCACAATAATTACATTTTCGAGAAATATAGACTGCTTTATGGCTAGCTAACCAACAGTCTTTAGAACAGTATTTTTGTTCTTTTCTGTTCTCTTTAAATTCTAATGAACAATATAAACAAGTTTTCATATATACATATACGAAAAATGTTATGTTTTGTTATAACTATCCTTTAGAATCTTTTATTAAATAGTTTGGCGTGTAGTCTCTGAGGATTCTGTATATAGTTATATATAGTCTTTCCTGCTGATTGTCCAATCCTTAACATTTTTACACTATGGTAGTTAAGGCTCTAAGGAGTTTCCAGCATATAGCCAAATTAGGAAACAATCATTTATCTCCAGCTACAAACTTTGTTATAATACCTTCTCTGTGCGGAAAATTCCTTGCGCAATATTTAAGTTGGTTTGTTGCTCCAAACACAAATAATTCATTCTTGTTCCAACGATGTTCACCATCGATCCAGTTTCCACCGTTATATACAACCCTTATTCCTTCATCTTCAAAGATATCATATAGAGTGTTTAAAACATCCTCTCTACTATTCTTATTGCAAAGATGATTGTCTGATGTGAAAGCAAATTTAAACTTTGTTCCTTGCCACATCAAAGGATCATAGCCTTGTTTAACAGGTCCTTTATTAAAATCAGTATTCAATCTATATAAATCAGAAGAATCTTCTTTAATATCATAACTGTTTTCCTTAAGATTTAATAACATCTTCCTTATTAATATAGGAGATGCATTGAAATGCTCTGATATTTCTAACAGAGAATGAGGTTCTCTTTTTAGAAAATTTTTCAGAGATTTGTCTGTTAAATTTCTTGTTTTTCCCATTTAGTTTGATTTTTCCTGAGGTTCATAATATGTATAAACTATATACATTGTTTCTACAGTTTCTCCATCTTCGCGTTCAAAAACGTTGTTGTTAATAAACAAAATTTCATACTTATTATCATACCATCTGTTAAATTGTCTGCTTATAGGATCATCTGCATAACCACTTTTTTCTCCAGATATCCACTGGAATTCAATCATTTCAGTCTTTTTCATTTAGTTTGATTTAATTTAAAGTAAAAGGGGCCTGTTATTAGCAGACCCCTTGACACTATATATTAGAAGGGTATCTCATTACTGGGAGTTACTCCTTCATCTTTATTCAAAATGTTAGTGACACTTTCATCTGCCCCTTCAATTCGACGAGGCATAGTCTTTGTCAGCTTATCACTTGTAAAGATTTTTATTTCTGACTCCTCTTTAGGAACAGTCATTTTCTCTATCCAAGTGTAATTAGTATATCTAGGTAGAGCAGTAAAGTTTCTACGATCATAAACAACTTTGATCCTTATCTTTACTCCTTTATATGATTCACCTAGAGCTTTAATAGTTGCCTGAGCAAACTCTTCAAATGAGTCAGCTTTAACTTTCCTGAATTCTTCCTCAGGTATGAAAGTAGTCACAATTGCATTTATACGTCTCATTTGTTCTTTGATAAGTCTTAAATACAAGTCTGCTTCTTCCGGTGTCATCTGAGCAAGTGGTTTAAGCTGATTCACTTTCCACTCTGTATGTGAAAGTCGAGCTTTGTTTTCATCTTCAAAATAAAATGCGATGAATTCTGTTTTCTCAGTTTGTTTGTATTCAACGTTAATCATTTCTACGTTTTCGTTGATACCTACATCCATAAAGCGGTTGCTTACATTTTTCTTCTGTAAGTCTTCAGTAATATTATATAACATTGTAATATATATATTTAGTTAGTACCACCCTTTTCATATTCGTCCATTTTACGTAAGACAAATGAATAATCATTATCTATACGAAAATCTTCAAACATTCCCTCGGGTGATTTACAGCTATTTTTTCCATTGTTCTGTGTAACAAAGTGATATAAAGGTTTATTATCCTTCATTTCTACTTCAGTATACAACACAACAGTAAACATGCCTTCAACTTTTATCTTTTCCTTAAGTAGCTTTCCACCAGGAACCATAAAAGATACACGCAGTTGACCTTCTGAATCGTAATTTTCTTCGACATGAGCTAAAACAATAACTGTGAGATCATCCCTCAAACCGTCAATCATCTTAATGATACTATAAGTATCAAAAGCAAAATCATTATACTTTTCAAAACCCTTTTCACCAATACGTTTCATATTTTCAGAAATCATAAGAGCAGTAAGAGTATCTATAAGTACAACTTTAGTTTCAGGTTTATTGTCTGAAATGGCTTTTAACATAGCCTTGACAATCTGAGGGGAACTAGTTCTGTAAAAATTTGTTTTTGCTAAATCTACTTTACCACTCTCGTTAAGAACAGTTTTGTAGTTTAGTTTCCATCCTTTAAAAGGCAAAGCTTTTTCATCAGGACAAATAATAAAAGTTGTGGCTGGGTCTAAATTCCTAGCAGCAGATGTTTTACCTGTACCAGGCTGACCTAAAATTAAAATTTTATTTGCCATAACTTTTATTTAAATAAAGCTAGGAGCACCAAAGGTGCCCCCAGCTATCTATTTGTAAAGAATACCGTTATTTTCTAATAAAGAAACTACTAGTAAATCCTTACGTTAATAATACCCAGTTCAAGGACGATTTCCTTAAGAACTTTTACGGGAATATTAACAGCAATGTCATCAGTGTCGTAGCGATAGACTCTTCCATCAACAACACAGAACCTTGAATGGAAACGGATGTTTGTTCCATCGTTAAGTTTAACATTCTTCTTCTTATCAGCGAATTCCTGAAGGGCTTCGTTGATTTTCTTCCAGTCTTTTGTCATGGTATAGACAGGTCTGTAACCATTTTCGCACACATATCCTGCGCGCTTGATCCAATTCATGTCGAAACGTGAAGAGGTTCCAAAAGAAAGGAAGTCGCCATTGTTGGCCTTCCTTACATCTCCAGACGGTCCTACGGGAGCAGTACCATCACCGGAAACAGTTAGGTTAAGATCCTGAGCTTTCTTAACGAGTTCTTCCACATAGGGGGTTTTCTCATCAATTTTAACAAGGAACTGACCCTTGTCATTCAGGAGCGATTTGGGCTTTTCTTTGACGAAGACAATGGTTCTGGGAGTCAGGTACGAAAAGTCGCTTTCTACGAAATTAATTCTTCTTGCATTTGGTAACATAAGCCTAAGATTAAATTAAAATTAAAATAAAGTGAGACTCGGAGTATTAGTAGATTCCTTAACATACTCATCAATCCTATTGAATTTTAGATTGTTAATAAAGCTAAGAACTTTAAGTTCTCCTTCTCTATTTTTTAAAAAGTGAAGATATATCATGTTGGCCACAGGCCAGTTTCCTACACCGTAACTTTTGAGCTGTAATAATTCTGGTCTATGCATTACTATTACATAGTCAGAAGCTTGAAATAAAGCCTCGGAACCAAAAATATCACGTCTACTCGGGAAATGCATTGAGGGATTTGACAATCTCTCAGCACCTTCAATCTCTCGATTCATTTGACTAAGTTGTATGATAGTGTTTCTATTATACTTCTTCATCTCCATAAACGTATACTGTAAATTAGATAACGTTTCTCTTTCTCGTTCGCCTTGTCTGCTTTTAGCTAACAAAGCATGGTCTAATGTTATAATTAGCCATTTGTCTTTTACAAAATCTAGTTTTGAAAATTCTAATATAGTTGATTTTATTTCATCTGCATTACCAGGCAAATCTACATAATAGATAGGATATTTCTTAATTTTCACTGCTTCTTTTTCGATTTGTTCTATATCATTATCTGATAATTTTTCATCTGTTAAACCTGAATATAACTGTTGTGTTGTTTTATTCAGTCTGTAAGATAGTTTCCTACCCACTTGTTTACTAGATAGCATTTCGAAATTGAAAGATAATATTATAAAATCTTCTTTTGGGTTTAAATCAAACAAATCTGTTTCTAGACTGTTTAAAAAAGAAGACTTACCAGATCCTGATATACCTGCTATAGTATAAATAGTATTTGGTTCAATACCACCCATGCATTGATTATTAAATTTATCCCACCTTGTACGTAAAGATTTTACCTGACCAACCTTTCTCTCGTGAATATATTTCACAATATCATCAGTTGCCTCAGATATGTGTCTATAAGGTAACATATTATTCTAAGTATTGACCATAACCTAAACTATCATTTATAGTATTATTAGTATCTTTGAGTTTAAGTTTCCATATTTCCCATTCTTCTGAAGCTAACCATTTAGGTAAGCGTTTCATAAAATGCATTTGGTTGTTATTCTCTCTATACTTAACCTCTTCATCAAGGTATTTTATAATATCATTATGAAAGTTTCTATCTCCCTTTGTTAACCTATTATATAAGACTTTACATCTTTTTAAATCAGTTCTCAAATAGTCTGTTTGTCCATCTGTACGAACAGTTTTTATAGGGAAATGTTCCAGGAATTCTTCAAAGAAACTTGGATTTTTTATGGCATTCTCAACAAAGTTTTCTCTTACTTGTATTTTAGTAAGGTCCAATTCGTTGTTTTTATTTAAATTATGTATTAACCTTTTATCAACTAGGTCTTGCAAAACAGTTTCTGTAAGGACATTATTTTTAGTCAAATATCTTTTAGCTGTTATAAAATTCTTTTTGTATATTAAATACAATAGAATGTATACATCTGCACTGATATTTAACTTGTATATTTTTTCTGTATTTACATCAACTACCATAATTGTGAATTTTAATAAATTAATCTGTAATTATAGTAAGTTTTTGTAATGTTAATGATCCCAATGATCTTTTATAGCAGGTTCAGCTACCATTTCTATGCTTTTAATTAGCATTCTGCCAGCTTTCTCCATACTTTGTTTTTGTATTTCTGAAGCTAAATTAGCTTTATCTTCTGTACTTTCAGTACTACACTCGTCATGTACTACATTAACTAATTTTATTTCAGCGTTAAGGTCATAAGGCATTATGTTATTTTTCAATAACTCTTGTCTTATATAAATTAAAGCTAACTTCATCATATCAGAAGCAGTTCCTTGAATAGGAGTATTCAAAGCTCTTCGCTCAATTTTTCCTTTAAGTTTGTGTAATTCAGTTCTTTCTTCGTTAGTTAATTTCTTTTTCTTTAACAATTCTGTATATGTATTCCAATATTTAAAGTGTCTGATTCTTTTAATAATATCGTTAGTAAGAATATAACCGTTTTGTAAAGCAAATTTTTTATTCTCATCAAACATTTTCTTTAACTTTGGAAATCCTTTAAAGAAAGCATCTATTAACTCTTGTGCTTCAGACTCGCTTATTTTTAAACTTCTAGACAGTGTGTATGCTGACCCACCAAAACTTATAGCAAAGTTTAAGGTTTTACCTTTTTGTCTATAGCTTTTATTTTCATTAGTAGAAGTTACTATAAATTCTCTACCAAACGAAGCACTAAACATCTTAGTTGCTACGAAGCTATGTATATCTCCTCCTCCTTTACTGAAGAATTCAATATATGATTCATCGTGTGCTCTATCTGCCATTATCCTTGCCTCTTGGGCTGAATAGTCAGCAGTTATAATTTTACGTCCTACAGGAGCATCAAAAGCCTCCCTAAACTCATCTTCTTTTGGTATCTGTTGTAAGTTAGGATTACGTGAACTTATTCTACCCGTTTCAACAATCTGGTTATAGGTAGTTCTTACTCTATTATCAAACTCTTGAAACTTTCTTAGATAGTCTAAACCAAATGAAGTTACAGCTTTTTCTTCTTTACGTAGTTGTAATATTAAATCTGTGATTGGGTACCTTTTATCTAATAGATTAATAGCATTGGCACTCGAACTAGCTTTATTATCCTTATTAATAGGATTTATACCAAAAACTGAATTTAAAATCTCGTAGACTTGTTTATCACTTGACCAGTTTATTATAGTTTTTCTTTTGTTTTCAAAAGCAGAATCAAATAAATCTGTTTGATATGCATTACATACATATTTTCTTATCTTATTTTTATTACAAGATAATATAAGATTGTCAAGTTCTTCTATAGTCTTTTTTGTTTTTATTTGATATTTAGCATTTAAATCTAACCATTTTTGTTTATTTAGATTAAAGCCATTGTACTCAATATCTCCTAAAGACAATAATACTTTATTCTCTAAGTCAACACATGTTTGTAAGTTATATTTTTCTATAAGTTCCTCTTGTTTCTTTTTAATCTCAAAAGGGTATACAACATCTAATGCGCCATACTGAATTTGTTGTTCAGTAAATTCGTTATCTGTTATACCATAGAATTGTTGTCTTACTTCTTTGTCTATACTAGTATTGAAGTAATACTTATAAACACCTGCTAAAGAGAATCTTTTTGAACGAGATATATCTGAAATAGAATAGAGACCATTAAATATAACCTGATCCACCACCATAGTATCATAAACATTGTTTAATACTATTTTCAAGCGTTTTAAGACATTATAGTCAAATTTAATGTTATGACCTAGGTATAGTATTCTCGGGTCTTCTAATAGCTTCTTAATGCCTTCTACTGACATTCCTCTCATATCGAACACAAACTGATCCCCATCAGGAGTACCTATTTGTAACATCAATATTTTTAGATAATGTATCTTTAATCCTGATGTTTCTGTATCGAGTGCAAGAGTAGTGTACTTTGATAATCTACTTAAAGCTTCTTCTAATTTTATATCAGTACAAATATTACCAGAGTACTTCTGGTTCTTCTGTGTAGTCTGAATAAAATAAATCATCTATATTATATAAAGGTTCTTGATAATCATCGAATGTTATATCTTCTCTTATATCTTCTAAGATATGTTCAACCTGGCTTGGAAAGACGATAAATTCTACGCCTTCTTTTTCACATATATAATGTGTTCGTCTTTTATAAGCTACGTTAACAGCATCTCCTTTATAAGCATGAGTTATATTTTCCTCATTATCTAAACCTCGATTTTTTATTCCTACTACGTTCTTTAATAGTATTAATTTCATTTTAAATTAATATACAAGCACTTAGCTCTTTTAAAGAATCCTTACCTAATATAAAACTTTTTTTATCTTTTTTGTAATGTTTAGCAATATCTGCAACTAATGTAATTCTCTTTACTTCTCCTTCAACTGAAGTTATTTCAAGAGTAAATTCTACATTAGATCTCGGATATGTGTCATCACCATTTACTATTACCCTAGGGGTAGTAGATTTTAAATTTAGTTCCATTGCATATTCTACATCAACAGTATTAAGTTTACTGTTAGAATCACATTGGAAATTGACATCATATTTTTCTTTATCTAAGTCTAAAATTGCTTTATGTTTATTATTAAGTGTAAACATATTAAAAATTATGACTTTTAAATAGACAAAATAAAACAAAGTTATTATCTATAGCTTTGTTATATATAAGAGTCTCATCTTCTTTTGATATACCTGCTTTATAAAATAAGCTAAGCTGGTCATAAAAGGGTTTAGACTCTAGTTTAACACAGGTACCCTTATCTATGTCATAGACGAAAAAATCGTCTGAAAAACTTAAAACAAGGGCACCTGGTTCAGTTCTGAAGATACTTTTAGTACGTTTAAAATAAATTAAACCTCTACGTATAAATATCTCACTAGTATAATCTATACCAGAAAAGAATATTTCTTCTTTTTTATTCATCTTCAGAAATTTCTTTTAGTATGGAATATATATCGCTTTTGTCAAGATTGTTTTCTTGTTCAAGAGTTGCTGAAATCTTTGCAAAGAAAGTATTCAGATTCTTATCTATTGACAACATAGCAATATTTATATTCCTATCTATTATTATTTCTTTGCTATCTTTGATATCACCTTTAAGCTGATCTCCTATTCCTTTAAGAACGTTATTGATAGCTGTTGTTATTGTTTCTTTGATTTTCTGTTTCATTTGATTGAAAGTTAAGTTAATTGTTCCGAGGATGGGGATCGAACCCATACGAACATTACTGTTCAACAGATTTTAAGTCTGTCTTGTCTACCAGTTTCAACACCCCGGAGTAAAAAGGCCAGCAATAAATACTGACCTTAAATAAATACTATGTATTATGCTTTTATAACATTCATCACTGATTATGATCTTATGCAAGATAATAATAAAATATAAAGTAATAGATTTTAATCTTTAGTATACCTAATAGATTACTTGAGTTGACAAGAATCTCCATCACAGTATAATTCAGGAGAGGATTCTATTTTATAAACATTAACATTAGTATTTATGGGTTTTATTTTTTTTATAAGTTCTTCATACTTACTCTTAGTTATTTCTTCATAAGGCATTTGTTGATAAACACTGTTTTCCATTTTAGGTAGAAAACTTATGCCTTTAAGACTATATTGAAAATAATTTAGTACATGCTCTATCTGATCTTTTTCATTTTCTGAAAAAGTTACAGTACAAGATACTTGATTATCAGCCCAGTAAGTCTGAATGAATGAAGCTAATGCTACTTTCTCCCATATACTTACTTGTGATGTGGTTCTTACACCTTCTATTGATACGGGTATCTCTACTACTACAGCAGATGTATCTACTAAGTCATTCTCTACAGTATAACCAGATTTCTTTAAAAAAGATATTATGTTAGAGTCTTTTTTAAGACGTATTCTTCTTATATAATAGTTACTTTCTGGGTAGTGAACCCCTGGTGTAACTCCAGCTAATAATGAAACGGTACCTGATGGTTTAATAGAAGTCATTTTAATAGACCTCGGTATTGCTAGCCAATCAGAATATATTTCATCATAATGTTTAATTGTCTCATAACCTTCATTTAACCAGGTTTTGAGTGTATTTAGACCCTTGGTGTCGACAAATTGAGCTATGCCACTAACAGATGTACCTATACGTCTATTTCGAAGCATAACCCTATTGGTTTCAACCCAATGTGTTGTTCCTAATGTAATAGTTTTTGCATATAGGTATGCAAACTTTAGGGTTCTTTTGTAATCTTGTAGAGATTCAGCTTTCGTTATAAAAGTTTCGACAAGACAACATAATTCTCCAGATTCGAGAGTTTGTTCTCCGCAAGGATTTGTTCCTCCTGCACGGAAATCTTTATTATCTGCAGGCTCTGCTAATCTCCCATATGCTTTTGCTGTTTCCAGCCAAACATAACCAGGTTCACCATTAATCGATGTTTGATTAGCTACCTCTTTATAGTTCATACCAACTTCAGCAAATATACTGTTATTGGATGTCCATCCATATGAAGCTCTTTTTGCATTAGAGCCTATATATTCATTACCATTCCAATGGTAATCTTTAAGTAAAAGATATTCATTATCTTTAGGATCTCCAAATGATATCTGTGCGGTTCTTCTGACGTTACCCGCTACTACACAACGACCTATCCAGTTCATTAAGTCAACAATATCAGTGACTGATATTTTCTTACCTATTTTACTATTAAGTCTTTCTTTTACACTTTCATGTAGTACCCTTAAAGGATCAGGTCCAGATGCCGTACCACCAAATATTTTTATTGGTTCTCCTGCAGGTCTTATTACAGAATAGTCGAAGGTAGGTAGAGAATCTCCTTTGAAATAAGCATTAAGCAAATATTCAAGAGAGTCTACCCATCCTTCACGACTATCTGGTATTATAAACACAAAAGTACCCTTCGGTTGTTTTACTGTAAGTTTATTAGCTCCTTTTACATCAAATCCTACACCTACACCTAACATCGACATATCCATCATAAACTTAAAAGGTCGAGCATATAATGTATCAATATTTTCTGTAGAATAGAAAGCACAGTTTGCTAATGCAGCGTGTAACTTTCTTGTGTGAATTAGATCTGTACCCATTGCCCATAATCCTCTGCCTGCTGGAAGAAATTTCATATAGAACATACGTTCATACATTTCTTTGGCACTTTCTATTGCCTGTTCTTCATTCCACCCAAGACCATATTTGTTTATATGATCTTTTTGCATTGAATATGTTCCTTCTACAACTCTGCGAACTGTTTCGTGCCAATGTTCATTTCTGATATCATCACTATTACAGTTTTCACAGGTATTATTACTTGTTATAGAATATGAAAGACATTTATTACATATCTTTCTTGAATAGGTACGTAAATACGCTATTTTACCAAGCCCATTGAAGCCAAAATTAGGTTCTACAGAGCTAAACTTATCAATAAATTGATCTGGTAATTTGAAACCGAAGTTGGACATATTTATTATTTACTTTTGTTTATGCCGCCATATTTATATTCCAAGCAAAATCATTAGGCATTTCAAATGCCATGCCTTCTGCTCTCATACCTGGAGTTTCTGTACAGCAAGCTTTTGTTTCTTCTTTCTGTTTTTTCTCTTTAATGTTTTTTAAGTTAAATGCTTCTTTGAAAAAGTTGTTTCTCAATAATTCGTCAACTGAATTAACTTCCAACAAAATAGAGCTGTCACTTATCTTTGTTGTTTCCTTTATATCTTTTTCTTCAAAAGAATCAGGGAGTAAAGTTTTAGTTCCTTTAACCTTTATTATTAAAGAAGTAGGTAATTTTGATAAAACGTGTTCCAACATTTCTTTATTCATAATCCCTGAGAAAACATTAATAATATTTAATGTTGTACTTTCTACAGAGCTACTAAGTCTCATACATTCTTTTATTTTGTCTCTTAAAGAGGCATATAAAAAAGAATCTTTATACTCAGTATCAGATGGATTTATTGAATTAAAAATAGTTGTAAGTGTTTTAATATTTTTTTCAACTTCTTTATTATTGATACTAGAATCATAAAAAGAAACCTCTACATCACCAGCATAATTACCTACAGAAAATGAATCTTCTAGTTGTTTTTCTTCTAGAATATTGTTATTTTCTGAAACAATTTTGCTGTAAAGAGGTACATTCTTTTTAAAATTAGACAGTGCATCATACCTAAGTATGAGTGAAGAATCCTTTAATTGATTTAGTTTTACTGATAAATCACTTGAAAACTTACAATTACTACCTAACACTATGATGTTCATATTTTACTAGGGTCAAAAGGTAATTCTATAGTTAAACTACTATTAATTTTCGTAAGTTTATTAGAAATTTCTCGGTATTCTTTACTTAGTTTATCTAACCAATCTTCTTTATCCCTGTTATTTAAAACAACGGAATAAGTTATTATCTTATCTTTGACAGCAAGAGGACCCTAAAAGTAGGTATCGCTTTAACATTGTCTATTTGCCTTTTCTTTTCTGAAAGTAAGAACACATAGTGTTGTAAACTATTTGTTTCGCCTTCAGTTATTTTTAGGTTAGCTTCTTGTATAAGAAGTTTTAAAGCTACCATTTTCCTTCGAAGATCCTCATCTGCTGTAATAAGCTTCTTTAGGTTATAATTCCTCTTTCTGCTTACAGGAACACTATTCTCTGTTTTGAAAATAGTTTGGTTTCTGGATAATTTTTCTTGTATTTGTTCTTTTAGTTGTAAAGCTTCATTAATTGTGATTTTAATTTTAGACATAATTTTAAGGTTAGTTGTTAAACATAACCATGATCCAGATTTTATAAAAATTGTTTTACTTTATCCCAGTATTTTTCTGTTTGGGCGAGGTATTTTATTGTACCTCCATTCCATAATCTAGCACTTAATTTAGGGTTTAACGTAGGATTGTGATATTTTTGTACTATGTAGTACATCTTAACACTTTTTAAACTGTCATATCTGTCTTCAAGAGTAAAGAATTCTTTTTTATTAAGTTTCTTTTGTATTTTATTAACCTCTTTTATCATAACAGGTCTTATCTGTAATATTCCTACCGCATTCTCTTTAATATTAATGGCATATGGATTAAAATTACTTTCTACCCTCATTATTGCTAATAAGGTGCCGTCATATTTAATAGGTTCGTAATTTATTATTGGAAATTGATTGTAAATTGGTGCTGAACAACTTATTGAAAGTAAAAATAATATATAAGCCATAAATAGCTTTTTCATATATTAATTTTTGGTTCAACAAATTTAGCGAAAAACTTGCTTTATATTTAACGAATTCTACTGTGAAATGTTTCTTCTCAAGTTAGTTTTAATAATTACTATTTTACTTAATATTGATTCTGTAGTTTCTTCAAAAGAGTACATAATATAATCAAGTAACTTAGTATCTACAAGATATAATAAGCAAATTTTTTCTTCCGTTGTTTTTTTCCTGCTTTTTTCTATACTGTTTTTAGTTTTTATAGCAGTTTGAATACTTTTATCTATAAACGAATTTTTTTTGTAATTGTTTGTACTTTCAGGATTCTTTAATTCATAGATTCTTTTTGCAAATTTAAAGTTATCATAAATAAAATCTATTGCTTTTGAATATCCTTTTGTTATATTTAATATAGCATTTTCTTCATCAAGATTTCTAAAAACCGTAAATAAACTTACAATGCTTGTTTCATCAAACCAAGGTATTAAAGGAAGTGAAATATTATTATAAGAAAAAGTATGAAAATATCCTTTACTTTTTATTATTGATTTACCTACTATATTAGTAAAAAACATAAATAGAGTTAGAACTTGTAGTCCTTTTATAGATTCTTCAGAAAATAATTCTTCTTTATATTTAGTATTTAAAGAAATCATTCTAAGTCTCATGTCTTTTATAATAGGATAATCTTTTATAATAGGATAATTTGTATTTTCTATAGATAAATTAAGACTTTCTTTGATTTGTTTAAGTAATTTAGTATCTTTAAATAAAGTAGATATAATATAAAGATATAACCCTTCTATTCTATTAGTATTAAAATAATAATTAAAGAAAAGGGATTTAAATGTTAATATATCTTCTAAAAATATTTTATTAAAAAAACTAACAGAATTTTCTTCTAAACTAAAAGGAAAATATTCATTTAAAGTAGTTCTTTCTTTTATTTCTACTGTTTGTTCTAAATTAAAATATTTTTTTAAATGTTCTTTATTTATATCTAATATTCCATTTATATACTTATTATAGTAAGATAAATTTGTAGGTATATAACTAAATAATATATCTATAAAAGAATAATCATTTGATACAGGTTTTTCACTTTTTAAAGAATATCTTTTAAAATTGCTATAAGGAATATAAGGATTTAAAACATTAGAATATCTATAGCCTTTATTAACAGATAATATTTTTAAATTACTATTTTCAATTTCAACCTGTCCTGAAATTTTAAGTATAAATATACAATGATATAATTTGTTTTCAGGAAAATTAAACTTTAAATTGTTTAAATCTGTAAACTCAAGATCAAGAAATCTTTGAAAATTATGAGTAATTGTACTTCTTGAAGAAACTAAACGATATCTAGGAACAATATCATACATAGAATTAAATACAGTAATTGATTCTAATTCAGTTAAATAAGAATGTATAAACAATAAACTAGTAACTTCTTTTGGTATTTTTATTAC
>ENA-UOWG01002360-UOWG01002360.1-activated-sludge-metagenome-genome-assembly--contig:-NODE-2360-length-16279-cov-63.646758_pt1 | contig 16279 bp, 17 predicted proteins | sample MGYA00238147_ERZ761563 | MGnify/ENA primary metagenome ERZ761563 (study PRJEB28884, sample SAMN05720216) | anaerobic digester metagenome | isolation source: active sludge of municipal... | reverse complement strand
TCGCCGCCATCTTCCTGCTGCGCTACGTACCGCAGCAGTTCTTTCCGGCCTCCGATCGGAGCGAGTTGACCGTGAGCATGACGCTGCGGCAGAACGCCTCGATTTACGCCACCGAGGCGCAGGCCCTGCGCCTTGAGGCGCTCCTGAAGGACGATCCCGACATTGACCACTACAGCACCTATGTTGGCCGCGGCGCGATCCGTTTCATCCTGACGCTTGACGTGCAACTGGCCAACCCGTTCTTCGCCCAGTTCGTGATCGTCACCAAGGACATCGAAGCGCGCCAGCGGGTGCAGGACAAGCTGGAGAAAGTACTCGCCGAGCAGTTTCCCGAGGTCGTCGCGCGCGTTTCTCCGCTCGAACTGGGGCCGCCGGTCGGCTGGCCGCTGCAGTATCGCGTGACCGGCCCGGACAAGGACGAGGTGCGCAGAATTTCGCTCGAGCTGGCCCAGGTGATGGGTTCCGACACCCGCACACGTTACATCAACTACGACTGGATGGAGCCGGCCCGGCAATTGCGCGTCCGCGTCAACCAGGATCAGGCGCGGCAGCTGGGCATCAGCTCTGCGGCGCTGGCCACCGTGCTCAACGCCAAGGTGACCGGCTCGACGGTCACGCAGGTGCGCGATGACATCTACCTGGTCAATGTCGTGGCGCGTGCGGTCGAAGAGGAGCGTGCCTCGTTCGGCTCGCTGGCTTCGCTGCAGGTGCCAACGCCGAGCGGGCGCATGGTGCCCTTGAGCCAGTTTGCGACGGTGGTCGAGGAGCAGGAATTCCCGCTCGTCTGGCGTCGCAATCGGCTGCCCACCCTTACCGTGCGTGCCGACGTGGACCACAGCGTCCTGCCCGATACGGTAGTCGGCGCGCTGGCGCCGAAGATTGCCGAATTGAACGCCAGGCTGCCTTCGCAGTACAAGATCGAAACCGGCGGGCTGTACGAGGAGAGCGCTATCTCGAGAGCCTCGGTGTTCGCGGTTGTGCCGCTGATGATCGTACTGATGCTGACGGTCATGATGGTGCTGCTGGTGAGCTTCCGCCGCCTGGCGATTGTGGTCTGCGTACTGCCGCTCGGGTTGATCGGCGTCGTCCTCTCGCTGTTGCTGTTCAACAGGCCGCTCGGCTTCGTGGCTATCCTCGGCATCCTCGCGCTGATCGGCATGATTGCCAAGAACACGGTGATCCTGATCGTGCAGATCGAGACCGACCGCGCGGAAGGCAAGAACGTTCTCGAGGCGGTTCTCGCCTCGGCGACCTCGCGGCTCCGGCCGATGGTGCTGACGGCGATCTCGACCGTGCTCGGCCTGATCCCGATCGCGCCGACCGTGTTCTGGGGGCCGATGGCCTTCGCCATCATGGGCGGCTTGTTGGTGGCGACGCTGCTGACGCTGGTCTTCCTGCCGGCGCTCTATGTGACGGTATTCGGCGGCAAGTCGTCGCCCCCGGAGGCGGCGGGAGCAAAGTGAGTCCTGCGCTGCCCACGGCACTGGTGCGCGGAGCGCTGTTCCTGGTTTTCTGGAGTGCGCTCATCGGCCTTTCCGTGTCCTCGCTGATTGTCGGCATCGTTGCCGCGGCCGGTGCCACGCGGGCGAGCCTGTACCTGTTGCCGCCCGGGCCGCAACGGGTGCGGCTGCTGCCGCTGGTCGCGCTGCTGCCGCGTTTCCTCTGGCAGTCGCTGCTCGCCGGTTGGGAGGTCGCGCGCCACGCCTTCGCGCCGCGTCTGACGCTGCGCCCGGGGTTCGTCGCCTATCAGAGCGCTCATCCCCCCGGCCGCCTGCGCAACACCTTCGCCACTATCGCCAGCCTGTTGCCGGGCACCCTGCCGTGCGGCGAAAACGAAAGGGAAATCCTGTTCCATTGCCTCGACGTCGATCAGCCCATCCTCGAACAACTGGCTGACGAGGAGCGAGCGCTCGCCCGCGTTCTCGCGGACTCCGGCGATGTCTGAGTTCCTCGTCGTCGCGGCCTGCCTGGTGCTGGTGGCGACGGCGCTCGGCCTGATCCGCCTGCTGCGTGGTCCGGGCGATGCAGAACGGATGATGGCGGCGCAGTTGCTGGGGACCGGCGGTATCGCGGCGCTGCTGCTCGGCGCCACGATCTCCGATCCGGCCATCGTCGATGCCGCGCTGACCCTGGCGCTGCTCGCCGCCTTCGCTTCGGTGGCCTTCGTCAAGTACGGCGGCGGACTGGGCCGCGCCCGGGCACCGGAGGAGGGCGAATGAGCCAGCTCCTCGATTTGTGGACCGTGCTGGCGGTAGGGGCCGGCGTCTTCTTCTTTTTCGCCGGCACCGTCGGCCTCCTGCGCTTTCCCGATACGCTGACCCGCCTGCATGCGTTGACCAAGGCCGACAATCTCGGCCTTGGGTTGATCGTCCTTGGTCTCCTGCCGCGCGTTGGCAGTCCGCTGGCCGGCCTCAAGCTGATCTGCGTCTGGCTGCTGGTGCTGCTTGCCAGCGCGACGGCCTCCCAGTTGATCGCGCGTGTCGCGCGCCGTGCGGGGCCGCCGGCATGAACCTGGCGCTTCTCTTCGACGGCATGCTCGTCGTCCTCATCCTGGCGGTGGCCGTATGGACGGTCACGGTGCGCGATTCCTTTGCCGCGGGCATCGGCTACGCCGTCTACGGCCTGCTGCTGGCGCTCGCTTGGGTACGTCTGGCGGCGGTCGACGCGGCGCTGACCGAGGCCGCCATCGGCGGCGGGTTGACCAGCGTGCTGATGATCCGGGCCACGGTGCGCCTGCGTGCCGGCGAGGCGGCGGCGCGTGCCGCGACCCCCGGGCCGTTGCCCAGACTGCTGGCGGCGCTGCTCGGCGGTAGCGTCGCCGCGGGGCTGGCGCTGGTCGTCCTCGCCCTGCCCGATCCGGCGCCGACCCTGGCGCCGCAGGTGGCCGAACACATCGCCACCACCGGCCTCGGCAACGCGGTGACCGCCGTGCTGCTCTCCTTCCGCGCAATCGATACCCTGCTCGAAGCGGTGGTCCTGATCTACGCGCTGATCGCGGTGTGGACGCTGACGCCCGACCGCTTCTGGGGCGGGCGTCCGGGGCCGAAGTACGAGACCGACCCCAACGGCATGCTGGCCTACCTGGCACGCCTGCTCCCGCCAATCGGCATCGTTGTCGCAGTCTACGTCCTGTGGGTCGGCGCCGACCTGCCCGGCGGCAAGTTCCAGGCCGGCACCCTGCTGGCGGCGATGTGGCTGTTGGCGATCATGGCCGGCCTCACCGAGGCACCGCCGATCAGCCGCCGCTGGCTGCGCGGCGTGCTGGTCGCCGGCACTGTCGTCTTTCTCGCCATCGGCTTCGCCGGGGTGCCGCTGGCCGGCGCCTTCCTGGCCTATCCCGAGGGTTTCGCCAAGCCCCTGATCGTGGCCATCGAGGCGGCGTCGATGCTGTCCATTGCCTTCACCCTCGCGCTGCTGGTGCTGGGGCCGCCGGAACGGAGCGATCAGGCATGAACGCGCCCACCCTGTTCGGCCTGTGTGGCGCCGTGCTGGTCGGTCTTGGCCTGTACGGTCTGGTCGTCAACCCGCAGCCGTTGCGCAAGATCCTGGCTTTCAACCTGGTCGGCAGCGGCGTCTTCCTGCTCTTCGGCGTCGTCGCGCGGCGCGGCGCCGCGCTCGGCATGGGCGGCGACCCGGTGCCGCAGGCGCTGGTTATTACCGGTATCGTCGTCGCCTTTTCCGCGACGGCGCTGGCGGTTGCCCTCGTCCTGCGCCTGCATGACCTGACCGGTGCCGCGACCCTCGCCCCGGCCGACGCCGACGAGCCGCCCGCCCAATGAACGCGCTGCCGGCCATGCTCCCGGAGACGACGACAGCCGGCGGCTTCCTGCTCGTGCTGACACTCATATTGCCCTTCGTCGGCGTGCTCGCCGCGCTGACCCTGGGCGGCCGCCATGCGCGGCGCGTCGCCATGCTGGCGATTCCGTTGGGCCTTGTCCTGTCCCTGGCGATCGTCGTCGAGGCGGTACAGACGGAGCGGACGCTGGTCTACCTGCTCGGCGGCTGGGCGCCGCCGCTCGGCATCGTGCTGCGCGCCGACGGGCTGTCGGCGGTCATGCTGCTGACGACGGCGGTGATCTTGCTGGCGGTGGCCCTCTTCGCCCATGCCGATTTCGATACGCCGCCGGGTACCCGCGAGGCACGCCGGCCATTCATGTTCTGGACGCTGTTGCTCGCCATGTGGGGCTCGCTCAATGCGGTGTTCCTTGCCGGCGATCTGTTCACGCTGTACGTGGCACTCGAACTGCTCGGCTTCGCCGGGGTGCCGCTGGTCTGCCTCGACGAGCGCGCCGAGACGCTGCAGGCGGCGCTGCGCTACCTGCTCTTCGCGCTGCTCGGCTCGGTGCTCTACATGCTGGGCGCGGTGCTGCTCTACGGCGCCTACGGCACGCTCGACATCGCCCTGCTCGCCGGGCTCGTCCGGCCGGAGCCGGCAGCCTTCGCTGCCGCCGCGCTGATGACCGTCGGCCTGCTGGCCAAGACTGCGCTCTTTCCTCTCCACCTGTGGCTGCCGCCGGCCCATGCCGGGGCGCCGGCCGCCGCCAGCGCGGTGCTCTCGGCGCTGGCGGTGAAGGGCTCGTTCTTCCTCGTCATCCGGCTCTGGCTCGACGTCATGCCGGGAATCATCACGCCGGCCGCCGGGCAATTGCTGGCAGCGTTCGGCGCCGCGGCGATCCTCGTAGGCAACGTGGTGGCGCTGCGCCAGAAGCGGCTCAAGATGCTGATCGCCTACTCGACGGTGGCGCAGATCGGCTATCTGTTCCTGATGTTTCCGCTTGCCGCCGGGCTCTCGGCGATGCAACTGCCGAACGACCCGGCGGTGACCGGCGGGCTGCTGCAGGCGGTTTCGCACGCGACGGCCAAGGCGGCGATGTTCATGGGCGCCGGGCTGATCTACGCCACCCTCGGCCACGACCGCATCGCCGACCTGGCGGGCGTCGGCCGCCAGCTGCCGATGACCCTGCTCGCTTTCGCCCTCGGCGGCAGCGCGCTGGTCGGCTTGCCGCCGGCCGGCGGCTTCCTCGCCAAGTGGCTGCTGCTGAGTGCGGCGCTGACGACCGGACAGTGGTGGTGGGTGGTGGTGATGGTGGCCGGTGGCCTGCTGACCAGCGCCTACGTCTTCATCGTGGTCATGCGGGCGCTGGTTGCGGTCGACGCCGAAAATACCCCGAAAATGGTCGTGCCGCGCCATCGCGAGGCGGTCGTCCTGGCCTTGGCCAGCCTGTCTTTCCTGCTCGGCCTGGCGGCGCTGCTGCCGGTCGACATCGTGCAGATCGGCCGTCCGCAGCCGTTTGCGGCGGGGCTGCCATGAACACGACCGTCGTTTTGCTCGGCGCGACTGTCGGCCTGCCGCTGGCCATGCTCCTCGCCTGCCTGTGGCAGCCGCTGCGCGAGCGCATGCTGCCCTGGCTGGCGCTCGGTGCCGTGCCCGGGCTGTTCGCTTCCTGGTTCGCCATGCGCGACGAGCTGATCGTCTTTGGCAACGCACAGGTGCCGCTGGCCCTGGCGATCGACCGCCCGGGCGGCGTCCTGCTCGGCGTCGCGGCGCTGCTGTGGATCGCGGGCGGCGCCTACGCGGCGACCTACCTCGGCGAAAAATCCTCGCGCGACAACTTCGTCGTCTGCTGGTTGATGACGCTAGCCGGTTGCCTCGGTGTCTTCGTCGCCGCCGACATGGCGAGCTTCTATGCGCTGCTGGCGCTGCTCAGCGTCGGCACCACCGGGCTTGTGCTGAGCGAGGGGACGCCACGTGCCTATCGGGCCGGGGCGATCTACATCGGCATGGCGCTGTTCGCCGAGTCGCTGATACTGGCCGGCATGGTGCTGACGGTGGTCAGCGCGCCCGGCAACAGCCTGCTGATCAGCGCCGCGCCGGCGGCGATCGACGCCTCGCCGTGGCGCATCGAGATACTTGTCCTGCTGATCGCCGGCTTCGGCATCAAGGCCGGCCTCGTGCCGCTGCATTTCTGGATTCCGCTCGCCCACGGCGCGGCGCCGGTGCCGGCCTCGGCCCTGCTCAGCGGCGCCGTCGTCAAGGCCGCCGTCATCGGCCTGATCCGCTTCATGCCGATTGAGTCGGCGCCGTGGGCGGTCGGCGCGACGGTCGCCATGCTCGGGCTGCTCGGCGCGCTCTACGCGGTGCTGGTCGGCATCACCCAGTCGCATCCGAAGACCGTGCTGGCCTATTCCAGCGTCAGCCAGATGGGCGTCATCGTCGCCATCATCGGCATGGGCATGGCGGCCGGCGACGGCAGCGCGCGCCTGATAGCCGCCTTCTACGCCGCCAATCACGTGCTGGCCAAGGGCGCGCTGTTCCTCGCCGTCGGCGTCATCGGCCTGACCGGCGCGCGCCGCCTGCCGGCCATGCTGCTGCCGGCGGCGGTGATCGCCGTCGGCCTAGGCGGCCTGCCGCTGACCGGCGGCGCGCTGACCAAGGAAGTGGCCAAGAGCCTGATGGGCGACGGCCCGGCCGGCGTGCTGGCGACCCTGTCGGCGATCGGGACGACGGTGCTGATGCTGCATTTCGTCTTTTGCGTGCGGGTGACCGCTGCCGATGACGACGAAGCGCGGGCGCCGGCCGGGCTGGTCGTGCCGTGGCTGGTGACCGCCGGCGCGTCGATCGTCATTCCCTGGGCGCTCTACCTGACGGCCGGCGGCTATTCGCTGCCCGATGCGCTGGCGCCGAAGGCGCTGTGGTCGGCCCTGTGGCCGATCGCCGTGGGCAGCCTGCTGGCCTTCGGGCTGGTGCGCTGGGGGGGCAGTCTGCCGCGCTTGCCGGAGGGCGACGTCGTCGTCGCCCTAGACGCTGCGACGCGCGCGGCGGGGCCGGTCAGCGCCGTTTTTGGTCGTCTGGATGCGGTCCTGCGTCGCTGGCCGGCGGCGGCCATGTCACTGCTGTCGATCGCGTTGCTGTTCGGCGTGGCGATTGTCGCCGGGAGGTGAAGTGAAAAGTATTATCATATGACGCTGGTTTGATTTCCCGTGGCTGCCGGACGGCAGCGAACGGTTCTGTGGTTTTGCATTCGGAAAGGTTTGTCATGAAAAAATTGTTTGTCGGGGCGCTCGTCGCGGGCAGCCTGTTCGCCACCGGGGCGCTGGCCCAGCAGGCGCCCAACACGCTGGGCAAGATCAAGGCGGCGAAGGTCATCAACGTCGCCTATGCGACCGACTCGCTGCCGTTCTCGTTCGTCGGTCCCGACAAGCGGCCGGCCGGTTACTCGATCGACCTCTGCAAGCGCGTGATCGCCCAGATCGGCCGGACGGTCGGCATTCCCGATCTCAAGGTGAACTGGCTGGCCGGCTCGACCCCCGAGCGCCTGCAGATGGTGCGCGCCGGCAAGGCCGACCTCGAATGCGGCAATACCACCCAGACCCTGGCGCGCCTCGGCAATGTCGATTTCTCCAGCCTGATCTTCGTCGATGCCGGTAGTGTCATCCTGCGCGCCGATTCCCCGGCCAACAGCATCGCCGACCTGGCCGGCAAGAAGATCGCCGTGCTCAAAGGCACGACGACCGAGAAACGCCTCAACGCCATCGTCGCGGAAGGCCTGCCCAACACCACCATCATCCCGGTGGTCGAGACCGGCGAAGGCATGACGATGCTCGAATCCGGCCGTGTCGATGCCTACGCCGGCGACCGTATCAAGCTGGTCGGCATGGCGGTGCAGGGCAATAACGCCGGCAAGTTTGTGCTGCTGACCGAGGAGCTGTCGTTCGAGCCGTACGCGATGACGCTGCCACGCGGCGATTCGGCGCTGCGCCTGGAGGTCAATCGGGCGCTGACCCAGGTCTATCAGAGCGGCGAGATCGAGAACATCTTCGGCGAATGGTTCGGCAAGATGGGCCGGCCGACCGGCTTGCTGGCGGCCATGTTCCTCCTCTATTCGATTCCCGAGTAATCGCTTCCAGTCATCGTCAAGAAGGATCAAAGAATGAACATCATCCAGTTGCCGCGCATTTTCGCGCTCTGTGCCGCGCTGGCGGCTTCCCTGCTGGCCGGCTGCGAAACCCAGCCGGCTTTCCAGGTGTCGCAGCCGTCGTCGCGTGTCGGCACCGTCGAGTCCATCCGTTCGCAGACGGTTCAAAACAACAACGCCACGCTCGGCGCCCTCGGCGGCGCGCTGGTCGGCGGCATCCTCGGCAACCAGGTCGGCCAGGGTTCCGGGCGGACGGCGGCGACCGTGGTCGGCGCCGCCGGTGGCGCCTACGCCGGCAACCGCATGGCCAGTGGATCGTCGCTGGTGTGGATCATCGGCATCCGCTACGACGACGGTTCGCTGGCGACGATTCAGCAGGCATCGTCCCCCGCCGTGCGCATCGGTGACCGCGTGCGGGTGAGCAACAACGGCATGGAACTGCTGCCGAACCGATGATGGTGGCACATCGTTCCGCCGTAATGCCGGTTGTCGGTACCTTCAATTGAAATACGGGTATCACGGATACATGATTAGATTTGAGCTTTCGAACAAAGGTGGTGGCATGGACAGGTTGAAGAAACGGGTAGCGGTATTCGCCCTCGCGGCGCTGGCGTTTTCCGTGCTGGCCTCGGCGGCGACGATCGAGGGCCAGGCGTGGCGGCTGGCCAGCCTGCCGGGCCACGATCTCGGGGCGCTGGGCGCCGGGCAATATCTCACCGCACGCTTCGAGGCCGGCCGCGTTTCCGGCTTTTCCGGCTGCAACCGGTTCATGGGGTCGTACACGGTCGACCGCGATCAGCTCACGCTCGGGCAACTCGCCGGGACGATGATGGCGTGTCCGGAGACCGCGATGGCCATCGAGGGCGCCTTCAAGGGATCGCTGGCCGGGACGCTCCGCTATGCAATCGTTGACGACCGTCTGACCCTGACGCCGGTTTCGGGGGCACCGCTGGTCTTCGACCTGGAGCCGAAACCGGTCCTGGAAGGAGTCAAGTGGGAGGTTACCGGCTTCAACAACGGTCGCCAGGCGGTGGTCAGCGCCGTGCTCGGCACGAAGCTGACGCTTTCGTTCAAGGATGGCACGCTGTCGGGCAGCAGTGGCTGCAACACCTTCCGGGCATCGTACAAGGCCGAAGAAAATCGTATCGTCGTCGGGCCGGCGGCGGCCACGCGCAAGATGTGTTCGGGCAAGGGCGTCATGGAACAGGAGCGGCAATTCCTGGCGGCGCTTGAAACGGCGGTCAAATGGGACATCAGCCGCGGCATGCTCGACATGCACCGGGCCGATGGCGAGCGCGCGCTGACGGCCAATGTGCAGGGCAAGTAAGCGATGCCGGCTCTGCGCATGATTAGGCCCGGGCAGCGACGATGAACGCGCGTACCCGCTGGATACTGGCATTCACGGTCGTCGCCCTGCTGGCGGCATTCCTGCTGCCCGCCGTCAGGCAACCCCTCGAATACCATGACTTCGCCGATCACCGGCATGCGATGGGGATCGACAATTTCCTTGACGTCGTCTCCAACGTCGGTTTCCTGCTCTCCGGGATATTGGGGCTGGTCATCGTCGCCGGCCGCCGTGCCTGCTTCGCCTCGCCCGGCGAGCGCTGGCCGTATGCCGTCTTCTTCGTCGGCGTGCTGCTGACCGCGCTGGGGTCGGGCTACTATCACCTTGCCCCGGACAACGAGACCCTGTTCTGGGACCGCCTGCCGATGACCATCGCCTTCATGGGCCTGGTCGCCAGCCAGATCGTCGACCGCATCAATGTGCGGGCCGGCCTGGCCCTGCTGCTGCCGATGCTGCTGCTCGGGGCGGCATCCGTCATCTATTGGCGGATCACCGAGCGCATGGGGGCGGGCAATGTTCTGCCTTACGGAATTCTCCAGGGCTATTCGGTAGTCATCCTGTTGCTGCTGGCGATGCTCAATCCGTCCCGCTACACGCGGGGGAGCGATATCTACTGGGTGTTCGGCTGGTATGTGCTGAGCAAGGTGCTGGAAACCTTCGACGCCGAGGTGCTGGCGCTCAGCCATTTCGTCAGCGGCCACACGCTCAAGCATTTGGCGGCCGCGTCGGCGGGTTTTGCCGTGTGCTACATGCTGATGAAGCGGACCCTGAAGGAAGCTGCGCCGGTGGTGCGGAGTGAGGGATCGCTGCGCGGCCAATCGCCGCAGCGCTGAAAAAAGGAGATGCACCATGCGTTATGTCTATATCCTTTTGATCGTCGTGGTCACCGTGCTCGTGTTGTTGTTCAAGATCCAGAACCTCACCGCAGTCACCGTGTCATTTTTCGGTGCGAACATGACGATGTCAGTTTCGTGGCTGATCATCGCTGTCTATATTCTGGGCATGTTCACCGGTAGCGCCGTGGTCGGCCTGCTGCGCACCTGGGCCAAGGGCGCCATGCAGAAGGCCGACTGAGGCGCGAGCTTGCACGCGAAATATTCCCTTTTTCCGTTTTTTTAATTGAAAGGTTGGTTATGAGCAATTTTTGGGATTTCATCTGGCTGATTCTGTCGACGTTCGTCTTCGTCGCCTATCTTCTTATCCTCTTTCAGATCGTCGCCGATCTCTTCCGCGATTCCGAACTCGGCGGCGGCTCCAAGGCGCTGTGGCTGATCGGCCTGATTTTCGTACCGATGCTGACCGCGCTCATCTACGTGATCACCCGCGGCACGGGCATGGCGAACCGGCAACGGGCTGCCATCGAGCGCTCGAAGTCGGAGGCCGAGTCCTATATCCGGCAAGTGGCCGGCAAGTCGCCGGCGGAGCAGATCGCCGATGCCAAGGCCCTGCTCGATGCCGGAACGATCAACGCGGAAGAATTTGCCAAGCTCAAGGCGAAGGCGCTCGGCTGATTTTCAAGGCGCCAGCCGGGAGGCTGGCGAAAATGGCCGTTTTTGAGTCGTCGACCGCAACAGGCAGTTCGTCGGGGCGACAGGGTTTTATATTTGATATGAGGATGTGAAAAATGGCTGCTGCAAAAGAAAAAACGGGTGCTGGACGTAAACCGGTTCTGGTCGATCTCGCCCTGCAGGGTGGCGGCGCGCACGGTGCCTATACCTGGGGTGTGCTCGACCGCCTGCTTGAAGAGTCCTGGCTTCAGTTCGACGGAATTTCCGGGACCTCGGCCGGCGCCATGAACGCGGTGGTGATGGCGCATGGTCTGAACGAGGGCGGTCCCCAGGGCGCCAAGATTGCACTCGAAACCTTCTGGAAGCGGGTTGCCGATGCGGCCTTGTTGAGTCCCTTCCGCCGCGGGCCGCTCGAGATTCTTACCGGCAAGTGGACGCTCGATTTCTCGCCGGCCTTCATCGCCGCCGATCTGGCGGCGCGCCTCTATTCGCCCTACAGCATCCCGGGTGGCGGCGCCAATCCGCTGGCCAAGATATTGGAAGAGACCGTCAATTTCGCCGGTCTCGCCAAGGCCGGGCCCAAACTGTTCGTGACCGCAACCAACGTGCATACCGGGCGCGGCCGCATCTTCCGCAATGCCGAAATGACTCCCGAAGTGCTGATGGCCTCGGCCTGCCTGCCGACCATGTTCCAGGCCGTCGAGATCGACGGCGAGCCCTACTGGGATGGCGGTTTCACCGGCAATCCGACGATTACGCCACTGATCCGAGAATGCGACTCGGACGACACAATTCTGGTCTCGATCAACCCCATCGAGCGCCCGGGCACGCCGCGCACGGCGATGGATATCCAGAACCGTCTGAACGAGATTTCGTTCAACTCGCCGCTGATCAAGGAACTGCGCATGGCGGCACTGCTTCGGCAAGTGGCCGACCCCGGCACCGGCGAGGGCGCGGTGTGGGCGAAGATGCGCATCCACCGCGTCGCCGGCGAAGAGATCATGCTGCAGTTGGGCTATTCGTCCAAGCTGCTTGCGGAATGGGCCTTTTTCCAGATGCTGCGCGACGAGGGGCGGCGTGCCGCTGAAACCTTCCTGGAAACCTACGGTGCCGACATCGGGGTGCGGTCGACCCTGAATATCGACCATCTTCTGACGGAGGTCTGACGCGATGGGCTTGCTCGGTATCTTTCTCGGCCTGATGGTGCTCATCGGCCTGTCGTTCCGTGGCTGGAGCGTGCTGGTGCTGGCGCCGCTGGCGGCACTGGTCGCGGCGCTCGCCTCAGGCGAGCCGCTCCTCGCGCACTGGACGCAGACCTTCATGGGGGCGGCGGCCGGGTTCGTCGCCCAGTTCTTCCCGCTGTTCCTGCTCGGCGCCGTTTTCGGCAAGCTGATGGACGACAGCGGGTCGGTCGGCACCATCGCCCAGTTCATGACCGAAAAGATGGGTGCCAAGCGAGCGATGCTGGCGGTCGTGCTGGCCGGGGCGATCGTCACCTACGGCGGCGTCAGCCTCTTCGTCGCCTTCTTCGTGATTGTGCCGATGGCGCAGGGTCTGTTCCGCGCCGCCAATATCCCGAACCGCCTGGCGCCGGCCGCCGTCGCGCTCGGCACCTCGACCTTCACGATGTCGGCGATGCCGGGCACGCCGGCCGTCCAGAACGCCATCCCGATGCCTTTTTTCGGGACGACGCCGTTCGCCGCACCGGGCCTTGGCATCATTGCCTCGGTCATCATGCTTGCATTCGGTCTGTGGTGGCTGGCGCGTGCCGAGCGCGCGGCGCGTCTCGCTGGCGAGGGTTTCGGTGACGTCGCTGGCGTCGTCGAGACGGCCGCCGAAGACCCGGTCATCCGCGAACGGGCGACCACTTCCGGCGCCTTCGACCCGGCCGAGATCAAGCACGGCGGCAGTAGCCAGCAAAGCCCCGGCCTGCTGGTTGCCGCACTGCCGCTGGCGGTCGTGGTTCTGGTCAATCTGGTGATGTCGATGGTGGTGCTCCCGCGCATCGACACCAGCTTCCTGGCCGAACCGCAATGGGGCGGCATTTCGCTGGCTTCGGTCAGCGGTATCTGGTCGGTCATCGTCGCCCTGATCGCCGCCATCCTGGTGCTGGTCGCCCTCAACCGCCAGCGCCTGCCGGAGTTGCGTGCGACCGTCGATGCCGGGGCCAATGCTTCGGTATTGCCGATCGTCAGCGTCGCCAGCCTGGTTGGCTTCGGTGCGGTGGTGGCGGCGCTGCCGGCATTTGCCACCGTTGCCGAGTGGGTCTTGTCGATCGAAGGCGGTCCGCTGGTATCGCTGGCTGTGTCGACCAACATCTTGGCCGCGCTGACCGGTTCGGCCTCCGGCGGCATGACCATCGCACTCGAGGCGCTGGGCCCGATCTATCTGCAGATCGCCGCGGAGCAGGGTATCGATCCGGCACTGCTGCATCGTGTTGCCGTAATCGGCGCCGGTACGCTGGACAGTCTGCCGCACAACGGCGCGGTCATCACGCTGCTCGCTGTCTGCGGTTCGACGCACCGCAAGAGCTACTTCGACATCGTCATGTGTTGCGTCGTCAGCGCGATGCTTGGCCTGGTCGCAGTCATCGTCCTCGGCGGGATGTTCGGCTCGTTCTGAAGCAGGCGCAGCGACAAAGCCAAAGAAGAACGGCCCCGATCACCGGGGCCGTTTTATTTTGCGGCCCCCTTACGGGGTCGCTTGCGTCTCGGAAGTCAGTTCCGCCAAATAGGCCTCAACCTCGTCCGCATCCGGTTGTTGTGACTTGCCATAGTGCTTGGCCAGGCCAGGTACCGCGGTCTGGAGCCTGGGCCGGGGGTCGCGGATGCCTGCCTCGATGCGTTCGATCAGGAACGGGAAGAAGGGATTGGAAGCCACGCGCGACAGGAAATCCATGTTGACCACGAGCGCGCCCCGTTCGCCGCGCGGTGCCATGGTGCCGAGCTGGACGCCGAAATCCTCCTGCGAGGAATCCGGCCGCAGCCCGTAAAGCGGGTCGTCGAGTGGGAAGGGAATCGAGACGTGCGACATCGAGAAAATTTCCGGCGGGTAGTTGATGTCCAGCGCCACGGTGCGCGGCGACGTGGCGCCGGCATCGATGATGTGCGCGAAGGTCTCTCCGGGGTGGGCGGGGTCGTTGCCGATGATCGTGATGCCGTAGGGCTGCGGCAGTTCGGGCATGGTGCGGGCGAGAGCGTTTTCCGCCGTGCGGCGCAGTAGCGGGCCGAACTTGACCGAGCGATTGACGTCGAAAAGCACCAGTTCGCTGCCGTTCTCCGGCAGGTGGGCATAGAGCGAGGAGATGACCGCTCGCGTGCTCACCGTGAAATCGAGAACCGACTGGAAGGTCAGGATGGGCGGCATGCGCTTGAGTCCGTCCTTATTTGCCGCGGCGGCGATCTGCTCCTGCAGCTCCTGGGTCAGGCGGAAGGACTGGCGGCCGCCATTGACTGGGAAGGAGTTGTACTTGAACGGATTGAATTCCGGGACGATGCTGAGCCACGCTGCCTTGGCGAAGCGCGGTAGCGCAGCTGGCATGCCGGCAATGCCAGTAAGTCGGGCAAAACGGGTGATGCCAATCATCGGCGAAAGCAGGATCAGGCGGTCGGGCGGCGCCAGCTTTGGGTTCTCCATGGCGTCGAGGGCGTACTTGACGGACAGCGCGCCGCCATTGGAAAAACCGACCAGATGCAGTGGCGCGTCCGGTGCGGTGAGCCGCTTTGCTTCGCGGACGGCGAGGCGGGTGGCAGCCATCCAGTCCTCCCAACGCACGTCACTGAGACCGGCGGGCACGGTGCCGTGCCCGGGCAGGCGAATGGCGACGACGACGAAACCGGCAGCCGCGTAGCGCCGGGCAATGTGGCGCAGGCTGTAGGGGGAGTCGGTCAGGCCGTGCAGCAGGACGACCGCGCCGCCCGGTTTGCCGGCCGGTTCCAGTACATACGAGCGATTCCAGTCCTGCGCGAATTTCGGCGGGTAAATGATGCTGCCTTCGTAATAGCGATTGGCGGGGGTCTGGGCTTCCGGCGGGAGCTTGTCGGTGACTTCCGCACGCAGCGTCTGGAATATCTTTTCCTCGGCCTTGAGGAAGGCTGCCCAGTCGCCGGCATCCATCTCGCTGACAGTGAGTTCGACCGGCACATGCTTGTGCCAGCGCTCGAGCGGCGCCATCTGTCGGCTGTCGTAGATGCGCACCGCGAAAAAAGTCAGCATCGCGACGATGATTACGATGAATGCCAGTTTGGAGGTTTTCTTCAGCTTGGACATGGTGTCTCGGATTGGGCGGTAGGTTTAAGGGGGCCAATTGCCTTCCACGAGCAGAAGGCAACGGCACATCGGAACATGATAGCAAACTAGGCGCGCCGCCATCCCCAGCACCGATCAGGGGCGAGCGGTGGCCAGTGCCAGGGCGCCAAGTAAACCGAGATCCTCGGCAGTCGTCAGGTAGATCGGCATGCCGTGAACCAAGTCGTGATGTTCGCGTTTGGCGAGAAAGGCGTCGATGAAAGGCGCGCAGTCGATGCCAGGCATCAGCTTGGCGGCCATGCCGCCGGCGAGGTAGACGCCGCCGCGGGCCAGCCAGTGCAGCGCGAGGTCGCCGGCGAAGGCGCCATAGCAGGCGAGCCAGAGTTCGAGAGCCTGCCTGGCTAGCGGATCTTGGCCGGTGATGGCGGCAGTGCCGATTTGCTCGGGCAGTTGCGGTCGACCGCCCAAAAAGGCATAAATCCGCGCCAGGCCGGGGCCGGAAACGACGTCTTCGGTTGTCACCCGGCCATTCTGTGCCAGCAGCCAGCGCCACAGTTCGCCCTGTTGCGGCGTTTGCGGCGCGAAGCCGAGGTGGCCGCCTTCGCCGGGGATGACGCGGTAGCGGCCATTTTCCCAGACGAGTCCGGCGACGCCGAGACCGGTGCCGGCGCCGAGGATGACGCGTGGTGCCTGGGCAACCGGTTGGCTGGCGTGCAATGTGCGCACCTGCTGCGCTTCGACCAGCGGCAGGCCGTGGGCGGCGGCGGCGAAGTCGTTGGCCAGCGTGACTCTGGCGATGCCGAAGCGCTGGCCCAGATCGCCTGCGCTCAGGCGCCAGGGCAGGTAGGTGAGTTGGGCGCCTTGCCCGTCGGTCGGGCCGGCGACGCCGAAACAGGCGGATTCGATCGCCGGGGTGTCGGCGAGAAATTCGCCGAGCAGGGCGTCGAAGGTCGGATAGTCGGCGCTGGCGTAGCGCTGCTGACGGACGATGCGGATTTCGCCACCCACGGTTTCGGCCAGCGCCAGCAGGGTCTTGGTGCCGCCAAGGTCGCCGCCGAGGATCATCGCCTAAACCGCGACGGGGGCGGCGATGTGCGGGTGTGGATCGTAGCCGTCGAGGCGGAAGTCCTCGAAGCGGAAGGCAAAGATGTCTTTAACTTCCGGATTGATCCACAGCGTCGGCAGGGCTCGGGGTTCGCGTGATAGTTGCAGCCGCGCCTGCTCGAAGTGGTTCGAGTAAAGGTGGGCGTCGCCGAAAGTGT
>ENA-UOWG01002357-UOWG01002357.1-activated-sludge-metagenome-genome-assembly--contig:-NODE-2357-length-16294-cov-5.966747_pt1 | contig 16294 bp, 14 predicted proteins | sample MGYA00238147_ERZ761563 | MGnify/ENA primary metagenome ERZ761563 (study PRJEB28884, sample SAMN05720216) | anaerobic digester metagenome | isolation source: active sludge of municipal... | reverse complement strand
TGTAGATCCCCCGCGGAACGACGCCGCGCTCCTGCGATACGGCAGGGACCTTACCTCGCTTGCCGAAAAGGGGGATTTCGATGACCTCTCAGACCGGCCGGACGAGATCGACCGGCTCTTTGAGGTGCTGTTGAGAAAACGCAAACGCAACGCCATGATCACCGGGGCGGCCGGCATCGGCAAGACCGCCCTCGTTGAGCTCCTGTCGCGGCGCATCGCCCAGAACCGCGCGCCGTCAAGACTCTCGGGAACCAGGGTGTACGAGATCAGCATGGGGAGTCTCCTCGCGGGGACAACACTCCGCGGCATGTTCGAAGAGAGGATGTCGAAGGTGATAGAGACGCTCGTGTCATGTCAGCCGGCCATCCTTTTCATCGATGAGGCCCACCTCATCTGGGGCGCCGGCAGGGCGGAAGGCGCGCCCATGGATGCGGCAAACATCCTCAAGCCGGTCCTCGGGGGATCGAAGGTATCGGTCATCGGCGCCACGACAACCGGTGAATATCATCACTATATCGCCCGCGACCCTGCGCTCGCCCGCCGTTTCCAGGAAATCATGGTCGAGGAGCCCGGCAAGGCAACGACTATCGCGATCCTGCAGCGCCACGCGCAGACCCTGGAGGCACATCACGGCATAATGATAGGGGCGGACATCCCCTCCGAGGCCTGGAGGGCAACCGAGCTCCATTTGTCCAACCGCACCCAGCCCGACAAGAGCGTGGACCTCCTTGACAGCACGGCGGTCCTCGTCGAGAGGGAAGGCCGCGGCGAGATGGGAACAGACGACCTCTATCGCGTCCTCGCGCGCCAGACCGGACGGATGATGAGCGCCCTCGGGGAGGGCGCCGCCAGGGACTTGAGGGGCCTCGAAGCGTCCCTGAACAAGCGGGTGATAGGCCAGGAAGAAGCGGTGAAAAGGATCGTTTCCACGCTCGTCTCGCGAAGATACGGTGAAGCGGCGCCGGGACGGCCGCTGGGGACCTTCCTCTTCTCAGGCGCCACCGGGGTGGGCAAGACAGAGCTTGCCCGGACCCTTGCCCGGGAGTATTTCGGGAGCGCAAGGGACTTCCTCCATATCGATCTCGCGGAATACAGCGGGCACGACGGGGTGCACAAGCTCATCGGGATGCCCTATGGTTCCTCCGTGGGAACCGCGGAAGGGATCCTTACCCGGTGGCTCCGGGAGAGGTCCAGCGGCGTGGTCCTCTTCGATGAGATCGAGAAGGCCCACCCGGATATCCACAGGCTTCTCATGGGTCTGCTCGATGAGGGGAGGATAACCTCCGGTATGGGGGAGCGCTTCGATGTGCGCCGCTGTGTCGCCATACTCACCACAAACGTCCTGGGCCACCAGGACATGCATCGGGTGAAACTGGGGTTTTCCCCGCTTGAAGACCACGACGATCCCTTCGCGCTCATGTCGAAGTACTTCCCGGAAGAGTTCCTGGGAAGGCTCGATGAGATCATCATTTTCAGGACGCCCACGGTGCAGGAGTTCAGGAAGATCCTCAGTCAGAAGCTCACAGAGGCGCTGGGGCGTCTTCAGGACAAAGGGGTCTTCCTTGTCTACGAGCCGGAACGCCTCCTTGACCACCTCCTCGCCGGGGATGAAAAACCGTGGGGAGGGGCAAGAGACATGGCGAGGCTCGTCGAACGAAGACTGATCCAGCCCATTGCCCGCCGGCTGCTCGATCTCGATGCGGGGGAATGGGTTTGCATCGAGCTCACAGAATCCTTTTACCGCTTCGGGGACATCGACCCTGTGCCGTTGACCAGGCATCCCCGGCCGGCCGGGCCGCCGCCGGGTTTTTCCGGCAGGCCGAATGCGGCCCCCGAAGCCCGACAATGATCAGGAGGTATTGAAATGGAAGAACAGGACAACAAGAAAAAAATGGACGAACATAACTGCAGCGAACATGTCCGTTATGACGGCGGACAGAAGATCAACCGGGACGGCGTCAGGATATGGATCGAAACATACTATTGCAGCGTCTGCGGAAAACGTCTCGATATAAAGGAAGAGATACTGGACTGATGGGGGAAAACAGAAAGATAGTTTAACAGTTTATGATGCGTTTGAAAGTTTGAAAGTCAAAGACAAGAGGCTCCTTCTTTTTTTTAACGTTCCAAAAACCCTCAAACGCCCCATAAACTTTCAAACTGTCTTTTTGGTTTTTTTGGTTTCTTCTGTTTCTATGGTTTCTATGGTTTATTAAGGACTTTTTAAAACGTTTCAAAAACCCTCAAGCGCCCCATAAACTTTCAAACTGTCTTTATTATTTGACGATGCGGTATGAAGGTATATATTTCGTCCCCGGCAGTTTCATGCGCCTCTGCGCCACAAAGGATGACAGCAGGGAATCCATCGGGTCCAGGATGCCGGCATCGCCGCGGATCTCGAAATGACCGTACCGCTCAACGGCCCTGATCCCCTCATCCTTCACGTTGCCTGAAACAATGGCCGAGAAAGCGCGGCGCAGGTTAGCGGCGAGCAGGTGCCGGTCCTGGTCCTTGCTCAATTCGAGACCGCGGGTATTTTCATGTGTCGGGATGAAGGGCCTTTGAAATTCCGGTTCGATCCTGAGCAGCCAGTTGAAGTAATACGCATCATCGGTGGCTTTCCGAAACTCCCGCACCTGTTTTATCCCTGCCTGCACTTCACGGGCGACCGACGCCGGGTCGCCGATGATGATCTTGTAACGGCGCTGTGCCTCCTCGCCCAATGTTTCACCGATGAACTGATGGACCTGGTCGAAAAAAGCCTTTGATTTCCTGGGACCCGTAAAAATCAGCGGGAAAGGCAGGTTCGCGTTGTCCGGGCAAAGCAGGATGCCGAGAAGGTAAAATATCTCCTCCGCGGTCCCCGCTCCGCCGGGGAACACCACGACAGCGTGGGCAATACGAACGAAGGCTTCAAGGCGCTTTTCAATATCCGGAAGGATGACGAGGTCGTTCACGATGGGGTTCGGCGGCTCGGCGGCGATGATCCCCGGCTCCGAGATACCAAGATACTGGCCTTCCGCGATCCGCTGCTTGGCGTGCCCGATGGTGGCCCCTTTCATGGGCCCCTTCATTGCACCCTGGCCGCATCCGGTGCATATGTCCATGCCTCGCAGCCCCATCTGGTAGCCGACCTCCTTGCTGTAATCGTATTCCACGGGGATGATCGAATGCCCGCCCCAGCAGACGACCAGGTGAGGGTTCTTCACAGGGCGCATTATGTCAGCATTGCGCAGAATATGGAAGACCGCGTTGGTGATGCCGTCGGAGGACCCAAGGTCGAACTTCCGGCTGTCGTTGATCTCGTCGCTTATAAATATGATATCCCGCAGGACCGCGAACAGGTGTTCGTTGATTCCCCGGATCAGCTTCCCGTCCACGAAAGCGCTGGCAGGCGCGCCTTTTACCTCGAGCTTCACACCGCGCTCTTCCTGAATTACGCGGATGTCGAAAGACTTGTAGCGCTCGAAGAGCTCCTTGCCGTCATCCAGTTCAATGCCGGAACTGAGCACCGCGAGAGAACAGTTCCTGAACAACTTGTAGAGGCCGCCCTTACTGGTGTCGAGCAGCCTGTTTACCTCCATCTTTGACAGAACATCGAGATTGCCTTCCGGTGTGATCCTCGCGTCGATCGTCTCGTGCTTCATTCGCATGTATCCTCTTAAAGAAAAACGTTTTTCTATTCTATTTTCCTTTAATTTCAAGCAATTTTCAAGGAAGAACCCCCGATCGCCAGGCAAAGGGGCCGATAGAAGAACAAAACATTTTCTCTCGGCATCCCCGGCATCATAGCGTACAGGGTCGTTGAAAGAAAGCAAAAGATAGCTGCATAGCGGGAAACTTCTTCAAATCGTATTTATCTGACTATCGAAGAGCAAGTTTACCTCAGCAACGAAAACCGCAAGTTTTTTATAGACATGGGAAAAACTAAATAATCCCGCGGAAAGCACTGACCTTCTTATTTGCAACCGCCAACTGATGGGGCCACCAGTGAAAAAACGGTTGCGACCGTTCTCCCGAGCGCCCCTGGCAAGTAAAATGGTTGTTTTTTATTCTTTCTCACAGTATATTTAAAAAAACAGTATAAAGGCAGTAATGATGTTATATTGCGGATCAGGCACCTCAAAAGATCTATACTATCTTGCCCATACAAATACTGATGGCAGCAAGGAGGGACAGCGCTTATGAAAAAACTTTTTGTCCTCTGTCTCATGACGGCACTTCTTTTGCCATGCCTTGCCATGGGGAAAGAACTGCCCATAGGAAAAACAAAGACAATCAAGGGTGATGTCGTCGTTGTGCGCGGCGGCAAAGAGCTTTCCGTTAATATCGGCGACAGGGTTTACCGGAACGATACGATACGAACGGGATCGGACAGTACGGTGGGGATCATTTTCGAGGACAACACGATCCTGTCGCTGGGACCGAACAGCGCGATAGTGATCGAAGAATACATATTTGCCCCCGAAAAGGGCGTGCTGTCCATGGTTGCCCGCATTTTACGGGGCACCGCCTCCTACCTGTCCGGCATCATAGGCAAGCAGTCGCCGGAAGCGGTGAAGTTCCACACTCCCGACGCAACGATCGGCATCCGCGGAACACAGTTCCTTGTCAGGGCGGAAAATCAGTAACCCGCGGTCTTTTGCCGTGGTCCGCTGATGGCCGTTACTTTATCGATCTGTCACAGAATGGGGGGGGAGACATGAAGAACATTATCACCGCGCTGATCTGTCTGGGTGTTGTCCTGTCCGTTGCGTCCTGCGGCTGCGGGATAAGGAGCATGGTGGTGCTGATCCCCGACCCGGACGGCCGTGTCGGGCAGGTGGTAGTTGAAAACGACAGCGGGCAAAAGGTCTTGAACGAGGCCAACCAGTCGGTGGAATTGACGGACCGCAAGACACCGCCGGGCAAAGTGACAAAGCTCAGCAATGAAGAGATCAGCTCCATATTTTCCGACGCGCTGGCCGCACGGCCGATGCCGCCTGCACGATTTATCCTTTATTTCCTGCACGACTCAACCGAACTGACCGTCGAATCCAGGGCCGTTGTCCCAAAGGTCATTCAAACTATCAGGGAGAGGAACTCCACTGATGTGGTCATCTCGGGACACACCGATACGGTGGGCACGAAGGAGCACAACTACAAGCTGGGCCTCGACCGGGCAAACGCGCTCTACGATATCCTTATCACCAGCGGCGCGGTCCCTGCGAGTGTCACCGTCACATCTCACGGGGAAGGAAACCCCCTTGTTAAAACAGCCGATAATGTCACGGAACCAAGGAACCGGAGGACTGAGATAGCGATAAAATAGCTTCCTCCGCCACCCGGCAAGGTCATTCATGAAACCAGGGTCGAACAGACTTCCAGTTAACGATCACAGCAATGATGCCTCAACCGTCAGGCAGGGAAGCCGCCGCATCCTGGTCTGGGGGCTCCTGTCCACCCTGTTCTTTGCCGCCCTCTTCGTGTTCAAACCGAACCTGTTCCAGCCCCTTGACCTTATAAATTATGACTTTCTCCTTAAAAGATTCCCCAACAACCACATCGGCGGCAGGGTGGTGATCGTCGAACTCGATGAAAAAACCCTGAATCGTTACGGCCAGTGGCCCTGGCCCCGCTACCGGGTGGCAGGACTGCTCGACAAGATCGCCGCCATGGAGCCGGCTGCCGCAGGCCTCGACATGGTTTTTGCCGAACCCGACAGGACCTCCGCGGGGCAGCTGCTGAAAGACCTCAGGACCGTTTACAAACGCAGTATACCCCTTGACCGTCTTCCCGCCGAGTTGAGCGACAACGATCGCATCCTTTCGAAGGCGCTCGCCCGGGGCCCCTTTGTCCTTGGCATCCAGTTCCATTTCAACGGGCACGCGGGCAATCCGGAACAATGTCTTCTGCATCCCGTCAGGGTTTCCCTCCTGAGGGATACGGGAAAAAGGAGAGAGGGCCCCGATATTCCGGGAAGCCCCGGTGCCCTGTGCAACCTGGCGATGCTGGCGCGGAGCGTCAGCGCTTCAGGATTTTTAAACTTCAGCCCGGACCACGACGGCATGCTGAGACGCCTTCCTCTGCTCATCCAATACAACGGAGAGACCTATGCCAGCCTGGCCCTAGCCACTGTCCTGAAATTCAGGGGAGCAGGCGGTATCCTTCTTAAAAAAGACGGGAGCACCCTGCGGTCGCTCAATTTCAACGGGACCTCCGTTCCCGTTGACACTCACGGCCAGCTGCTGATCAAATTCCGGGGGCCGAAGAGAAGCCTTGACTATGTGTCTGCCGCGGACATCATGGACGGGAGCGTCCCGCCGGAGAGACTGCGGGGGCGGATCGTTTTCGTCGGCGCCTCTGCGGCGGGCCTTGCCGAATCGCTTGCAACACCTCTGGGCCCTACATACCCTGGCGTAGAGGTGCATGCGACCGTTGCCGACAACCTCCTGGCGGGCGATTTCATTTCCGTACCGGGCTGGTCAGGCGGGCTTACCCTGCTGCTTATCCTTGTTCCGGGCGCATTGCTGGGCCTGCTGCTCGGTTTTCGAAACGCCATTCCCTACTGCTTCGCTGCCGTGCTGCTCTTTATCGCCGGGTTATGGCTGATGACGCAACAGGTGTTCTTTCGCTCGGGACTGTTCGTGGGGACGGCATTCCCGATCGCGTCCGTTGTCTGCGCTTACCTGCTGCTTGCCTTCATGAAACACCGTTCGGACCAGAAACTGGCGGAAGAAAAGACCCGCCAGTCCGAGGAAAAGTTCATGAACATCTTCATGTCCGCGCCCTACTGCATTGCCATCACCCGGATGAAGGACGGTCTCATACTCGACGCGAACCGCGGCTTTGAAGAAACCCTGGGATGGAAGCGCCAGGAAGCCATCGGCATACGGTCGACAGACCCGCACTTCAATTTCTGGGTCGACCCCGGGGAACGTGAGTTCATGGTGGAAGAGCTGAAAGCCGGCAGGGAGATTATGCAGCGGGAATTCCAATTCAGGGGATCCGACGGTGTCCCGCGCCCGGGCATTTACTCCGCAAGGCCCACCCGGATCACGGGCGAGGCCTGCCTTATCTTTATCCTGCAGGATATCACGAGCCGGAAACGATTGGAGGAAGATCGCCAAAAACTGGAGCACCAATTGCTTCAGACCCGGAAAATGGACGCCATCGGGCAGTTGGCAGGAGGCATTGCCCATGACTTCAACAACATGCTCAGCGTGATCATCGGCAATACCGAACTGGCGCTCAGCAAAGTTTCCCCCTCTGAACGCCTCTATGAGGCACTTCAGGATATCCTGAATGCGGGAAGGCGGTCCGCGGACCTGACCCGCCAACTGCTGGCCTTTGCCCGCAAGCAGACCGTCAGCCCAAAGGTGTTGGACCTGAACGACACCGTGGCGGGCATTCTCAAGATGCTTCAGAGGCTTATCGGCGAGAACATCAATCTGGTATGGAAACCCGGGCAGGCGCTCTGGCATGTCAGGATAGACCCGTCCCAGGTCGACCAGCTCCTTGCAAATCTGACAGTGAACGCCCGTGACGCCATGAACGATGCAGGGGAGGTCATTATCAGAACCTCCAATATTGTCTGTGATGAAGCCTATTTATCAGCTCACCCGGAATCCGCTCCCGGGGAATACGTATCGCTGGAGGTGAGCGACGAGGGCTGCGGAATAGAGAAAGAGACAATGGCGAACATCTTCGAACCCTTCTTCACCACCAAGAAAGAAGGCGTGGGGACAGGCCTCGGCCTGGCTACCGTATACGGGATCGTCAAACAGAACGGAGGGTTCATCAATGTAGACAGCGAGCCGGGGCGGGGCACGACCTTCCGGATCTGCCTGCCCCGATTCAGTGCCGGGCTTAAGGAAACCTCAGACCACGATTCGTCGGATAGGGTCGAGGGAGGCACCGAGACGGTCCTGATCGTGGAGGATGAGGGGTCGGTTCTGAGCCTCGGCAAAGAAATGCTTGAAACGCTGGGCTACAAGGTGCTGGCGGTCGACGGGGCGGACCATGCCCTCCGATTGGCCGGGGAATATGGCGGGAACATCGACCTGCTGCTCACCGATGTGGTGATGCCGGGCATGAACGGGAGGGAACTTGCCCGAAGGATCGTTGCCATTAAACCGGGCCTGAAATGCCTGTACATGTCCGGGTACGCGGCAGACCTGATCACGCGCCAGGGTTTTCTGGAGGAAGGCATTCAATTCATCAGCAAACCGTTCTCTCTGGCTGATCTGGCCGACAAGATCCGGAGAACGCTGAAATCCTGAAATACGATTTTCAACCGTTCTTTCTTAACATCTCTTATATTGACAAATAATTCATTATCATGTTTTAGATATTAATGACGGCAAACCAAAAAGCTTCAGGAAATTCTTGATCCGTTGAAAAGGGCCCTGAAAGACCGGGGGTAGGCCCTATGGGTTTCTTTGAAACGGATAGCCGTTCCACACACAGCATCTAAAAACAATTAACTGGAGTCCGCAATGATAAGAACGATCAAGTTCCTTGTTCTCTTGCTCTTCCTGACGGCAGTGTCCGAACCCGTTGCCACGGCCGGCAGTGTCATCTGTGAATGCCCTTCAAAGAGATGCTTCAGCGCCGGTCAATGGTGGCCGTACTGCCCCGAATGTGTATGCAGCGCCACCACGGCCACTTACGGGCCGGAGCCTTACACGCAGCCCGTTGATTCCAGCTTTCTCAAGAATAACTTCAACATCGACTACAACAACCTGATGCAGTTCATCCGGGACGCCTTCGAGCCTCCTCTCACCCAGAAGCAGATCTCCGATCTTCTCGGCCAGGCGGGACAGGCGACCTCGGACGGACTGCCGACCTACGAGATCAGAAGTCTCTATGAGCCCTCCTATCAGTACTCGATGCTGGAGATCAAGTACGACACCATCAAACTGAGCGATAATGCGCTCGATCGAAAACTGCTGGAGGCTGCCCTGAAAAATGTAGGGAAAGTGGAGACCATTTTCGGGCCCATGGACATGAACCTTCTCGCTGCCGCGGCGGCCGCTGCCCAGCATGGATTGAGCAAGGAAGACATGGGATTGGCGGACAAGGTGTTTGACCGTTTCAAGGAAAAGATGCAGGCCCTGGAGCAGATATTTCCCAACGCCATGAAGAACCTCGATGATGCCACCACGGCAAAGCTATACCAGGATGCGGTCAATGAGGTCAAGGCGGGTGAGGAGCTGCGTAAGAACCTGGACGATGTTTACGGGGGAAGCCTTCCGGAATAGCCGCAGTATGAACAATATATCTATTACTGACCTTCCGGCAAAAGGACATGATGACATGACCATCAGGAGTGGACAAATATGAAGATCAAGATCACGCTCACCGTATTTCTCGCATTGCTTATTTCCTGGACAGCCGCCCACGCCGATGTCGACATGATCGGCGCGGTCGTGACCCTGGCGGACAAAGCCTGCATGGAAAAGAGGTACGACGACGCCGCCAGGTCCTACGAGGCCCTGCTCAAGGCCCTCGACCCGAAGTCCGCCTGGACACCCTACGTCAAATATCGCCTGGCAAGGATACGGCTCGTAAAGGGCAAGACCGCCGAAGCCCTCGCAGGCATGGAAGACCTCGCGCGCCTCTACCCCGAAAACGCCTTCGTTGCCTACGACCACGCCCTCGCCCTCTTCTATAACAGGAAGTATAAAGAGGCAATCCCTGCCTTCGAGAAGGCCGCTTCGGGCCATAAGAACTTCGAGCCCCAATGCCGCTACTACATAGGCGCCTGCCGGATAGCACTGGGTGAAGTTGACGAGGGGAAAAAAGACCTCAAGAAGGTCACGGAAACAGCCCCCGGTTCGGTGGACGCAAAGAAGGCGCAGGAACTGCTTGCCAGAGTGGAGCAGGCCCTTGCAGAGGTTTCCGGCATGGAAAAACTGGCTTCCGTCACCGCCGCCCCGAGACGGCCCACCAAGGAAAAACCATGGGCTTTTTCTATCTCTTTGGGCATTGAGTACGATTCCAACGTGGGCCTCATACCTTCGCAACAGGAAAAACCGGAGGATGTCTCAAACACCGGTGACTGGCGGGCGGTCTACAGCCTCGGCGGTGTCTATGAGTTCCTCAACACGGGCAAGGATTTCGCCGGTGTCAGGGCCAGCCTGTACGGGACCACCCAGTTGCACGACACCCCGTTCAATGTTGAGAATGGCTTGCTGAGCCTTTATTACAAGCACAACTTCGGCGACACCTTCCAGTTCAGGATCAGCCCCTTCATCTCCAAGACCTGGCTCAAGGACTCTCCGCAGAGCTGGTTCTGGGGAATAACCCCGGGTTTTTCCTGGCAGCCTGTCCGATGGACGTGGACGGACCTGGACTTCACCTACACAAAGGCGGCATTCCTGACCACGCCCGACTACCCGCAGGAAGACCGCAGCGGCGATAACTATTTTTTTACGCTCAAACAGAACTTCACCTTCACCTCGCTGCTCATCAACAAGAAAAATACCTATTTCGGCGTATGGCTGAACTATGGGAAATCCAACACGGACGGGTCGTCCTATGACAACAACAGCCGGGGTTTCGGAGCGCAGGTCCAGCAGGAGTTTCCTTATACCTTCACGGCGCTCTTGAGCTACGGCTACGGGAAAACGCACTACGACAACCCCAATATCCGAAGCGCGACGCTGGAAAAGAGGGACGACAGCAGCCACATCCTTTCCCTGAACCTCTTCAAGAGGCTTGACACCATCTCAGACCATCTTTCGGCATATGCGGGCTGGCGATGGTACAAGAACGATTCCAACATCCGGGATTACTATTCGTACAGCTCCAACACCTACTCGATGGGGATCATACTCGATTTCTAAACCGCCTGCCGCGTGAAGACGCCAGGCAAAAGAAATCTTTTGCCGCATATCGACAACAAGGAAAGCTTCACGGCAGGAAAAGTCTCCCGTTTCTTGCGCTCAAGGTATCTGCGTTTACCTGCGGTGAAAAAGTCTCTTCATTTTTCTAACCGGACAAACCGATCCTTTTGAAAGGAAAAGATCATTTACAGGTAACCAGATGGAATATTGGGATCATCTTGACACTTGACACGGGCAGTGATCTTTTACTATAAAATATAGTCGTACTAATACTAAAGAGGAGTAGCAGAATGGATGAGATCGTCAAAATAGCAATTGATGAATACGAGAAAAAGCCGGACGGTTCCTGGGTTTGTGTCAAAAATTCAGATGTTACCACTAAAACCGGGAAGGTGATCAGAATAGCTCCTGGCACCGCTTTCAGCAAAGGCCGCACATTCCTGGGACTTGACATTGCAGAAGCGCTGGATAAGATCAGCGGAAATTAAAAAAACAAAATATTTTACACTCTGGGAGGGACGCTTGTCGAGCGAGAGAGGGATGATTCTCGCTCGATGACATTCATTCTCCAGCATTTTATTTGTTCCAGCCGTTAAGTTTCTCTTGTTTAATGGAGAAACAACGGACGCCCCGTTTGACTCCCAAACGGTCTAAATCCACTCATAAGGTGTAGATGCTCCGGGCATCTGTCATAAATTATATTGACGATATGTCATTATGACAGTATAATTGGTTTAATTATGACATATTTCGACAGGGAGATAAGCGATCTGATACTTGCGGCCGCGGCAGACATGCCCGTGATCGTCCTTACGGGAATGCGCCAGACGGGCAAGAGCACCTTTCTGCAATCCCAGAAGGAACTTCGCTCCTGGAAGTATGTAACCCTTGACGACTTCAACCAGCTCGCTGCCTGCAAAGAAAACCCCGATGGATTTGTCGCCTCGGAAGAGCACATGATCATTGACGAGGCGCAGCGCTGCCCGGAACTCTTCGTTGCGATCAAGAGCTCCGTCGACCGCAAGCGTTTGCCGGGAAGGTTCATTCTTTCCGGCTCTGCCAATTTTCTCTTGATGAAGGGGATCTCCGAAAGCCTTGCCGGCCGTGCCGCCTATTTCAACATGCATCCCTTCACACGGCGAGAGTGCACAAAAAAGACGGCTGCGCCCCCTTTCATCAAGACTTTCTTTGAAACGCTCTCTTTTTCCACAAATCAGGATACAACACCCGTCGGGCCTGATGAGATCAGAAGGGGGGGGATACCGCCTGTCGCCCTCGGGCTCGTCAAAGACAGCGATCTGTGGTTTCGCGGCTACGAGCAGACATACCTTGAGCGGGACATCCGGGACCTGGGCAGGATCGGGGACATCATTCCTTTCAGGGCGCTTCTGCGTCTGCTCTCTTTGAGGACCGGTAAGATCCTGAGTGTAAGCGAACTGGGACGCGATGCCAGAATGCGGTCTGCGGCTGTTTCGAATTACCTGTCGTTAATGGAGGTCTCCTGCATTTTTTACCGGCTTGCCCCGTTCCTGGAAAACCGCGCGACCCGTCTGATCAAGTCTCCCAAGGTCTATATGTCTGATTCAGGCCTGGCCTCATTTCTCGCGGGAGCGGACGATGTGGAAAAAGACCCCCTGTACGGTGCCCTGCTCGAAACCTATGTCGCTCAGAACCTCACGGGGATACTGCATTCCACCTGGCCGAAGGCGGAACTCTTTTTCTGGAACATCCAGGGCAGGCATGAGGTTGATTTCGTCATTAGTGCGGGCAAGAAATGTATCGCGGTGGAAATAAAGGGATCTTCTCGGTGGGACCGGCAGGACCTGTCCGGGCTGAAAGCGTTCCTGGCTGCGACACCGCAATGCGTCGCGGGGATCCTGGCATACAACGGTCCATCTCCGATAAGCGTTGGGGAGAGGCTCTGGGCAATCCCGATCGGCATGCTCATTTCCTGACGCGCACGACATCGATCTCGGTCACAGGACCGCATACATCCGGCTTCAACCGTTTCTATGGTTGTCTGGTTTTTACGGTTTATATGGAAAGGAGTTCCTTCTTCTTTTAACGCTTCACAAACTTTCAAACGCCTCATAAACTCTTAAACTGTCTTTTCGGGTTTGTTCGTTTAGCAAGAACCAGATAAAACAAAGATAATCAACAAAATGTATCTATTTGCCGTTTGTGTATGGCCATAAATTAAACAGATGTGATATTATGTTCATTAATTCGACGACTCCACCGGAAAGCTTATTGACGAATCAAGGTGGTCGTTGACCGCAACAAGGGGATGGACATGGAAAACCTCGAGGAAATAAAAAAAATATTAAAAGAACACAAAGGAACGCTCAGAGAGAGGTTCCACGTGGACAATATCGCGATCTTTGGTTCTTATGCCAGGAAGGAAGCATCGCGTGAAAGCGATATCGATATACTTGTGGAATTTTCAAAACCCGTGGGATTTGTAACTTTCATAAGGCTTGAGAACTATCTCACCGAACTTATCGGCAAGAAGGTTGACCTCGTTACTAAAAAGGCGCTTAAACCCAACATCGGCAAGATCATCCTGCAAGAACTTGTTCATGTATAATAAGAGACAGCCTCTCGATTACCTCAATGATATCCTGGAATCAGTCAACGACATACGCGAGTTCACCAAAGATATGCGCTATGAGGATTTCATCGGTGACCGCAAAACGCTGAAGGCAGTGATCCGTTGTTTCGAAGTCATAGCTGAGGCAACAAAGGCTTTGCCGTCCGATATCAAAGAGAACCACAAGAAAATACCATGGGCCGAGATCGTCGGTATGCGAAACAAGCTCATCCATGAATATTTCGGAATCGATACGGAGATCCTGTGGCAATCCATACAGGAAGACCTTGAACCCCTTGAATCCACGGTAAAGACAATATTCTTAGATTTGAAATAACTGGTTTCTTATTTTTCTTTAGTTTTTCCCGTTCAAGCGGTTCAAGCATTCAAGCCGTTTTTCTGTTTCACGCCCGCTCTACAAAGACCGTGAAGCGTAAGGCGTGAATCGTAAAACGTTCAAAAAGAATGAAGCCAAAAGGCTGTTTCACGCCCGCTCGTCATGCCCGCGGCTTGACTCGCTGGAGGCAACAGAGCATGGGGAGAAGGCCATACCTTGCATCCTGATCTTCGAGAATACCAAGATCAGGATGCACTCCGATCGCCTTCGGCGAAGAAATGCTTCCTGGGAAATTAAATGGTTTTAAGCGGACTTGATCATCTTGCCGGCAAATTGATCGATATTTAATTTTTGAAGAGCGTCCCGCAAGCGCCCCCTTTCCACATCGAAAGCTTCAATAAAATGCTTGACAGTAAAATATTAAAGATGGATTATTAGAATAGAAAGTAACTAAATATCATATTAAGAGTTCTATTTAGGCCTAAGAACGAGAACAAGATACTTCTGAGATGTCGGATATTTGTAAATGAGGCGCAATAGCTAATAGCATCCTAATTTAGCTTCTTCGGCCATGCTTTGCAAATAACCATGACAAAAACACTCTTAAACAACCCCGCACAAATTATCGCTGAAGCTGCAAAAAGTCCACTTGGGATAATCTCACTGATCATTATTGTTCTCGCCTTCTTAGCTTTGAAATTCTTTTATAAAGAATCTCGTAACGTCCGTATTGTAGTTTTTTGCCTCATGTTTATAATTGCTATTTTTTCTTTCGTCCTTGCTATTTATCCACTAGCCCACCCAACTAATCGTCCAGCACATCCTGAAGGTAAACCTGTATCATATTCTGCATATGGAATTGAGATACAAAAAACTATATGGAAACATTACTATTTAGAAAACTACGATTTTAAAGGTGAAATTGAATACTTCATCAAAAATGTTTCTAGCACCAATATATCAATATTGCCCCCACAACAAGGTGGGTGGTTTGGATGGAATGTAAAATCATTTGAGCTTCAGCCGATAATCTACGGTACCGACGAAGGCAAACACAATCTAAATAGACTCCTTCTCTCGAAAGACATGATTATTAGGAGAGATATTACCGGCAACGATAATCAAGTTACCCTATACACCTGGCAATTCAAGATAGAACCAGCGCTTGCCCCTGGTAAAACATTACATTACGGTCAAATATTCAAGACCGAAGGTACTGAGCTGGATGCTTTCACTGAAAAAGGTTCATTTGCTGGCGCATCATCGCCATTTCCAGTTGATACCCTGGTATCAGAGGTTTACGCTCCACAAGGATATCGATTGATCAGCAAAGGCTATTTTATAAGAGATAGCATGGGAATCGACGTAGCCACCAAAGTAGATGAACCAGAATTTTCTAATGATGGGAGTAAAATCGTCTGGACAATAACTAAACCCGTTCCGTCTCTCAAATACTACCTGAGAGTCTCCATTGTTAAAAAAACTTGAAAACAAAATATTCCCATTCAGATTTCACTGCACTCGGTGTGGCGCATGTTGCACACATATGTTAATGGGTGTTCCATTATTCCACACAGATATACAGGATATCTCCGGTATCCTTAAGACAAATAAGGGTGATTTCATTAATCGATATTGCGACCTGATCGTTCATAAGATCCCTAACAACCAAAATACGTTAAGAGTCCACGCTTTCTATCTAAAACTGTTTGATAGTAGATGCATTTTCTACGAAAACAATGGGTGTGCAGTTAATGATGTTAAACCATACCTTTGCAAAACGGCTCCTTTTATTTCTTTGCTATTTCAAGATAGCACGGTGATCGATAATTTTAAGAAGCGATGTAAAGGTTTCGGTCATGGACCATACTATAACAAAAAAACGATCAAGTTCATGCTCAAACAAGAAGCGAAACTGGAAAAAGCAGAATGGGAATTATTCAATAATGGATTTTACGATAACCTGATGAAGAAAGCTTTATAAATATCAAAGGAGGAAAAAATGTTCACGAGCTTTTATGATGTAAGGCGCCTTATCCCAAGCGGTCCCGAACCTAATTTAACGAATCTTTCAATAATTAAGGTTCAGACTTGGAAGAAACATTATCCCAAAGGAAAGGGAACAAAAAGCAAAGCCAATTAATAATCGCGAATGAGAACGAAGGGGGCGTTCGTTAAAAGGCAAGCAACTCAACCCATCAAATGCCTTTAGCGTTATATTTCGGTGGTTCGCCAGGACAGGGACATTGCTGGTTATGATAACCTAAAACTGACCCACCCCCGGAGGATCGAGTTATTTAATTATTTAAGAACGTCCCCTCCGTTCTCCCCTCAGCGTCGATTCAATAATAACTTAATTTCTTAAGAACGTCTCCTGTCTGCCTTCTCTAATGATCTCTCAATCAGTTCATCATAATTCCAAGGTTCTCTTGGTGGGTTTTCCTGAAGCCATTTCTTTGTTGGAAAACGTGCATCGGGAACAATACCACATGATTTATTAAGGCTATTGCAAAGTCTTTTTATATCGTATGTCTCGTA
>ENA-UOWG01002353-UOWG01002353.1-activated-sludge-metagenome-genome-assembly--contig:-NODE-2353-length-16315-cov-6.481734_pt1 | contig 16315 bp, 17 predicted proteins | sample MGYA00238147_ERZ761563 | MGnify/ENA primary metagenome ERZ761563 (study PRJEB28884, sample SAMN05720216) | anaerobic digester metagenome | isolation source: active sludge of municipal... | reverse complement strand
GGCCGCCCCCCTCGCGCGCGAGTCGCTCCGCTTCTTCGACTTCGAGACGAGCGGCCTATCGGGCGGGACCGGGACCGTCGCCTTCCTCGCGGCCGTGGGCCGCTTCGAGGGAAGCGATTTCCTCGTCACGCAGCTCTTCCTCGAGGACTACCCGGGGGAGGGCGCCTACCTCGAGGCCCTTCTCGCCTCCCTCGGCGCGCCCGCGAAGCCGGGCGGAGCGATGAACGGGACCGCGGTCTTCACCTACAACGGGAAGTCCTTCGACCTTCCGCTCCTGCGGAGCCGCTGCGTCATGAACGGCCTGCCGATCCCCGCGCTCCGCGACTACGACGCCCTCCGCTGCGCGCGCAGGCTCTGGGCCCGGATCTACGGGGGGGCCTCGCTCGGCCTCCTCGAGCGCGAGGTCCTCGGCCTCGAGCGCGGCGAGGACGTGCCGGGCTCCGATATCCCGGGCATTTGGTTCGAGTACCTCCGCAGGGGCGACCATCCCCTCATGGGGGCGGTTATGGCGCACAACGCGAGCGACGTGTCCACCCTCGCTGCCCTGGTTTCGCGCATCGACCAGTCGTTCGAGCGCCCGGGGAAGCTCGCCGCCTCGGCTTCGATCGACCGCGGCGGCCTCGGCCGCGATCTCCTGCGGCTCGGCCGGTGTGCCGAGGGCGAGGGCCTGCTCGAGGCCGCCGCAGGCGAGGGCGACGAGGCGGCGGGCCTCCTCCTGTCCCGGCGATATCGGCGGCTGGGGCGCGTCGAGGAAAGGCGCGCTATCCTCGAGCTCCTGCCTCGGAGCCGCCGCTCCTGCGTCGAGCGCGCCAAGTTCTACGAGCATTCCTCGAGGGAGCTCGGGGCGGCCCTGGCCTGGGCGCGGGAAGCGGCGGGCCTGTCGGTATCCGAGGACGAGCGGGTCGCCGACGAGGCGCGCGTCGCGAGGCTCCAGAGGAAGCTGGCGAGGGCCTAGGGAGGATAGGCCCGAGGCCCGGCCGGGCGCGCGGCGTATCGCCGAGCTGGCCGCAGGCTCCCATGGCGCCGGGACCGTCGCTGTCGCCGCTGCGCGGCTCCATCGCCGCGGCCGCGCTCGCTAGGCGCGCAGCGTGTCGCCGAGCTGGCCGCAGGCTCCCATGACGCCGCGGCCGCGGCGCATGCGGCGCGAGGCGGTCATGCCCGCGCGCTCGAGCACGGCGGCGAAGGCCTCGAGCTCGGCACGGCTCGGTTCGGAGAAGGGGAGCCCCGGGACCTTGTTCCAGGGGATGAGGTTGACCTGGACTTTGAGGGGAGAGGCCCAGCGGACCAGGGCCTCGGCGTCGGCCGGGCTCGAGTTGCGGCCGCCCATGAGGGCCGCCTCGAGCGTTATGCGCTCTCCCGTGGCCGCCTGGTAGCGCGCGAGCGCGTCCTTGAGCGCGGCGAGGTCCCATCTGCTGTTGACGGGCATGAGCTCGCCCCGCAGCCCGTCGTCCGCCGAGGTGAGCGAGACCGCGAGCCTGACCTTGGGGCCATGCTCGGCGAGGTCGAGGATGCCGGGCACCACGCCGCTGGTCGATATGGTTATCTTACGGAGCGATAGGCCGATGCCCCTGGGGTCGGAGAGGATCGCGATGGCCTTGCGTACGGCGCCCAGGTTGAGCATGGGCTCGCCCATGCCCATGAAGACCACGTTGGAGATCGCGCCGCGGCCCGCGGCCGCGCGGAGGAAGCGGAACTGCTCGACGATCTCGCCGGCCGAGAGGTCGCGCAGGTACCCGAGGCTCCCGGTCTTGCAGAAGGCGCAGCCCATGGGGCAGCCTACCTGGCAGGAGAGGCAGGCCGTCCTCCGTCCCTCGAGGTCCTCGAGGAGGACGCACTCGACGGCGGCGCCGTCGGCGAGGCGGACCTGGAGCTTGATCGAGCCGTCGGGATCCTCGAGCCTCGCCGCGGGCGACGAGGAGTCGACGCGCGGGCGGAGCCCGGCGAGGCGGGAGCGCTCGGCGGCGGGAAGGTCGGTCATCTCCTCCCAGCCCGAGGCTCCCCGCGCGATCCAGCGGTAGACCTGGCGGGCTCGGTAGGGCTCGCCGAGCGCGAGGGCCTCGCCGAGTTCCTCGGGCGAGAGGCCCGCGAGGGATTCGCCTTCCATCAGGCCCGCTGCATCCTCGCCAAGGCGTCCTGGATGTAGACGTTGCGGATGCCGAGGCGCTGGAAGTCCGAGAGGGCCTCTATCGCCTTCTGCCGCTCGCCCGAGGCCTTGTAGCACTCGGCCAGCTCGATGTAGAGGCGGTAGTTCTTGGGGTCGTTCTGGATGAGCTTGCGCAGGGAGACGATGGCGTCCTGGTGCTTGCCCTGCATGCGGGCGATGACCGCCAGGCCGAGGACGGCGTAGACGTCGAACTCGATGTTGAGGGCGCGCTCGTAGTACTGGGCCGACTTCTCGTACTCGCCCATGCTCCGATAGGCGTCGCCGGCTCGGGTGAGGATGACCTTGTTCCGGGGATCCTTGTCGAGGATGCGGTTCCAGAAGCCGAGGGACTCAGCCGGGATGCCGGTGCCCCGGTAGCAGTCGGCCAGGCCGAAGAGGGCGTAGAAGTTGTCCGGCTCCTTGGCGAGGGCCTTCTCGAAGTAAGGGACGCCGAGCTCGAACTGCTTGAGCTTGCGGTAGCAGTTCCCGATCGAGGTGAGGACGCGGATATCCACGTTGTCGCCCTGGAGCTCGACCATGCGCTGCCAGAAGCCGAGGGCGTCCTTGTATTCCTTGAAATCGTAATGCAGGTGGCCGAGGCCTATGAGGGCGTAGGGATTGTCGGCCTCCATCTCGAGGACGCGGAGGTAGATGGCCTTGGACTTGCGGAAGTCACGGACCTTTCGGTAGGCGTCGGCCACGCGGGTGAGGACCGTGATGTTCTTGTTGTCGTGGAGGAGGTACTGCTCCCAGATCTCGATGGCTTTCTGGTACTGGTTCAGGGCTTTGTAGCAGTCGGCGAGGCCGAAGAGGGCGTAGTTGTTGCCGGGATGGTAGACGAGGCACTTCTTGTAATGGTCGACGGCGTCGCGGAAGGCCCCGCGCTTGCGGGCCGCGTCCCCGAGCCCGACCAGGGCGTAGTTGTTCTCGCGGTCCCGCTCGAGGATGCGGGCGAAGCACTCCTCGGCCTCCTCGATCCGGTTCTCCTTGAGGTACTGATACCCGCGCTTGGATAGGTCCGCGATCTCGGCAAGCTCGGGATTCTGGGGCTCGCGAGCCGTCTCTCGGCGAATCGGGTCCTGATTGTCGTGATCGCTCATTTTTCGTCCTCTTCTTCCCGAAGGAGGTTTTGTATGACGAGGGACACCGTCGCGATCGAAGACTCGATGCGCCGCTCATCGTGGGCCAGCCAGAACATCTTCAGGGCGTCTACGGGACGGCGCTCGGCCAGGTAGCGCTCGCCCACGCGGATAAGGCCGTCGGAGTATCCAGTAGTCTGGAAGATCCTGCGCGCGGTCTCTATATCCCCCCGGTTGAAAAGCTCGTTGCCCCGCCGATTGAGTCTGGCTTTGTCGCCGGATACCACCTCGGGCTGAGGTCGATCCGCCGTCTTGATGAGTCCTTCGGATGGAAACCGAGCGAACGGGTTTTTATCCATACGAGTGCCGTACCCCAAAAATATAGGATAAATCGCGAAAACAATCAACCTTCCCTTTCTAAAATCTCCAATTCCTTTCGATAGAAGCGCACCCGCGAACGCCCGTAGACGCGCTCGTCCTCGCGGCGGAGGACGCCGAGCGCCTCGGGCATGGGATCCTCCGCGGGGTAGTGGAGGACGACGAGGCCTCCCGCGGCGCAGGTCGGCCCCTCGGCGAGGCCGCGGAGGAGCTCGAGTCGATAGCGGTAGGGAAAGGGCGGGTCGCAGAACACGATGGAATAGGAGGCGGAGTTGCGCAGGAGGAAGCGCTCGACGGGCATGGACTTGCACTCGATGCGGCGCTCGGAGATCGAGACGTTCCGGAGGAGGACGGGGAATTTCGCGGGATCCTTCTCCACGCAGGCGACGGGATCGGCTCCCCTGCTCGCTGCCTCGAGGGCGATGATGCCCGAGCCGGAGAAGAGGTCGAGGAATGAGAGCCCCGTGAGGTCGCCGAGGATGGCGAAGACCGATTCGCGCATGCGGTCCATGGCGGGGCGGATGTCCATGCCTCCCTGCGCGACCTCGACCTTGCGGCCTCGGTAGAGGCCTCCCGTGATCCGCACGGCTAGGCCTCGCTCCGCCCGCGGAAGTCCCGGCGCAGGTCCCGGTCGACGTCCCGCGCCTTGATGTCGGCGCGCTTGTCGAACTGCTTCTTGCCCTTGCACAAGCCGAGCTCGACCTTGACGAGGCCGCGCTTCAGGTAGATCGAGAGAAGGATGAGGGTGTAGCCCTTTTCCCGGACGCGGCGGTCGACGCGCTTTATCTCCTGGGCCTTGAGCAGGAGCTTCTTCTGGCGGTCGGGGTCGTGGTTGAACACCGAGGAGAAGCCGTACTCGGCAACGTGGAAGTTCCTGAGCCAGACCTCGCCCGATCGGACCTCGGCGAAGGCGTCCTGGAAGGAGACCTTGCCGTCCTTGATCGACTTGACCTCGGTGCCGAGGAGGACGACGCCGCACTCGAAGGTCTCGTCGACCGAGTAATCGTAGCGCGCGCGGCGGTTCACGGCGACGACCTTGACGCCTTCGGGTATGCTCATCTGGCCGTTAGAGTATAGAATCGCGCTCGGGCTTGTCAACGCGACCTCTTCGTGCTAGTGTCCAAGCCCGCAAGCTCGCATCCAGCTCATCTCCTACCACGGGGGGCACATGTCCGTCTTCGCGCGCCGAATGTCCTATGCCGAGGCGGTCGAGGGCCGCCGGCGGGTCGGCAGGCGGATCGCTTTCTTCCTCCTTTTCTTCATCTGCTTCGAGGTGGTTTCCTCCCTCTTCATCACCGCCTACCGCAGCGGCTCCTCCTCGATGGCGCCGACGATCGAGGAGGACGAGTACCTCCTCGCGACCCCCCTCGCCTACGGCCCGCGCACCATCTTCGGCAAGCTACCCTGGTCCTCGGCCCCCTCCCGCGGGGACATCGTGGTGGCCGACCCTCCCTACGCCCGCGGCGACGGCTTCTGGGGCGGCATGGCCGAGTCCCTCCTGCGCTTCGTCAGCTTCCAGCGGCTCTCGATCCACCGCGGCGACGACCCGACCCTGGCCGGTCCCCGCATCCTCCGCGTGATCGCCCTGCCCGGCGATCGGGTCATGATGGAGGACTTTGTCTACAAGGTCCTGCCCGCCGGCACCGAACATTACCTCACCGAGTTCGAGCTCTCGCCCCAGCGCTACGACATCAGGCGAGCCGCGCTGCCCGCCGGCTGGACCGAGGGCCTGCCCGGCTCGGGCTCCATGGAGAGCCGCCTCCTCGGCCCCAAGGAATACTTCGTCGACGGGGATTCCCGGGGAGCCCTGGGCGGCTCGCGGCTCTGGGGACCCATCGGCAAGGAGCAGTTCCTCGCCAAGGTCCTCCTCCGCTACTGGCCCTTCAAGCGCTTCGGCGCCCCATGATCGCCCCCGCTGCCCTGTATATCCACGTTCCGCTCTGCCGCTCCAAGTGCGCCTACTGCGATTTCTTCTCGCTGCCGGTTCCCGCGGGCGGCGATGAAACCTACGACCGGCTCGTCGCGGCGACCCTCGACCGCGCCGGCGTCCTCACCGAGCGCTTCGAGGCCGGGCCCTACCGCAGCGTCTTCGTCGGCGGGGGTACCCCGACCGCCCTGCCCGATGCCGCCTTCGCCCGCCTCCTGCGGGGGCTCGCCGCCCTTGCTCCCGATCCGGAGGAATGGACGGTGGAGGCCAATCCCGAGAGCCTCTCCCCAGCCAAGCTCGAGGCCATGCTCGCCGCCGGGGTCACGCGGCTCAGCCTCGGCGTCCAGAGCCTGGACGATGGCCTTTTGCGCATCCTGGGGCGCCCCCACGACGCCGAGCTCGCCCTGAAGGCCATGGAGCTCGCCTCCTCCAGCGGGCTGGAGCTCTCGGCCGACCTGATGGCCTCCCTGCCCGAGCCGCCGGAAACGCGCGGCAGGCCTCGGGAGCTCGCTGCCGAGGCCGAGAGGCTCGCGGAGCTCGGGGCCGTCCACCTCTCTATCTACGACCTCGTCCTCGAAGGGGGGACTCCCCTGGCGGCCTCGCTCGCGTCGGGCCGCCTCTCCCCGAGGCCAGAGGAGCTCGACTGCGAGGAGCGCGAGGCCGCCGAGGCCGCCCTTGCCGCGCGAGGCTTCCGGCGCTACGAGATATCCAATTACGCCCTGCCCGGCTCGGAATGCCTGCACAACCTCGCCTATTGGCGGATGGACTCCTACCTCGGGGCCGGGCCCGGGGCCGTCTCGACCATCAGGACCGAGGGGGGCTGCTCGCTCCGCATCGAGGAATGGCGCGAGCCCGGGCGATACGGGCGCGAGGCGGCCGAGCTCGCCCGCGAGGAGCGCGTCCCGAGGCTCGAAAGCGCCTTCGAGGCCCTCATGATGGCCTTCCGAACCCGCTTCGGCCTCGACCTGGATGGCTTCGCCCGGCGTTTCGGCTGCGAGCTCGCCGAGCTCCTCCCCGAGACCCTCGCCTCCTGGGAAGGGAGGCTCGGTCCCGGCTGGGGCGGGGGCAGGAGCCTCGCGCTTGACGAGGTGGGCCTCGACCTGCAGAATCGATTCCTCGCGGATTGCCTGGGCGAGCTGGAGAGAACCGGCTTCCCGGGACGATCCCGAGCAGATATCGCGCCCTAGGGAGTCCATATGGCCATCCTCTCCATCCAGTCGCACGTCGCCTACGGCCACGTCGGGAACCGAGCGGCGGTCTTCCCGCTCGAGCGCCTCGGCTACGAGGTCTGGCCGATCAACACCGTGCAGTTCTCCAACCATACGGGCTACGGGTCCTGGAAGGGCGAGGTCTTCACGAGCGCCCACATCGAGCTCGTCTGGAGCGGGGTGAAGGACCGCGGCGCCCTCGCTTCCTGCGAGGCCGTGCTCTCCGGCTACATGGGGGCCGCCGAGATCGGCACGGCCGTGCTGGGCGCCGTGGACGACGTGCGGAAGGCCAACCCCGAGGCGATCTACTGCTGTGACCCGGTCATGGGCGACTACGGACGGGGCTTCTTCGTCGGCGAGGGCATACCCGGCTTCATCGAGACCAGGGCCGCCCGCTGGGCCGACATCATCACGCCGAACCAGTTCGAAGCCGAGGCCCTCTCCGGCGGGGTCATCTCCGACCTCGAGAGCGCCAAGCGGGCGGCCGAGTCGATCCACGAGCTCGGCCCGCGCATCGTCCTTATCACGAGCTTCGAGCCCTCGGGCGGCTCCGGCTCGGAGATCTCGATGTTCCTCTCGGACGGGAAGGAGTTCCGCACGGTCACGACGCCTCGCCTGCCCCTCGATCCCGCCCCCAACGGGGCCGGGGACCTCTGCGCCGCGCTGTTCCTCGGCCGCTACCTCGAGACCCGCGACCCGGCCGAGTCCCTGGAGCTGATGACGGACTCGGTCTTCGCGATCCTGGAGCGGAGCCTCGCCGACGGCTCCCGGGAGCTTCGCCTCGTCCAGGCCCAGGAGGCCATCGCGCGGCCCGAGCGGCGCTTCTCCTCGAGGCGGGTCTAGACGAAAAAAGGCCGCGGGTCTCCCCGCGGCCTTGCCTCGCGCCTAGGCTCTCAGAGCTTGGCCGCCTTGAGCTCCTCCATCTTCTCCTTCTGGTCGAGGGTCGGCTTGGGCAGGGCGTCGAAGGCCGCGCGCGCGCGGGCGGCGAGCTCGACCGCGTACTCCATGTCGGACTTTCCCGCCGGGACGCCCTTGGATCCGTCCTTGTTGAAGGAGGCGCTCTTGTTCCTCGACTTGAGCGCCATGGCGAAATCCGTGAGGTACCAGATGTTCGTCGGGCCCAGCTCGAGGGCCTTGGCGTAGAGCTGGCCCATGCGGGTCTTGTCGCCGCCGGCCACGGAGGGGACGGCGTCGTCGACCTTGGCCTTGAGGTAGTAGGGATCGGCGAAGGTCGGGTCGATGGCCAGGGCCTTGTCGCTGTTCGAGCGCATGTCGCTGGTCATGAAGAGGGCGTTCAAGACCCCCATGGCCTGGCCCTTCTGGCCCATGGCGACGCCGTACCAATAGTAGACCTCGGCCCGGTCCCGGGGACCGCCCTTGGCGACCTCGAGGAGGGGCTTGCCGAAGTTGATGGCCTCGTCGAACTTGGCCAGCTTCTCGGCCTTCTTCTCCTTGGGCATCTGCACCGCGACCTCCTGGATGCAGCGGATGAGGCGGTACACGACCGCGGCCTGGGGATCGGCCTTGTCGTAGAGGGCGTTCAGCGCGGCCAGCTCCTCGGAGAGCTTGCGCTCGTCGTGGAGATCGTCGAGGGCGGCGAAGTCCTGGGCCGCGAGGGACGAGGCCGCGAAGAGGGCCGCGAGGGCGAGTGCGAGGTAACGTTTCACCTATCTCCTCCTGTTGCGGATCATGATACGACGCGGGGCCCCCGCGGTAAAGCCCGCGGCGGGATCGCCCGCCTCAGACGAAGAAGTCGTAGCGGTCGGAGACCCGCTCGGCGTAGCCCGGCTCGAGCCCGACGTTGAAGCGGCGCTCCGTCCCGACGGTGGAGGGCGGGCCGTGCCCGGGGAGGAGGACGCACTCGTCGGGAAGGGAGAAGACGCGCTCGTCGAGGCGGCGCTTGAGGGTCGCGGCGTTGTGGGTGCTGAGGGTCTTGCCGAGGATCCCCGCGTGGAGGGCGTCGCCCGTGAAGACGAGGTGCCCGACGCGGTAGGCCACCGAGTCGGGGGAGTGGCCGGGGAGGAAATGGGGCAGGACCTCGAAGCCGCAGCACGAGAAGGGCTCGCCGTCCCGGACGGGCCGGGACGGGAAGCCGAGGACCTGGGCGTTGGCCGCGTAGATCAGGGGGTCGTAGATCTTGAGAAGGGTCTTCAGGCCCCGCACGTGGTGGGTGTGGTTATGGGTGACGAGGACGCCCTTGAGCCCGTAGCCGTTGCGCTCGATGTAGCCCAGGAGGGTGGCGTTCATCTCCGCCGGGTCGACGACGAGGGCCTCCTTGGTCGCGTCGTTGCCCAGGAGGTAGACGTTGGAGAAGCCGTAGAGCGAGTAGTGGTGATAAAGCTTCATAGGTAGAGGTGCTCCAGGTCCCTGATGGCCTCCATCGTGTTCGAGCCCTTGAAGGAGACGTTGGCCTGCCGGGCGGGGATGATGTAGACCCGCTTGAGGTCGCAGTCGACGAAATCCGAGTTCTCGATCTCGCCGCGGATGAAGCGGGAGTCGTAGAGGTTCGAGCCGTTGAAGGTGCTCTCCCGGATCTTGGCGCCGTCGAAGTTGCAGTGGAGGAGCTCGGTGCTCTCGAAGGAGGAATTCTGGATATCGCAGCCGCCGAAGGAGCAGAATTGCGCGTTGGCCGTGGAGAAGTCGCAGGAATCCACCGAGGATCCGTCGAAGAAGCAGAGGATGAAGGTCGTGTTCGTGAACAGGACGCTCTTGAAGGAGGAGGCCATGAAGGAGCAGCCGAAGAAGCGCTTGCGCGAGAGGTCGAGCCCCTCGAGGGAGAGGCCGGCGAGGTTCAGGTCCTTGACGGTCGCCCCCGCGGAGAGGAGCTCCTGAGCGCGGGCCAGCGCCGAGCCCCGGTCGGGCGCGTGGCGGAGGCAGGTCCCGAGCCCCGCGAAGGCCGCGCCCTGGCAGAGGGGCTCCGAGCACCGATCGTAGGGGTACATGGTGACAAGCTATACGAAGCCCGCCCCGGGCACAAGCAGGGCGCCTGGGAGGGGGCCGAGGCGCTCGCCCTTGGCCTCGGCTCGGCTTGCGCCGCCGGCTCAAAAGACCGTATGATCATGCCATGTGCTCTTTCTGCGGCGCCCCCCTTCCGAGCGAGCGGAAGCCGGGCTTCAACGAGACCTGCGAGAGCTGCGGGAAAGACCTCCACTCCTGCCGCAACTGCCGTTTCTACAAGGCCGGAGCCCGCTGGGACTGCGCCGAGACCATAGAGTCCCCCGTCCCCGACAAGGATCGGCGGAACTACTGCGAGTGGTTCGAGGCCGACCCTCGCCTCAGCTCCGGCACCGAGGGAAGGAAGGGCGAGCGCGACGCGGCCGCCGAGGCCCGCCGCAGGCTCGACTCCCTTTTCGGCGGCTGATCCCATGGCTCCCGATCCCCGTCCCATCGCCTTCTTCGATTCCGGCGTCGGCGGCCTGCCCTACCTGGAAGCGGCCAGGCCCCTCCTACTGGGCGAGCGCTTCGCCTACCTTGCCGACCGAGGCGGCTTCCCCTACGGCACTAAGACTCGCGAGCAGGTACGCGCCCGCGTCCTCGAGGTCGTGGAGGCGATCAGGAGGCGCTTCGATCCCAAGGTCCTCGTCATCGCCTGCAATACCGCGTCGCAGGCCGCCCTCGAGGCGGTCCGCAAGGCCAATCCCGGCCTGCCGGTCATCGGCACCGTGCCCGCCGTGAAGCCCGCCGCCCTGCGCACGAGGAGCGGGACGATCGGCGTGATGGCCACGGCTCGGGCGGTCGAGGACCCCTACCTGGACGAGCTCGTGGCCAGGCACGCCCCCGGGGTCCGCGTCCTCCGCGAGGCGGCCCAGGACCTCGTCTCCTTCGTGGAGCTCCGCTATCCCGGCTCGACCGAGGCCGAGCGCCTCGCCGCCGTCGAGGGCCACGCGAGGCGCCTCGTCGAGCTCGGGGCCGACGAGATCGTCCTCGCCTGCACCCACTTCCTCCACGTGGCCGCCGATATAGCGCGAGCGGCCGGCGCCGGCGTGGAGGTGGTCGATTCCCGCGACGGCGTGGCGAGGCGGCTCGCCTCGATCCTCGCGGAGCGGGCCCTGGGAGCTCCCGAAGGATCGCCCGGCGGCGGGCTCTTCGCCCTGACGGGCCCCGGCCCCTTCGAGCCCGGGTACGCCGTTTTCGCCGCGCGCTTCGGCCTCGAAGGCCCCGTGGCCCTGGATTTGGGGTGAGCGCGGTGCGCGGGCTCGTCCTCTCGGGCGCGAACAACCTGTTCTCGGTCCTCTGCGACGACGGCCGGTCGCTCCTGTGCGCCATAAAGGGGAAGCGCCTCAAGGACATCTCGGGAGCCTACAATTCCCTCGCCGCCGGCGACCGGGTCGAAGTGGCGGCCGACCCCGGGAACCCCGGCCGGGGACTGGTCACGGCCCTCGAGGGCCGGCGCAACGTCTTCGGCCGCTACAACGAGAAGGGCAAGGCGCGCCAGGCCATAGCGGCCAACGTGGACCTCGTGGTCTGCGTGAGCTCCCCGCGGCTGCCGCCCTTCCGGCCTCGCTTCGTCGACCGGGTCGCCGTCCTCGCCGAGGCGGCCGGGGCCCCCCTCCTGGTGCTGCTCAACAAGGCCGACCTCGGCGTGGACGCCCAGACCGAGGACCGGCTCGCCGTCTACCAGGAGCTCGGCTACGACGCCATGCTCTGCTCGGCGGAGACGGGTGAGGGCGTCGACGAGCTGCGCGCCTGGATCGACGGCGGCACCTCGGTCTTCGTCGGCCAGTCGGGGGTCGGGAAGTCGAGCCTCCTGAACGCCATCGAGCCGGGGCTCGGGCGCCGCGTCGGCGAGGTCTCCGAGAAATTCGACCGCGGCGTCCATACGACCACGATGGCCGAGCTCACGGTGCTGGCCGACGGCCGGACCAAGGTCATCGACACGCCCGGGGTCCGCCGCCTCGCCCTCCGCGGCATCGATCCCGAGGGCCTCGACGCCTACTTCCCCGAGCTCGCCGAGCTATCCCCCCTCTGCGCCTTCGGCCTTTCCTGCAGCCATCGCGGCGAAGAGGGCTGCAGGATAGCCGCCGCGGTCGAGGAGGGCTCGGTCCATGCCGACCGCTACGAGAGCTACCTGCGCATCCGCGCCGAGCTCGAGGCTACCGCGGAGTACCGCTCCCGCGAGGGCAAGCCGCCCGAGGCCAAGTCGCGGGGCGACGGGGCCCGGAGAGCGAGCCGCCGCGGCCCCCGGGCGGCCCGCCACCGAGGAGACGACGATGACGAATGAGCACGCGCTGGCCTTGCTCGAGTTCGGGCGGATCCGCGACGAGGTGGCCGGCTACTGTCTCTCGGATGAAGGCCGGGAGGCCCTCCTCGCCCAGGAGCCCCACGACGACGCGGCCGCCGTCCGCGGGCTCAAGGCCTCGGTCGCCGCCTTCCTGGCCCTCTTCCACGAGGGCCAATCCCTCCCCGAGCTCGCCTTCCCGCCGATCGCCGAGGCCGCGAGACGGGCGGCCAAGGAGGGCTCGGCCCTCGAGGTGGAGGAGCTCTACGCCCTCGGGCTCTGGGCCGAGTCCTTCGCGGCCTTCGCCGCCTTCGCCGCCCGGGCCCAGGATCCGGCCATCCGCGCGGCCGCCGAGGAGGCGCCCGACCTCGCGCCGATCGCGCGCGTCGTCTTCCGCATCCTCAACAGGGACGGGAGCCTCCGCGAGCTCCCCGAGCTCAAGGGCGCCCTCGACCGCATAGCCCGCGCCCACCGCGAGATCGCCGCCATCACCGACGCCTTCGGCCGGGACCCCGAGATACGGGCCATGCTCCAGTCCGACGAGCCGACCCAGCGCGACGGCAGGACCGTCCTCGCCCTGCGCGCCAATTTCAAGGGCCGCGTCCGCGGCATAGTCCACGAGGTCTCCGCCACCGGGCAGACCGTCTTCGTCGAGCCCGAGGAGCTCGTGCAGAAGAACAACGAGCTCGTCCAGGAGGAGGCCCGCTACCGGCTCGAGCTCGCCCGCATCCTCCGCGAGGCCACCGCCAAGCTCCTCGCCGAGGCCGGCTCCCTGGCCTCGGCCCGAGCCGCCATGGCCGCCCTCGACGGGATATGCGCCCGGGCCCGGCACGCGAAGGCGGGAGGCCTCGTCCTGGCCCGCGACCTGGACGAGGGCTTCGTCCTCCGCGGGGCCCGCCACCCCCTGCTCGGCCGCCGAGCCGTGCCCATCGCCGTCGAGCTGCCCGAAGGGACGCGGACCCTCATCGTCACCGGCCCCAACACCGGCGGAAAGACCGTGACCCTCAAGACGATCGGCCTGTACGCCCTCATGAACCAGTTCGGCCTCGGCCTCCCGGCCTCCCCGGAGACCGGGCTCGCCGTCTTCGACGCGGTCTTCGCCGACATCGGCGACGAGCAGTCCATCGACCAATCCCTCTCGACCTTCTCCGGCCATATGCGCGTGATAGGCGATATCGCCCGCGAGGCCGGTCCCCGGAGCCTCGTCCTCCTCGACGAGCTCGGCTCGGGCACCGATCCCGAGGAGGGCTGCGCCGTGGCCATGAGCCTCCTCGACTGGTTCATCGGCCGGCTCTGCCTCACCGTGCTCACGACCCACCACGGCATCCTCAAGAACTACGGCTACTCGCGGCCGGGCTGCCTCAACGCCTCGATGGACTTCGACCAAGCGAGCCTCTCGCCCACCTACCGCATCCTCATGGGCGTGCCCGGAGAGAGCCGCGCCCTCGAGGTGGCCGCCAAGAACGGGCTCGCGCAGGAGATCGTCCAGGGGGCTCGGAAATACCTCGCCGAGGAGCGGGCTGACGTGAGCGAGCTCATCCGCGGCCTCACCGAGAAGCACCGCAAGCTCGAGGACCTCGAGTCCGACCGGCGTAAGCGCCTCCGCGAGGCCATGGAGGAGCAGCGGAAGGCCGACCTCGCCGCCCTCAGGCTCAAGCAGAAGGAGCTCGAGCTCCGCGAGCGGGGCGTCTCGGACCTGCGCCGTCTTCTCGCGGAGAGCCGCAAGACCCTCGAGAACCTCGTCAAGGAGCTCAGGGAGGGCGAGCTCGGCCCCGAGAAGACCAGGGCCGTCAAGGACTTCCTCTCCGGCCTCGATCTCGCCGTCGGGGAGGAGGAGGCGCGCCTCGAGGCGCTGCGCCAGGAGCCGAGGCGGCCGAGCCCCGCTTCCGAGCTGGAGCTCGCCGAGGGCAGCGCTGTGGCCATCGGCAAGCTCGGCCGCCGCGGCGTCGCCCTGCGGCGGGCCAAGAAGGGCTACTGGGTCGTGGAGACGGACTCGATCCGCATGACCCTGCCGGAGTCCGAGATCCGCCCCGTCGAGGAGTCCCTGCCGGCGGCGACCCAGTTCCAAGTCGAGCTCGCGCCGAGGGGGGAGGGCGGGCGGACCACGGCCTCCTTCGAGCTGAACCTCCGCGGCTTCCGCCTCGCCGAGGCGCTCGAGGCGGTCGAGAAGCAGGTCGACGCGGCGAGCCTCCAGGGCCTGTCGATCTTCCAGATCATCCACGGCACGGGCGAGGGCATCCTCGGCAAGGGCATCCACGAGTACCTGCGCAAGCACCCGGCCGTGGCCGACTACCACTTCGCCCGCCCCGAAGAGGGAGGCTACGGCAAGACTATCGTGCGGCTGAAGTGACGCCTCTCCCCGGGCGAAGCCCGGCAGAGGGAGGCTGCGGCAACACCATCCTGCGGCTGAAGCGGCGATCAGGGCCGCGGGGCGAGGTCGCCGAGATCCTCGGCCAGGACTCCCTGGCCCGAGTCCACGCGCCTCCGGGCGAGGCGGCCGAGGACGAGGGGGAGGAAGGCGGGGGCGAGGCCCGGCCGCAGCACCTTCTCCGTCCGGAGGATGGCGATGTTCGCGGCGGAGAAGGACTCGCCGACCTCGATGTCGCGCAGGGCGTGGATCGATCGGTTCGTGCGCTCGTAGTTCGCGGCCTCGCTCGGGGCGAGGCGCTTGACCCCGTCGCCCAGGACCGCGGCGACCCGATCGGCGCCGTACTCGGCCTCGAGGCCGGCGCGGGTCTCGGCCGGGCCACGCGATTGCGCCGCGCGCAGGGCCCGGACCATGGCGGCGAAGTCCCCGGGAGGGAGGGCGATGGGGTCGTCGAGCCCCTCGCTCGAGCGCGAGAGGCAGATGTGCTTCTCGACGATGGAGCTCCCCGCCGCCACCGAGAGGGCGGGCACGAGGACCGGATCGAGGGAATGGTCCGATACCCCCGTCGGGATGCCGAAGACCGAGGAGAGTCCGGCGAGGAGCCGGAGGTTGTAGTCCTCGGCGGGGGCCGGATAGGCGGTGACGCAGTGGAGGAGGGCCAGGCTCGGCGCGCCGGCGCCGCCCGTCCCGGCCCGGCCGTCCATCCGGCCGCGGAGGATGCCGAGGGCCGCCTCGATATCGGCGAGGGTCGAGACCCCGCTCGAGAGTATGGTGGGCAGGCCGTAGGCGGCGAGCTCGGCGAGGAGTGGAAGATGGTTGAGCTCGGGGCTCGCGACCTTCATGAGCCCGACCCCGAGCTCGCGGAGGAGGCGGGCGCTTCGGATCCCGAAGGGGGTGCAGAGGAAGAGCATGCCCCGGCGCTCGGCCTCGGCCTTCGCCTCGGCGTAGAACGAGGGCGGCGCCTCGAGGGAGCGGAAGCGGTCGTAGAGCCGGATGGCCCCCCCGGGGAGGGGGACCGTCCCCGTTTCCGGGTGGAGTATCTCCTCGGCGAAGACGCACTGGAACTTGGCGCAGTCGGCCCCCGCCTCGGCCGCCGCCGCCACGAGCTCGGCCGCCCGCGACCGGTCGCCCCCGTGGCCGGTGCCGATCTCGGCTATCACGAGGACCCGTCCCGGCCCGAAGCGGCGGCCCTCCGCCTCGAATTCCTGCTCCATGGCACGCTCCGCAAAACTGCTTGCGCGGCTCACCGCGATGCGATATCATACACTCGAGAGCGCGTAACGCAAAGGAGCAGCGAATGAAAGTCCTTTATTGCGACGTCTGCAAGAAGGCCGTTGAGAATCCCGTTCCCTCCCGGTCCTTTTTCCATATCGCCGATATAGACATCTGCGAGCCTTGCAAGGACGAGCTCGACGCGGCGGTAAAGTACACCGTCCGCGGCAAGAAGCCCTTCGACTATTCCTGGTTCGACGAGCTCACCCTCAAGCTCCTGCGCGACGGCATGCAGCGCGGCAAGATCGCCGCTCCCAAGCGCTAGCTTCCCGGTTCCGAAGATCGGCAGGCGAAGGCGCCCTGGGCTGCGGCCGGGGCGCCTTCATCGTTCCTGCGCGCAGTCGCCGGCCCTGCCCTCCGGAAGCTCGCAAAATACCGCAGGCTTTTCCAAACGACCGCTGAATAGCGCCAGTCATTGACAGTTTTCCCGGCCCTATGCTATGTTTTTTAGGTATTCGGCATATATGAGGAGCTCCTATGTCCGGCCATAGCAAATGGGCTACGATAAAGCACAAGAAAGGCGCGCTCGACGCGAAGCGCGGCCAGATGTTCACCAAGCTGATCAAGGAAATCTCCATAGCGGCCCGCATGGGCGGCAGCGATCCGGAGAGCAACCCCCGGCTCCGCACCGCCGTGCTCAAGGCCAAGGCCGCGAACATGCCCAAGGACAACATCGACCGCGCCATCAAGAAGGGCGCCGGCGAGCTCGAGGGCGTGAGCTA
>ENA-UOWG01002348-UOWG01002348.1-activated-sludge-metagenome-genome-assembly--contig:-NODE-2348-length-16348-cov-4.325968_pt1 | contig 16348 bp, 27 predicted proteins | sample MGYA00238147_ERZ761563 | MGnify/ENA primary metagenome ERZ761563 (study PRJEB28884, sample SAMN05720216) | anaerobic digester metagenome | isolation source: active sludge of municipal... | reverse complement strand
CATAATTTACTTTTAATACCACACAACCATCAAATTTCTCTCGTAAAGAAATTTGGTATTGACCAATAGCTAATGCAGCTTTCATGGAATGCGTTAAATACACAACAGGATTTCCGATCAAACCTTCCTGTAAAATTCTTTCATATAACCAATAATCCGTGACGTGGTAATAAATCATGCATCCTCTCAAACAGCTTCGAAATTTATTGGAAATTCATAAAACTAATCAAGGTCGTATTATTGCTCGTACTGCGACTAATTTGATATTAGCAACACCTCAAGGTTCAATCAGTGTAAAACGCTCTAATACAGATGCGACTGTATACAATGTGGGTGATACAGTCTTGCTAGCGAATGGTGTGGTTGTTGGAAAACGAAATCGAGAACCCACTGTTTATGTACTTTAATGGGACATATTACTCAATTATTAAAAAAGTTGAAAAGGACTAAAAAGTCCAGTATTGTTAAAAAAGTTATTCAATTAATACCTTATCAATTTGAAACTGATGAAGAAAGATTTCATCATTGTTATGAAAAAACAGATGCGTGTTGGAATTGGTTAGGAACTTTAGATCGTTATGGTTATGGTAAATTTAAAGTCAACAATCGAACAGTCAAAGCTCATCGGTACAGCTACCACTTACATTATGGAGATTTCGATGAATCCTTACATGTACTACACCACTGCGATCATCCATGCTGCGTTAATCCCAGTCACTTATTTTTGGGAACAAACCGGGATAATGTTGCAGATCGTACAGCGAAAAAAAGGCACGCCCAAACATCGAAACGCCTTACTGCGAATGAGAAGAGAGCAATTCTTGAACATGCCCAACAGGGACAAACTTTCCAATCCATAGCACAACAATTTCAAGTTCATATCTCCACTATACGACGTGTATTAAAACAAACGGTAAAGCCCATTTGAGCGCATTACAAGCAGTCCCGCTACCCCACTATCCATTTCCCATAAACGGGGCTAAAAACGCTGATTTGATGGCTTTACAGCCCGTTTATTTGGGGGTGTTACTGGAATCCAGTGAGTATGAAATTCCAATCAAACATTACCACTATTTTTCAGTCACGGGTTGTTTTACTAACTATTGTACGATTCTTACACCTTATCGTTTAAAAATCATTACCCATACCACGGACTTTCCCGTATTTCAAGAATTGACATTGATGGGTGAACAACGCTGTCAAAAAATGAATTTTTTTATTATTCCCAACTTGTTCGAAATGTCTTGCATATAGCCATGTCAAGCAGTATAGTATTCAGTAAGCATTAAAATCTTGGTGCTGGAATTTTAACTTTTGGAGTCACACAAAAATGTTGCAAGATCTCAAATCTGGAATTACTGTAAAGCCTTCGCTAGTTCCATTACTACGTGCTGCCAATACGTATGAAGGGACTGCGGTTAATCTTCGTAACTATCACAGTGCGACCGTCGTTTTAAGTACGGGCGCGGTGGTGAGTGGTGGTTCGGTGACGTTTAAAGTCCAAGAATCGAGTAACGGTTCTTCGAATTGGGCCGATATTGCTGCGGCTCGGTTGAACGGTACGATTGCTGCGATGGATACAGCAGATAGCGTTCAAGTGATTGGATTGACAGATATTGGTGGTATCACCAAAAAGTACGTTCGTGTATATGCAACGGTTGCGGCGCAGAACGTGACTTGTGCTGCGTATATCATTCGTGGTAATGCACAACATGCTCCGGCATCTGAATCCAATGTCGGTGCTATTTTGATTTCTTAAGACTTACTTCTGATTGGTAAAAGCCCCATTATTGGGGCTTTTTTATTAATGCGTTTGCATATTATTCACAATCGGATATGCATATCGTGGTAATGGAATTCTTCCATTTTGTAACTCTTTCATATACCGAATATGATCTGCTATCTGTTCCAGTTCGTTTTTAAATTCTTCCCATGAACGAATACTTCCTGATGTTAATGCATCTGACAAACGAATTTCAATTTCCACAATGGATTCTTGCACTAATTGATGCAAGTAATCTCGTGTGAGTTGATTGGAACGAGTTAGTTCAAAATGTTCACGCAATCTTTGTGCAGTAGTTTCAATTAAGTCTAAATACATCTGATCGGTGAATTGAGATTTTCGTTTGCGGTCGTACACACTAAGATGTGTACCCAATAAAGCAATTAGTTCATTACGTGCTCGTTTCCAATTATTTCGTGCGGCTTCCAACATTTGTGGATAACCACGCGGCATAAATGACTGTTGCGATGATTGACGTTGGCGCAATTTACTAAATTGATGAACAAGTGCTTTTTTCAATTCAACAGCTTGAACTGTATTTCTTACCAATGTTAAAGCAAAATAACATTGATCTTCATTAAGTAAATAATCTTTTGGTTTATCACCTCCCAAATTATTATCGATTCGCGGTCGCGTTTCAAACGCGAGTGGTCCAAACTCTTTAAAATCATTCAAATATTTTTCAATTATTGCAATTAAATTTTTATGCTCAATACCCAATTTTTGTGCAATTAATCTTGAATTAGCTCTCGGTTCACCATTAATCAATCGAACTAATGTAATTTCACGTCTTTTAATCGTCATAAATAAAAACTCCAATATGGAATGAAATGGATGGTCAGAACTTGAGCATTAACAAGTAAGATTGCGTTACCACAATCTTCATCCGTTTCACTCCATATTGGAGTCTCAATGCTCAAGTTCTGACACTTGAGCAATTATTATATTACAGTTAATACATATTGTCAATAATAACGAACTATATGGAAATCAAGGAATACATTTTGGTACAGCAGGTGTTGGTGTTAATACCTGTGGGGGTATTGGTTCAACTGGAACAGAATTTGTGTTACCCAAAATACGAATAGCCAGTTCACGCCATTTGTTTTTTATCGATTCATGAGAAGTTCCCAGTGTGTAAGATCCAGGAAATGACCAAGAAAATGGAACAACACCTACCACTGAAATGCCGTAAAAATCAGCTCTTTCTGAAATATAATCACATTGTTTTTCGATCTTGTCTAAATGAATCTTTCCGGTTTTTGTCAGTGATCCATTGAAATTGGAATCACCTTCTAATTCAGACCATGCATCACCCACAATAACTAATTTGGGTTTTGGATTTTGTTGTGATGCTCTTTGCAACAAAAAATCATATCTAAAATCAGGTGAAAGATCATTCCATTCCGTACCATAAGAAGGTGTCATACTGATCCAATCAACACCGGGTGTTAAAAAGAATTCTGCTTTTGTATAAGTAGGAAGAACATTATTATAATTAACCCATATTGGAATTGGATCAAATGCCGGTCGTAAACGAATGGCATTAACCAGTTGTTGTAAAGCATCTAACGTAAGTGGATTCGTTTCAGGTTCATCTGCAATTAAAAAAGCGACTAATCGACTCTGATATGGCGTAATTACATGTTGTTCTACAGAGTCAAGAATTTCCTTAACTCGATCTGAATTAAATTCCATACACTTATTCCAATTACAATTTCCACCTCTAAATACTAAATCTAGTGCACTAAATTGAAATAAAATTTTTGCTGTGGGATGTAAAGCGGCAATTTCGTTTAAAGGTTGTTCAGGATTGGCAGCTTGGATAAATACGACATTCGTATGATCTAGTGTGGCTTTAACACCGACTGGAGACTGATGCCAATAACCAAAAAATTGTGGATCTTCATTAGCCCAAACAAATGAAGAAAAAAAGGTTAGAATAACACTCAATATAACTTTGTTCATAACACATACCTTATATTAAATTTAAAAAATTTATTTACTAATCAATCTTTTGTATATCAAGTGTTGGTAAGTCTAACTCTTCAATTGGAATAAAATGTAAATATCTTTTTTCAGTAAACTGACTTAAACGACAAAGTTGATAAGCATTAAAACCTTTATACGGTGTACTGTTTAAAAAATAGATATATCTTGCACAATTTATTTTTTTTTCACACCCATCTAAAGCTTGACATCCTGAATACATAATATGAATCCTTATAAAAATTTATTTCAAACATTCTGATTTTACAATTTCTTGTATTGTTTTAATAGTTAAATCTTTATACCAAAAATAATAAGATGCATTTTTAATTATCCAAAAACTTCCAAAAACAAAAACACAAATAACTAAAGCTGTTATAAAATATTGAAACAATCTTTCTAACATTATCTAAATTCCATAAAAGTTGAACATTGAGTCTGATCACAATCATCAAAAATAATTTCAGTTTGAAGTTCAGTAAAGTTTAAAGTTTCACTATTACGAAATTTGGGACGTGCTAATTTAAGAGCTTTTGCTCGATCTTCAGCAAGTACTAAAATGGACAATGAAGCACTTCCATAATAGCCATTAAACACTTTGAACAGTTTCATGTTGGATAGATCTAATGTATGTAATAGTTACTTCTGTATCTTTACGTACCCATTCAAAAAATTCCCAACCTTCTGGACAAGCAAAAGCTAATTCTAACACACTTCTCTTTGGATCAATATTCCAATGAGTTTGCATGGATTCATAACCTTTTGGAATTTTATGTTTTTTCATGATCAGCTTTTAAATGGTGGGGTCGGAGAGACTCGAACTCTCACATCTTTTGATAACAAGGCTTAAACTTGTAGTGTCTACCAATTCCACCACGACCCCATTTAATTAAAATTTTAGATGTTTATTCATTTTTCTTAATGCTTGATCTTCTTTATATTCTTCTTCAATAATATCTACAATCTGTGAAAATTTCTGAGCAATGGATCTTAAACTTTCAGCAATGGTTTCCATGGCTTGAACACTACGAAGATTACTTTCGATCTGTTTTTGGGTTTCCATTAAATACTCCAATTTTAGTTAAAAGAGTAGAAGGTCCAACAAGAATAAAATTAAAGAGCATAATTAATGCAAGTACAATAATAAAGACTCCCATCAAAGGTAACGTAATAAAAATACTGAGCATCTGTAATAAATCTTTTGTATTCATAATTGGAGATATATATCAAACTCTAGTTGAGAGAAAAAATGTTTGTTGATTCGTGTTACTAAACCGTACAATTTAAGATCATTGACTAACATGTTAAAAATAATCGTATTCTTGGTGCGTGAAGGATAACCTATCAGGTATTCATTCCAAAATACTTTGACGGCATATTCATCATCGGCTACAAAAGATAAAAAATCATTAATTTGTATATCTTTAATTACTTTTTTCAATTCATGATATTGTCCACCGACTAATACAAACGCATCTAGTAATATATCACTCATCTAATAATTCCTTTATTTGTTGTTGAGCCTGTTGTAACGTTTCAATAAAACTGGACAATTCACTTCCTTTCAAACCAATCAGTACGGGTTGCATATCGGGGTGTTTATATTTTATATGAAGTACAACTCGTTTGTCAATGATACCCACTTCCAAATCTATTTCCGTATTATTCATCGGAATCACCTTCAAATTGAATACCGGCTTTTTCAGTAAAATTAACAACGTATCCTGCTTCCAACAACCATTGCCCCACACTGACCGCTTGAGATGCGGCAAGCGTTAACATAAAAGATTGCTCTTCTACAGTAATGGTCAAAATAACCAAATGATTGACTGGATCAATTTCCACTTCAAAGAGCTTTGATCCATCCGCACTCTGTAGTAATTGAATATCAAATGGATCTATATATGTAGAATCCAAAGGTTGTACTAATTTTTTTGATTCTTTCAATTGCAACATCATGTACACCTTTAAAGTGATTCATCCATTAACAATTCTTTCAAATTCATTTTACCATCTACCACTGCCGAAAACAATGATTTACCTTCACTTAAAAAGTCCATAATTTTTACTTCAACGGTATTTTTCATGTATAACTGATACACATATACCTTCTTTTGTTGTCCAGTGCGATGACACCGTTTTAGAGCTTGTCTAAAAACATCCGGCCTGTCTGTGCTCTCATATATCACTCTTTTTATATTTTCCATTTTTAATTCTACTAATTGTTGACGAATGTATATTAAAGGTTTCAGCTATTTTTACATGTGATCTATCATCTAAAAGGATAGCTGTTATGTGTTCTTCTGTAATACGTTTCTTTTTGTTTTTTGCAGCTATACTCATTTTAATTCTTGTTTCTTCAGTAACAATTTTTCCTTTGTTTCCTTGCGCTATTTTAAGTTTAGTTTCTTCAGTATGTCTTCTATTGCTACTAATGATACTTAATTTTTGTTTGGTTTCTTCAGAATGTGTTTTTCCATACATTGCATTCTTTTCACCTTTTTGCACTTGAGACATTTTTAATTTTGTCTCTTTAGTATGCAATCTTCCTAATGAAGCTTTTGCTATTTTTTCTCTAGTTTCTTCAGAAAGAGTTTTTACTCTATTTCCTTTTCCAATTTTTTCTCTTGTTTCTTGTGTACAAACTCTTCCAATTTGTGCGGCAATTAGTTTAGCTTTATGTTCTTCACTTTTTGGTTTACGCATTTTAATTTTTGTTTCTTCAGAAACAATTCTTCCTTTTGCAGCAGCCGATAGTTTAGCTCGTGTTTCTGCTGATGGATTATGTCCACCCATACCACCTTCATGGGAATTAGTAAGTTTACAATTTAAATCTTTATAATATTGAATCCAATAAATTTCACGCTCTTGCCAATCATTGTCAGTACATTTTTCCACAGCTTCAATAATGGGTTTTAAATTTTCATTTTTTAATTGAAGAATCCAAAAATATTTGTGTGTTTTATTTTTATAAGAACAATGTTCTATTAATCTTTTATTAAGATCTTTTTTAACAGTTTTACCCACATAACGAATTTCGTTTGTTCTTGGATCTTTCAGAGCATAAATAGTAACTTTTTTAGTTACTGGTCGTGGTTTAATTAATAATTCTTTATTTATCATTGTAAAAGATCTTCAAGATTTAATTTACCATCTACAATAGCAGAAAATATATTTTTACCTTCTTCTAAAAATTCAAGAATCTTCATTTCAACAGTATTTTTCATGTACAATTGATACACATATACTTTCCTTTGTTGGCCTGTACGATGGCAACGTTTTAAAGCCTGGCGAAAAACTGCTGGATTGTCTGTGTGTTCATACATCACGCAGTAGTTCGCATTTTGTAAATTGAGTCCCTCACCACCGGATGCAATATTAACTACTAATATCTGAGTATTTGAATTCTGTTTAAACTTTTTATATTCATCGACCTTACTCCCTTCTGCTGTGACATTCATTGCTGCATAGTTGTATTTCAACTTCTTCAATCGAGTAATAATATCAATACCTGATTGATTAAATACATGAAATATTACTACCTTACAATCATCAGGAACATCATGTAAAATTTCTTCCAATGCATCCAATTTGGGATTGGTAAAGGTTAAAGCAACTCGTTCATCATCAACATCTTCATACAAAAATCCACTCGCCACTTGTCGAGTTTTTGAATAGTAATTCTTTCGTTGTTGCTTCGCATCCGCAGTATTTCCTTTGGCTTGTTCAATACTGTCCAATACCAATTGACGATAAATAGCTCTGGCATCCGGTGCCAATACTAACGGCATTTTAATCATGGAGAGTGGTGGTAGATCATTACATTCATGATCAGCATAACGAATACTGCGATGCCCCAACATATTGTGTAAAACTGGTTTATTCTTTTCAGGAAAAATCCAATCCATCCCACCCCAGTAATTCGCTTGAGGTTTAAATAAAGCTTGTAAAAAGATTGTTTTATTATTGCCCAGAGTTTCTCCACGATCTATCACATGAAATTGTGCCCAAAAATTAGCAGGATCTCGACCTACGGGTGTTCCCGTCATCCCCAAACGGTAAGGAATCACATTGGCTAATTCATTACAAATCTGATACGTCAAAGTATTGGTATGTTTGACATGATGAATTTCATCTAAGATCATCATTTGGAATCGAGTAGCAAATGATCTTAATGCTTTTTTATTAAGCACTCTTTTACGAGTTGCTTTTCTAGTCGAAACTTCTTTAAAATCTGTGGTAAAGATAGGTAAACCATCGTAATTGCAGATATATAAATCCGCTTTTTGTTCCAACAATGCCAAGCGTTCCGCTTTCGTTCCCGTTAAACCCACAGCGGTTAAGTTGGTAGCAACTTGAATTTCTTCTAACCAAGATTCAACATTCACTAAATTGGGAACTACAATTAAAGTTCTTTTGATTTGTTTGAGTTTTTGCCGACATTCAATTGTTGTTAATGCAGAGCGCGATTTGCCTAGCCCCATATCTAAAAAATATAAAAATCCATCGAAGCACAATCCCAAATACACACTGGCAAGTTGATGCGTGAACAGTTGCGTTTTCGTACTAAATTGCGGACATAATTCTTTAATAGCTAATTCTAATTCTTGACGTGACGCTTGTTTAATCCAATCAAAAGATTCTCTGGGTTGATTAATAAATTCTTTAACCGCTTCTTTACGTATCATGAACTATTCCTTGGTCGAAAGCGGGGTCGTTGTGTGGTTGTGGGTGTTTCAGATTCAGTACTGGGTTCTTCCAACATTGTCCAATAACGATCATTGATACTGGTACTGTCCATACAAAATTGCCCCAATCCATAAGATTGTGATATTAAGATCATTTGTCCACTTTCTTGTCCCCGTGCTTTAGCGACAAATAAGCGAGCCAGTTGTAAAGTTTTTTCCTGGGAGGTCTGGCAATATGCGATTACAGTATCTGCTGTTGCTGCTTTTGAATAATCTTCAGCTAAATGTTTTAATGTAATGACTTTAGCATCTTCTGCCATCCGATTTGCTTGGGATGCTGTCACCATTGCAAGATTTCGCTCTTGAGCAATTCTTCTTAACTCTTTATAAATTTCACCCGTACTGGTACGCAAATTTTTATAATCCAGTTTCATCAAATCCGCATAATCCAATAACACGACATCGGGAACATAATTATACAATCGATCTAATGTATCTAAAAAGACTTCAAGACCTTCAATGGATAATGAACCCGTGGGAAATCCACGGATTTCCAATGATTGTCTTCCTTTATATCTTTCTAATTTTTTAGTTAAAGTGCTTATAGTCTTTTCATGTTTAATGGAAGGTCGGTTTAATTCTTCAACCGATAAACTGGACAATCTTCCCAATCCATCATGATTAAAAGTACTGATTTGTACTTTTTGAATTTCCTGTGTGGCATGAGCGCTGAGTGAATACAAGCATTGTAAATACCGTTGTGCCACCTGAGCTTCGGGCATTTCCAATGTGATATGAAGAACTTTTTTTCGAAACTGAAGACATTGTCGGCCAATATTAATCAATGCCCAAGATTTACCACGAGATACAGATGCTAAAAATATAAATAATTCACCGGGTGCAGGTCCAATTTGTTGATCTTCTAATTGTCGAATTCCGTATGGATACGGCGGTAAAATCTTTTCTTTTAAAACTTGTAAAACTCTTTTTGGATCACTAAAAGATAATCCACGATCAAATACTTGAATCTGCGCTTTTAAACATTTATTCAGAGTGTTTTCAGCAATCACTAAAGATTCATTCGTTTCATCTTTAATCAGTAATGCCGCTTCAACAATTGCACCTTTAAGCCGTTGACGTCTGACAAATTGATTCAGTTGATTCAATACAAAATCTTCGTTAATAGAATCTTTTGTTTGAAATAAATTCGTTAGTAATTTAGTATATAATTCTCCACTTTTTGGATTAGTACGATCTTGTATTTTAGATTCTAAAAGATCTGCTATATGTTCTTTGGGTGGTTGTTTGTATTGTTGATAGTATGTGATAGCGACCCGAACAATCTCTTTATAAAAATCACTTTCAAATAAACCGGGTTCGATAATTCCAAAAATAATACTGGCGGCACGATCATTGAAAACGAGAAGTGATAAAAGATTTTCTTGCAAACTACCTGTTATTTTTTCAGACATACAATTTGTTCCTGGTAGAATATTTTGAAAATGCTTCCATCATCACGGTACTGTAACGAATCCCGTATCGTTCAATATACCTCATTAATTTCATTTCACTCATCTTTGGAATGTTTAATTCGGGGATTTCAACCGTTTTCCAATTAAATTTGGGATATGGAAGTTCAATAAGACCATAATTACGTTCTAACAATTCTTTATGTTGTTGATAAATATCTTTTAACTTATCCATATCATTCATAATTTTTAACGCCGTTTTCATTCCAATACGATCAATGCCTTTTACCGCATTATGCGTTCCCGTCATGGCTGTGAGCATTACCCAATCTTTGGGTGTAATGGATGGGTACTCTTGATTAAAATTTTCCCAATTATATTCTTTATTTTTACGAAGTAAGATTAAATTTTGAAAATCTAAAAATTGATTAAGATCATCATCATTGGATAATACATAAATCTTTTTATACTGATCTGAATATTTTATAATAATCTGAGCAATGAGATCATCGGCTTCCAATCCCGCAATTCCCCATACGGGAACATCAACATGTTCACAAAATTCTTCAGCGAGTTTAAAACTCGTTTTAATAATTCGGGAAAAATCGTCATTGGCATCTAACTTTTTTCGATTTTGTTTATATTCTGGATATTGTTTTTTACGAAGATATGGTGGGCTATCTTTACATACTAAAATATGGGTGGGAGTGTATTTATTAATCTGATTAGCAAATTGATTAATGACGCCAAATAAACCTCCAGTGGGAATTCCATTAAACTCTAATTGCGGATGGACGTGAATACTTCGCATTAAGGTATTGGCAAAGTCGATAATCAATAAACTATTATACATCTTAAATTCCTAATTCATCTTTTATAAGCTGAACAGTATTCGTGCCATAATATAAAATTCCCAAACTGTCTCTTTCTATTTGTTGTTCTATTTCTTCACTAGTTAAAAAATCAATACACATCTTATAAGGAAGAATGTGTTTATACCAACCTTTTTGATTACCAATATCTTTATAATAACCAAATTTTTGTAATAATTGGGTTTGTTGTAAAGAAGAAAATAAATAATCAATATTGATTTGAGAATGTTCAAAGTTTAATGGAGTTGCCATGAGATTTCCATTTATTTTTGTAATGCGGAAGTCAATAGATCTTTACCCAATTGAATCGTAAATGCATCTAATTGTTCTTGTTGTGTATATTCTTCCAATGCAGCAAACGGATCAATATGCCGAAACTTAGCTGTTTTTAATTCTACTTCACAGTCTAAGTTTTGTTTTTCCAGCGTAATATCAAACAATTTTAAATCTTGTTGTTGACACCATGCTTGAATAATTTGTTTTAAATCAGACCACTGTGATAGTTCTTTATTGGATAATTTAATTTTTAATTTTAAATGATCTCCTGGTTGCGTATTAAGGTGTTCGCATTGTTTTTTAAGATCATGTAACGAAGTGACAGTTAAAGCTAATCGTTGAATGGTGTTTAATGGAATTTCGATATGACCTTCATCCGTTAAATGCAACATTCGGGGTTGGTAGTGATCTCCAAAAGCAACGGGATGAGGTGTACCAATATATGTTAATGAATCTATATCTTGTGGTACATGAATGTCACCCGAATAAATCTTCGCATTAGTTTTTGATGTTAACCATTTTAAATTTAAACCATGATTCATCTCAAACATATTACTGACTTTGCAACCAATGACACTTTGATGCATAAAAATATAATCAATATCTTTATAATCTAAATCTTTCCAATCCACTTCTGGAGTCTTACTGTGAGGTAGCCACAAAGTTTCTTTAAGATCATGAACAATCATTTGTGGCTGATCTATCCATGTAATATGATCCAGATGATCTAAAAAATCTAAAAACGGATGTTCAGGTTTTAAGTAATCATGGTTGCCTTTTAAGATCGTAACATGTACATTACCGGCATCCGTGCATTTGACCAGTTCATTAATCAGTCGATTAACTAGCTCTGCTGGATGACGATCTTTTTTATCCAGTAAATCTCCTAAAATATATAAATTAGGAATTTTATGTTGTTTAAGATATTGACGTGCTGTTGTAAAGACAGTCCAACGATATTCTTCGTTACTATTTTCGGTTAAATGTAGATCTGATATGATTAAAGCGTTCATAAATGCCATTTTAAGCGGTTAAATGTTTGACCGCTACCCAACTATGGCCGGGTAGCGTAGCGTGGCTAAAATCGCCGTTTTGGCGGCTTAATGGTGGTGTATTTCCGCTGTTTCCGTCACAATGTCGGAAATGTCATGATTCAAATAAGTTTCTTGCATGACTGTATCAGCTCGATCTACATGTGAAGATGGATCCGCTTCACGAATCGCATTAATTAGTTTGTTTCCGTAAAAAATGGAACTGATTTGCGTATCGAACAAGATCTTACTACGATCTGTTCGTGTATCGTGAGTACTGCGCCGCGTCATATGATTATACAAATCATACATATTCATTGGGTAGAGTGTGGGTTCCAGTACGGGTTCCACAAACTTACGGGGAAATGAACGAGTCAACACCTTTTCAGCCGCACTGAATGGCACATCCACATCTAACCAACTCTGCCAAACATCGGTCACTTTATAACTGTTATCAATTAAACGACGAACTTTTGCGGACAGTGAACGAGTTGACCAACCATCAAGCAACTCTCGCGCATTGAGTTTACCAATTTGATCACCAATCATCGCGCCATTCATGCAGATCAATCGCATGACTCCGGTACGTAATTTCAATCCCATACTGTGATCATAAGAATTATATGCGTATAATTTCAAATTGGATTTATCACCGTTACCAATATCCAATGGCCGTTCCAATGGAAGATCCATTTCAATTTGAATAGCCGCACCATCTTTCATGGAGATGACATTCATCGTCCCTTCTTGATCTTTGTACAGTTGGTGGTATGCATCACTTAAAATATCCACCAATTCAGTATGCGGAACCACCACACTTTTGGCATTAAATACACCAAACAGCCGTTCATGGTTTTGACTCAGAACGACTTTACGTTCACTGAATTCTCGAAACTCCGTAACATTCGATTCTTTGAATTTTAAAAGATCGGGAAATGCTTGCAATAACGGCATCGTTTCAATGGGCTGTTTCCAGCTATCATCAACTTCAACAATGTTCATGGGAAAACTCCGATTTATGGGATTTCAGTATGGGACATCATAAATATACCTTAAACATAATTGTGATACAAAACTCTTTATTTATCCATTATTAGATCTTACTAACCTTAACGGCTTTCGTTCTACTTTACGTTTAACGAAATTAACTACAGCATTGTAATCTAAACCTGTGAAGTATTCATTTCCGTGGTGAAGAGTTCCGTTTTGGTTACAAAACTCAATTAATTCTTCTTCAGTAATTATTGGATTCTTTTCAATAAAAAATTGAAGAGTTTTTACTCCAAAACATTGTGCTTGCGAAATATGCGATTTAACACGACTGAATCCTTTTGCACCCTTTCCAACTTTAATCACACCTGTATTAAACAATACAACATATAACTCAGGTGCTGTGATTGAAGTTTTTGATTTACACCATCTTTCAAATTCATCTTTTAAACTTGGATGAATCCAAGTACCTCCAAATCTTCCACGTTGCTTAATAACTAAGCTAGAAGTTTTACCGCAATTAGTTAGTTCGTTGATATACTTAACAATTTCAACTGAATATAACCAGTCTCGAACATCTTTGTTGAAACTCTGTGCAGTTTTAGTGGCATTGATATAACCATCCTCAGTAAAAAACACATTGGAACCTTCAAACACTTTCACAATCAAATTTTGATTTGACATAAATAAAAACACCTTATGGGCTGGATAGTTTGGAATCTGAAACTCGACAAGTAATAAACGAGCGAAGCGCGTCTCCGCCACTTCATTCCAAACTAGCCACCGATAAGGTGCTTTACTACTTGTGAGTTTCAGTCTCACAAGTAGCTTAACACTTCCATACCACCGTGTCAATATTTATTACTTAAAACATCAGGATCTGCATGTTGAATAAACAGTGAATACGCCAATAAAAACATGGATTTTTTACCAATCTTAAATACGGCATGGGTGTGATGATTGAGTTTAAATAAATCAATACCTTCTTTACACAAACCCATCATCGCGGGACGGTTGTTTTGTCGAAAAATGAGCATGGGTAGTTTTTGAGTGGCATCACACTCTCCTAATAATTTAATCCAATAAGAGATAACACCCCCTTTACTCGTACCAAATACCAAGCCGTTGATATTAATATTCACTTCATTCTGGTGTTTCGCTTCAATCACAAAGCGATTAATCAATACATAACCGGAATCTGTTGTTGCAATTAAGTCACCAGCAATGTGATCGGCTTGAATATTCTTTTGACGGGCTGTGGTGGCTTTACCCCCACTGGCTGGAGATCTTTCCAATACGTCATTATGCTCACCATGAGTCAGCCATAAGCTTAACTCTTTGGCAAGAGTGTTTTCGTAAGAATTTCCTTTGTTTTTCGATCTTCCTGGAATCACGATACACACCCAGTTATGTTGCTATGACACTTTCCTTTTTTAATATAGGATATCATTTCTGGTGTTACATTAAATTCTTCACCAAGTTGGCGTAATGTTTTTGGACTGTTAAAAATCAATAAGACTTGTTCGTCAGTTAATTTTTGTCTACCTCTTCCAATTTTTTTAAATTGATGTTTAGTTACTTTTTATAAGTAACTCCCCGTTTAATCTCATGAATCGTAGCAACATGAACATTATATTTTTCAGCTAAATTTTTTGCTGGATTTACACTATTGTAAATCTGCAAAACTTGAGCATCGGTTAATTTTTTATTGTGATAATCTCGATTTTTGGCAATCATATCCTCCATGTTATCTTTATGTGTTCCCATAAACAAATGTTCTGGATTCACACAAGCCGGGTTATCACATTTATGGCAAATTAAAAGATTTTTTGGTAAAATGCCAAAATGTAATTCCCATGAAAATCTATGTGCTAAAATCAATCTTACACCATTCCAAAATTGTCCATAACCTGTATGGACAGTATAAGCAGTCCAAATCCAACAAGGTGTGTCAAGAATTAGTGGGCCATCTTGATTTACTTTATTCCAAAACAACTCTTCTCTAGTTAACATTTTTGATTTCCTTTGGACTTCGCCCCACCGGCTTTCATTCTTTAATCCACCATGATGGATGATTTAAATCTAATTCTTGTTTAAGAATTTCCAATTGATCTAAATCAAATAAAAAAGTTCCATTTTCCGCAGTACATGAGATATTCAATACGTACCGCAACAATGAAAGTGTTTCTTCATACAACTGACCACTGCGAAAAAACAGTCGTAACCCATTATAACTCGTATTATCAGAGTTTTCAATTAATTGAAAAAACTTGGGTGCAGATCCTAACAATCCTTTTAAAAAACCTTTTATGACTGGAATACTTAAATCATTGGGCAATTGGTCATACGTGTTAAAAACAAAATTAGGAACTCTTTCATAACCCGGTTTTAAAAAATGCTGTGGACAAACCGCTAAAATAAAACGAGTATTTTTATAACCACAGATTCTTGGAAATCCATATCTGTTTTTACGAATAGGTCTTTCATTCCAGTGTTGGGTATAAATAGTACGTATTCGATCTACCATTAATGGAAATCGACTACAATCTACAAAATTTGTTTCAAAAGTTTTAAATGTGACTGTGCCGCATTGAACAATATATCCAAATAATTCAGCCACATCGGGATTAAACTCTAGTGGATATTTCGGACGGTGACGACGGGGGATTTTTTTCCCCGTCATTGCCATACTTTCCACATGATTGATGTAAGGTTGCGTAGTCAGATACATTAATACTTACGAACAGTGGGTAAAAATCTTGTTTCAATTTCTTCCCAATTTTTAGCCACCACTTCACGAATTTGGTGCATGACTTTTTTACGAACATCTGACTCTAACAATTTAATACTTTGTGAAAGAGTCAATTTACCATCTTTGTATTCATTCCAGATTGAAATGTCAAAGTCAATGGATTCTAACCAAGTGAGTAATGATTCCGCTTCATCCATTCCGTAGCCAAACAGTATGGGAAATTCAGCTTCACGAAAAGGTAATCCAATTTTATTCTTTTTACATTTGGCCCGGACTAGAATACCGTACACCCGTTTTTGTTTTTTGATCGTTCTATCAAGCTTTTTTATCTGTGCTAACCACAGCAAATGGGTCGCATAAAAATCCATGGCCTTGCCACCACTTCTAGTAAACTTTTCTCCAAAAGATACGCCAATGTTTTCTCGCACTTGACTGACAATCATCAAATGCATACGAGTGTTCTCAATACGTTTGATGTGCTGTCGAAATAGCTGACCG
>ENA-UOWG01002346-UOWG01002346.1-activated-sludge-metagenome-genome-assembly--contig:-NODE-2346-length-16357-cov-6.084100_pt1 | contig 16357 bp, 18 predicted proteins | sample MGYA00238147_ERZ761563 | MGnify/ENA primary metagenome ERZ761563 (study PRJEB28884, sample SAMN05720216) | anaerobic digester metagenome | isolation source: active sludge of municipal... | reverse complement strand
CTTCAGTTCCAACTCAGAACCTTCTTTTTTACCCTAAAAAGTATTTTATTCAACAATTATCAACTGCCGACAAAATATCGACTATACGTCAATTCTGCTTTTTATTTTTAAAGTATTTACTGTAAATCTCTTCGCCTACGCACTCTTTGGCGTATTTGCACCATTCAAGGCAACTCAAATCCTGCTTGCGGGTGATGACTTTTTTGCATTTTGGGCATTTAGCTTCGGTTTCATCTGTCCAAATCTCTACAGCTTCTCCGCAAGAAGGACAAATTATTTCCTCCGGCTTTGGTCTTTTTAGATCTTTTGCTCCTGGGCATTCAAAAATCATTTTACCTTCTCACCCTTTATGCTTATAACTAATTCTTCCAAGGGAATTGCCTTGCCTGAAGCGGCAATCGCCTTTTTTATCGCCGGAACCATCCCGAAACAACAGGGCACCTCCATCCGGGCATAAGTCACGGATTTTATATTATTGTTCTTAAAAATCTGATCGAATTTATCTTCGTACGCGGCAATATCGTCAAGTTTGGGACATCCCACAAGCAAAGTTTTTCCTTTTAATAATTCGTTATGGAAATCCGCATAAGCAAATGGGACGCAATCGGCGGCAATAAGCAAGTCTGCGTTATTAAGATACGGCGCAAAAGGCGGGACAAGATTGATCTGCACCGGCCACTGCCTAAGCTGCGACTGTATTAATCCGGTTTTTGCGGGTTTTGGTTTGTCTTTCTTGTCTGGGGCATTAAAATCTTGAACCATTGTCCCCGGACAGCCGCAAGGCAGCGGCCCGTGTCCCCCAGAGATCGCCTCATGCGGTATTTCAATATTTTTCTTTTTCAATACCTCAACTGCCTGCTGAAAATACTCTGTCTCATTATGCTCTTTAAGGTGTTTTAAATGGGCAATTATGGTGTTTTTGCCTTGTTTTATAATATTATCCATAACTTTTTTCTCATTATAGGGCTCGGCCTCTCTTTCTTCCTTTGTAATCGCCCCTTCTGGACAATGGCCAATACATGCGCCAAGACCGTCGCAAAATAAATCACTAATCAGGCGCGCCTTACCGTCGATAATCTGCAGTGCACCCTCAGGGCAGTTGGGGATACATAAGCCGCAACCCGTGCATTTCTTTTCATCGATTTTGATTATTGTTCTTTTACTCATCGGCTTCTCCTATTAATGATGCCAAAGTAATGGATTTTAATTCTTTGATGACATATTTTTCAATCCGATTCAGCCTTTTCCTTAATAAGCATGTTTTAGTATTAGGACATAATAATTTCTTAAATCTGCATTCGTTAAGCGTTAAATCTCCCTGGAATATCTTCATTAAATCGACTAAATATATCTTCCGCGCAGAACAACACAATCTAAACCCTCCGCCCTGACCCTTGATAGATTCCAGCAAGCCTTCCTTATTCAATATCTGCAAAAGCTTCCTTAAAAACGGCCTAGGGATTTTTAGCCTATCTACCAATTCTGCCACAGAAACTATACTGTCTTTATGGGCCGCGATATAACGTAACGCCCTTATTGCATAATCCGTATCTCTGGTAATCAATTTCATTTAGTCTCCTTAATTAATAAGCATAAATAAAAACAGGTTTGGGCAGTTTAACGTCGTGCCCAGGACAAACTACTGCAACCCTCTTTGCAGTGCGCGATTGCGCGCAACATATATCTTTTTGTCCACATATTTAACCTCCTTATTTCTAGTCTAATGATACCACAATGGTATCATTTGTCAAGAATAATTTTAAAATTCTTTTTTCTGTCTACTTATTTTGTTTTAAAGCGACCTTCCGTCATAGTTCGGAAGAAACGACTTTACCTCTGCCTCGGCGATGAGATTATCGGCGTGGTCTTTAACTTCTACTTCTGTCTTAAAGAACTTGCCCTTTAGGTGTTTGGGTCTTGCCTCGGCAAAGATTTCCTGGGCATTGCTGGGATTTTTATAACGGATACTTAAATCAACGGTATAATACGGGCCTTTTGGGAAGATTGTTCTTAGGCCATGGACAGTGGCGGTATCAATCAAGCCTGAAATTGCTCCACCGTGATAAAAACCATGGGGATTAGTCAGTTCATCCCGGTAGGAAATGCCTATCTTGCAGAAACCTTGCCCCTTTTCCACAAAATACATCTTTAATAACTTCTCAAAAGGAGTATTGATTTCTTCCATAATATTTTTAAGACGAATTTAGTGTTTGAAATGCCTCATCCCGGTAAAAACCATAGAAATTTTGGCCTTATCGGATTCTTTTATAATTTGCTCATCAGCGATAGAACCGCCTGGCTGAATTATAGCCTTTATCTTGGACTTGGCAATTTGCTGTACTGCATCCTCTTTGGGAAAGAATGCATCTGAGGCAAGGACTGAGCCATTTGCAAGTTTGCCGGCTTTTCTGGTGGCGATAATTACGCTCTCGACACGGCTAGTCTGGCCCGGTCCAATTCCAACAGTCTTGGTGCCCTTTGCCAGGACAATAGCGTTGGACTTTACATGCTTTGCCACCTTCCAGGCAAAAAGGAGAGAATCCAATTCTGCTTTGCTTGGTTTCTTTTTGGTGACATATTTTAAATCTTTAATATCTAATTTCTTGGTATCTTTATCCTGGACAAGCAATCCGCCTTTAACCTTCTTAAAATCTGACTGTTCAACAGCACCGTCTTGTGGCAACTCTAGGATACGTATATTTTTGCTTTTTTCTTTTAATATTTTTAGCGCCCCTTCTTCATATTCGGGAGCGATTATACATTCCATAAAACCGCTTTTTGCGATTGCCTCGGCGGTGGCATTGTCTACTTTCTTATTCAAGCCGATTATCCCGCCAAAAGCTGAGAGCTTATCGCAAGCATGAGCATCCTTGAATGCTTTTTCCAAAGTCTTTGCTGTGGCAACACCGCAAGGATTATTATGTTTAATAACAACCGCTGCCGGCTCATCAAAATCGCCTGCAATCTCCAAAGCGGCATTTAAATCAAGAATATTATTAAAAGAAAGCTCTTTGCCGTGCAGCTGTTTGGCTTTGGGGAGACCTCCGCCGGATTTCATATCTGCATAAAAGGCCGCCTTTTGGTGAGGATTTTCTCCGTAACGTAAATCCTGAACCTTGGTAAAACTTAAATTTAAATCCTTGGGCAAGACTTCTGATATTGCAGTAGCGGTTTTAAGCCGGCTATTCAAGAAATTATAAATCGCGCCGTCGTAGGCAGAAGTGCGCTCGAAAACTTCAACCGCTAAATCTCTCAATAGCGTATCAGAAAGCATGCCGTTATTATTTTTAAGTTCGGTTATTACTTCTTTATAGCGGTTAGGATTGCAGATAACCGCGACACTTCTGTAATTCTTCGCCGCAGAGCGTAGCATCGAAGGCCCGCCAATATCGATATTTTCAATGGCTTCAGCCAGTTCGATATTTTTCTTGGCCACGGTCTTCTCAAACGGATAAAGGTTGACTACGACCATATCGATAAGCTTAATGCCGTGCTTCTTTATCTGTTCCATATGTTCGGGATTATCTCTTACTGCGAGCAACCCTCCGTGAATCATAGGATGCAAAGTCTTTACTCTTCCGTCGAGCATTTCAGGAAAACCGGTATGCTCAGAGACTTCTTTTACGGCTATTCCGTTTTCTCTGAAAAGCTTTGCTGTCCCGCCAGTTGAAAGAATCTCAACTTTTATATCATTTAGGACTTTTGCCAATTCCAAGATCCCCGCTTTATCCGATACGCTAATCAATGCACGTTGAACCTTAATCATTAAACTACTCCTTTCTAAACGTTAAACCTGACACTAATTATATCTCCATCTTTTACGATATATTCTTTATCTTCAAGATGCTCTGCACCTTTTGATTTTGCCTGGTTTATCCCTCCGGAGCTAAGAACCGCTTCAGAAGAAACAACTTCTGCTTTTATAAAACCTCTCTGAAGATCGGAATGGATAACTCCTGCGGCCTCCACTGCCTTTGTCCCGTTTTTTATCGACCAGGCATGCACTTCTTTATTGCAGGCTGAATAAAAAGAAATATAACCCATCAATGCATATATATCTTTAAAAATCGCTTTATGATTGCTGGCGTTATCATTCGAAACGACCAAAACTGGTTTCATGGTATTAAAACCTGAATTTGCCAATACTGCTTTCTCTTCGGGGCTCAGGTTAATAGCATTCAAAAAAATCTCTTTTTCTAATTCTGCCTGGCAGCGTAAAAACAAAACCTTTTCTTTCTCATCTTCGATTTGATTCAGCCTGCGCTCAACAATCTCCAAATCCAACAAAACCAAATCGGTCTTTTTGTTTTGCATACAGATTATGCCGTCGGCTTCCGGCAGACGGGATTCGTCGAGGAATTCTATTGAGATATAAACTATTTTTGGAGCGCGGAAGAGATCCTTAAGCTGGTCTAATCGCTCATCGGGAAGATTTTTCTTTCCAAAAGGAAAGTCTGGGATGCCGTAAACTGCTACTTTCACTTGTGTCTAATTATTCTTCTTGTTCTTCTTTTTTAGCTGCTTGTGCCTGGGCTATAATGGTGGAAGCGATTTTTTGGGGAACCTGTTCATAAGCAAAAAATTTCATCGCATAGCTGCCTCTTCCCCCGGTAAGGGAACGCAAATCCGAGGCGTAGCTAAACATCTCTGACAAAGGAACTGTGGCCTTGACAACCTGAAGCTTGCCTTTTGAATCCATGCCCATGATTCTGCCACGGCGGGAATTCAGGTCGCCGGTAATATGTCCCATAAATTCATCCGGAACAAATACCTCTACTTCCATAATCGGCTCCAGTAGGACCGGCCCTGCTTCCTGGACGGCCTTTCTTAAAGCCATTCTTCCCGCGATTTGAAAAGCGATATCAGATGAATCTACGGTATGATAAGAACCGTCAACCAAAGTGACCCTGACACCGACCAAAGGATTACCCGAAATAGCTCCTTCGGCCATTGCTTTTCTCACGCCTTTTTCTACGGACGGAATATAATTGCGGGGGATCGCACCTCCGAAAATCTTATCCACAAATTCAAATTCTTCACCGCGGGGCAAAGGCTCTATTTCAATCCAAACGTCTCCATATTGGCCCCTGCCGCCGGATTGCTTTTTATATTTTCCCTGGACTCTGGCAGCCTTGGTAATTGTCTCTTTATAGGCAACCTTAGGGGTTCCCAAATCAACTTCTACATTAAAACGTTTTTTTAATCTTCCGATCATCACATCCAGATGTACATCTCCGATTCCGGAAATTATCTGCTCCTTTGTCTGGATATCCCGCGAAACCTTAAATGTGGGATCCTCGACGGTAAGTTTTGCAAGACTGGCCGAAATTCTTTCCTCATCCTGACGGGAACGCGGCTTTACCGATGATGAAATCGCCGGCTCGGGAAATTTTATCTCATCAAATAGAATTGGGTTTTGTTCGGTAGCCAAAGAATCAGACGTAGTTGTATCCTTAAGTTTAGCCAAGGCGATAATATCGCCGCAGTTTGCGGATTCAACTGCCCGCTGTTCTTTCCCGTGCACCAGATAAATCTGGCCGATTCTTTCTTTTAGAGACTTGCTCACATTGTAAAAAGCGGTATTGGATGCCAACATTCCGGAAAATATCCTTATCATTGTAAGCTGTCCGACATAAGGATCGGCTATGGTTTTAAATACAAAAGCACAAAAATCGCTAGATTCTGATATCTTTACCTGTTTTTCCTCTCCTGTCTTGGAATCTTTAGCTTTTAGGGTTGGCCGCTCTAAAGGACTGGGGCAATAATCCAAAACTACCTGCATCAACTCCTGAATGCCCTTATCATTTGCGGCAGAGCCTTTGATGATAGGATAAACCTTGCAGTTAATTATGGCATTTTTTAATGCCGGCAGCAATTCTTCTTTTGAGAGCGAACCGCTCTCTAAGTATTTTTCCAACAATTTATCGTCGGTTTCGGCTACAGCCTCAATAAGATCAGATGAATCAAGCGATTCAACTAAAACCGCTTTTTTCGAAAACCGATCTTTGATTTCTGCTATAATGCTGTCGGGGCTTGCGTTTTCCTTCTCTATCTTGTTGATAAAGAAAATTCTCGGCAGCCTAAGTGAATCCGCGATTTCCCAGGCCTTCTCGGTTCCTACTTCTATCCCAGATACCGCGTCTATAACTATCGCAGCGCTATCGACAGCCCGGGCGCTAGAAATAACTTCTCCCACAAAATCCGCGTATCCGGGAGAATCAATAATCTGAATCTGATAATTATTGTATTTAAAGGTCAGAAGGCTTGAGCTTATGGAGATTTTTCTCTCTATCTCGTCTTCGCTATAGTCGCTTACGGTATTGCCTTCTGCGACGCTGCCTTTACGAGAGGAGGCTTTGCAGAAATTTAAGATGCTTTCAGAAAAGGAAGTCTTGCCTGCCTGAGCATGGCCCATCAGGATAAAATTACGTTTTAATTTTGCATCCATTTTATTTCTCCGGTCTTAAGAAAGGTAAGGGTATTATATGAAAAAAATAATTGTACGTCAAGAAATTCTAAAATGAATTTTCTTATATAAATATGAGGGAAAAACACGAAAAATATAAGCTTATTATAGCAGAAAACGATAATTACAGCAGAACTATCACAATAATTTTATGCTGGTAACCTGCGGACCTTTGGGTGAGTCTTTTGCTTCAAATTCTATTTCCTGTCCTTCTTGTAATGATGATACATTGGCGCTGGTTAATACCGACTGATGTACAAAGACATCTTTCCCATCTTCTCCGGTGATAAAACCGTAATTTTTCTTGTCGCTATACCACTTAACCCTGCCTTTCACTATCTATCCCCCTCCCCTTATATTTCTGTTTCCTTAACTAATTTTCTGTAATAATCCAGGCATTCCTGGCAGGTCTCTTTATTTTTCTGCCACTCGGGATGCTCTTTTTTTATCAGGCTGATTATATATTCTTCTGCCTTGGCGTGGGAGAGGGCGACCTTTTCGTCGATCATGCGCTCGCATATCTGGCATTTATATTGCCTTGGCTTGTTTTCTGCGCATTTGTTGCAGATGTTCGAATCATTTTTCGAAGGCTCGACTCTAAATAATTTATTCGCCACCTTGCCTAAGACGCCTTCCAAAGGAACGTTACAGCTTTTGCATTTCTTCATAAGCTTGACTCCTTACTAAAGAATGAGGTTAATTGGTTATAGTCTGTCTTAAGTAGATATATATTAAGGAAAGAATAAAACACTTTTGGGATAGCTACTCTAGATAGGTATAAATTTTGCCGCGGTAATTTCTTAATGTATACCTTCCCTTGGCCTGAGAAAGCACGTAATTAGGCCCGACAGGAATCTTGCCGCCTCCGCCCGGAGCATCAATTACATAAGTAGGAACGGCGTACCCTGAAGTATGGCCTCGTAACTTCTCAATAATATTTATCCCCACCGCTATCGGTGTCCGGAAATGGCTAGTGCCCTTTGCCGGATCGCACTGATAAATATAATATGGCCTTACCCTGACTTTAAGCAGTTCCTGCATTAATTTCTTCATCGCGTACGGCCTGTCATTGATGCCTTTAAGCAAAACCGTCTGGCTCCCTAAAGGCATGCCTGCATCGGCGAGCATGTCCAAAGCAATTTTGGAACGTTTTGTTATCTCTTTAGGATGATTTACATGCAGGCTTAGCCATATCGGAGCATATTTTTTAAGCATGGCTACTAGTTCCGGAGTTATCCTCTGCGGTAGGCTGATAGGAAGGCGCGTGCCGATACGCAAGAATTCTACGTGGCCTATGGCACGAATCTTAATAATCACGTCTTCCAATGCCTCGTCTTCAAGCATAAAAGGATCTCCGCCGGAAATCAAAACATCCCTCACCTTGCGGTTTGACTTGATATACTCTATTGCCTGGTCTAGTTTTTGCGAAGATAATGCGGCCTGTCTTTTTTCTCCGACCATGCGCCGACGGGTGCAATGACGGCAATACATGCCGCATTGATCGGTAATCAATAAAAGTACCCTGTCGGGATAGCGATGGACTAATCCTCCGGGAACCGGAGAATCCCTATCCTCCGCGCAAGGATCGGTCAACTCATGCGGCGAATCCATGAACTCTTCTTTTAAAGGAACTGCCTGCCGCCTGATCGGACAATTAGGATCATTGGGATCCATCAAGGATGCCCAGTATGGCGTAATAGCCATTGCAAGGCGACCGTTGGATTTCTTGATACCTTCATCTTCCTCGGGTGTAAGCTTGATTATCTGCGCGAGCTGTTCTCTATCTCTTATACGATTCTTGACCTGCCAATGCCAATCCTCCCATTGCTCAAGCGGAACATCTTTCCAAAGAGGAATCTGTTGGTATTCCAGGAAACTCTTTCTTTGCGGGACAACTAATTGAACTTCTTGTACAGTAGTTACTATTTGCTCGCTCAAAACTATCTCCTTGTTAAGCTATGCCGTATCGTTTTAATCCTGTCGTTATAATTTTATCTAACATCTCGGGGAAAGTCATCCCCAAGACTCTTGCCGTAATCATAAAAGTATCTTCGTTTGATAATGAGGGTAGGGGATTAATTTCCAAAACATATGGGTTGCCTTTGTCGTCGACTCTAAAATCCACCCTGCCAAAATCTCTGCATTCGACTGATTTGTATGCTTTAATAGCGCAATCCTCTATCTTTTTATAAAGCTCATCCGTTATCTTCGGCGGGCATATATATTTTAGCTTATCAGAAGATATGCGGGCGAAGGTATAGAACATATCCTGCAAATCAAGCTTATTGTCAATCTGCACCTGGACGATCGGAAGCGCCTCCGGATTTTCATTGCCGATTATGCCGACGGTAAATTCTGTCCCGCGGATAAATTCTTCAACTAGCACAGATTCATTGTAAGTATTTACAATTTTCCCAACTCTGTTTCTCAATTCATCTATATTGGCGACGCGCGCGCCCTCATCCAACCCTTTGGATGAACCTTCATAACGCAATTTGACAATCAAAGGAAATTGCAGATGGTCCATATTCCTTTCTATCTCTTCGGCACTTTTAAGCTCTATGAACCTAGGCGTAGGAACACCCTCTGAGATAAATATTTTTTTGGCTATTATTTTGTCCAAGGTTAATCCCAAAGTTAAGGCATCAGATCCAATATAAGGTATACCATTCATTTCTAAAATCATCGGCACCTGGGACTCGCGGTTTCTGCTGCCTATGCCTTCAGCCAAATTAAATACTATATCGACGGGCAAATTACCAACCTGTTTCAGTAAACTATGGACATTGCCGATCCTTATGACTTTATAGCCGCACTGTTCCAGAGAAGTAACCACGTTATCAATGACGTGTTTGGGATCAAATTCGGCGTAAGTATCTTTGGGCTGGCCTTCTTGAAGCCTGTGATCTTCTTTTATGTCATAGGTTAAACCTATAGTCTTCTTCATAAAACTGCCCTTTTAAAGAAAAAAGGGCCCTTGTTTAAAAAGCCCTTTAAAATTCTAGTTTTCTTCAATTTAAATTACTTATTCCCTTTCAATATGTTATAAAAAATTTTTCTCTAATTTTTTTTTAACACATTAGGTTTTCTTTGTCAAGATTTTTTTGAAATGTTTGCGAGGAATTGGGCGAGATTTACCAGCTCAATTGATAAATCTACATTGCGGATTCTTACTTTTTCTTGCGGATAAGACAATTTAATCGGTGCAAAATTAAGGATTGCCTTTATCCCGGCATCAATCAACTGACTTGCTACTGACTTGGCGGCATCAGCCGGAACAGCAATAATGCCAATTTCTATATTTTTCTCTCTAATAACTCTATTCATTCTCTCGACGGAGAAAACATCGATACCATTGATTGTTTTGCCTATTTTGTCTTTATCTTTTTCGAATACAGCAACCACATTAAGCCCTTCTTTCCTAAACCCCCGGTAAGATATCAACGCTGATCCTAAATTACCCAGTCCGCATAAACAGATCTTCCATTTTTTGTTTAGCCCGAGAATTTTATTTATATCATCGGCTAATTCTTTGGTTCTATAACCAATACCGCGCTGCCCGAATTTCCCGAAATATGACAGGTCTTTTCTTACCTGATGAGAATTTATCCCTAATTCCTCAGCGAGTTGCTTTGAAGAAACGGTTACGTCCTCGCTATTCTTTGCCAATTCTTTAAGAGTTCTTAGATATAAATTTAATCTGTGGATGGATGCCTCGGGTATTCTTTTCATAACAACATCATTTAGCCTTTTCTATTTTTATATCTCCCCATGCGCTTAATAAATCTTTCACGATTATCAAGATAGCAGTCACGCCTTGTATTGATTTTGCGAAATTAATTGCTTTCTTGATATCTTCTGATTTTTTTACAATATTTGAGGTTGCAGTAGCTACAGCATCAGCTAATGTGGATGTTTTTGCCACAATAACCGTTGCATCAGTTATGCCGAAATTTAAAGAGTGCCCGACGGTGCCAGAAGATGTGCAAACTCCTAGCGGAGTTTTCTTGCCGTCAATTTCAATAACAATTTTTCCCGACAATTTTGAATCTCCAGCATAAATACCTATGCGCCTTTTGGTTTTGGTTTTCAAGAAAATATCTCCGCCGTTTTCTATAATCAATTCTTTAGTCATATTCTTTAAGTCTTTGGCTAAATAATCTGCTATAGCTCCGGCAACTGCTGCCATCGGCCCGACTCCGGATTTTTTTGCAGCCTCTGCCATATCCTTAACGATTAAAGGGGCGCCTTTTGAAACACGAATCGGCGTCAAAGATGTGGAGAAATTTCTGTCACATAAAATATATTTTGCTATATTCTTGCGATAATCTGAAATCCTGGCTCTTAAGAAATCTTCATCTAAATCAACATCGGAAGAAATCAAGATATCCGATTCTCCAACTACGATGTGTTTAGTGAATAGTTCTTTCTTGTCCAGCCAGTTGCGATAAAATCTGGGCTGGTATTTATTTGTTTTCATTTTTTAACAGATGCGCGGTAGGATTTCGCTTGTCAGCATATCAACAATGCGTACTCCCCCGACGGAAGTTTTTAAACAAACTTTTTTCTTGAGATCTTTTCTAAATTCGCCGATAATCTGAGAATACTTCCCTAAAGGATGTTTCTTTAACCTGGCCAAAATCTTCTTGGCTTTTGATTTATCAACCACTAACACAGCTTTTCCTTCGTTTGCAATGTATAAAGGATCAAACCCTAAGATTTCACAGCCAGCCTTAACAGATTGGGAAACAGGGATTCTTTCCTCATCCAGCATTATTCCTAATTTTATTCTATCGGTAATTTCATTAAGCGTTGTGGCCAAACCGCCCCTCGTGGGATCGCGCATGAATTTTATTCCCGAATTTCCGTCTAATAACGGTAAAATTAATTTTGAAAGCGCTGCGCAATCGCTTCTTATTTTAAAATTAAAGCCCAGTTCTTTTCTCGCCGACAAAACCGCCAGACCGTGCTGTCCAATCGGACCATTAATAATAATTTGATCTCCTGCTCTAATATTGTCAGTTGATAACTCCGCACTATTGGCTATCTCTCCTATGCCGGTAGTATTAATAAAAACCCCGTCGCAAGAGCCTTTTTCTACAACTTTCAAATCGCCTGTAATAATTTGAACTCTTGTATCCATTGCGGCTTCGCTCATTGACCTTACAATCTTTTCTAAAACAGAAACACTGAATCCTTCCTCAATAATCATAGCACAGCTTAAAAATAATGGCTTGGCCGCCATCATCACTAAATCATTTACCGTCCCGGCAACGACAAGCTTGCCTATATCGCCTCCTGGGAAAAATAGAGGCTTGACTACAAAGGAATCGGTACTAAAAGCGAGTTTTTTATTTTTTAATCCGACAACTGCCGCGTCGGTTAACTTTTCCAAATAAGGATTCTTGAAATATTTTAACAATAGCTTTTCTATTAAATCGTGCATGAGTCTTCCGCCGCTGCCGTGACCGAGTAGAATTTTATCTTCAGCCATTAATTTTTCCTTTTTTCTACGCCAACCTTAAAGCAGAACCTTTCGATTTTGCAAATTCCGCAAAGCGGACCTACGGGCTTACAAATGTTCTGCCCCCAGCGCACCAATAGATTATTGTATTCTATCCAATATTTCAAGGGAAGCTTATTTCTTAATGCCATCTCTGTCTCAAAAGGATTTTTGGTGGAAACATAACCCAAGCGATTTGATATTCTATGGACATGCGTGTCAACGCATATTCCAGGCTTGCCGAATCCTTCAGTCAAAACTAAGTTTGCGGTTTTTCTGCCTACCCCTTTAAGGCTCAAAAGCTCATCCATATTATCGGGGACTCTCCCTTTAAACTTGCCAATCAAATCCTTACAGATATTTTTAATATTGTTTGATTTTACGCGGTAAAACCCTACCGGATAAATTGCTTTCTCTATCTCTGGCAATGAAAGCTTAAGCATATCTATAGGATTATCCGCAAGTTTAAACAATCTTTTTGCCGCCAGCCGCGTCACCTGATCTTTGGTACGCAGGCTTAATATACAAGAGATTAAGACGTGAAAAGGATTTTTAAAATCGAGCGCCACCTCCGAAACTGAAGGATTCTGCAAATCTTTAACTTCTTTCTTGAGAATCTTGATTATTTTGTCGATCTCAACAATGCGTTGCATATTTAACAGCTCTCATAAGATTCTTAGGTATGCCGATATCTACTACCTTCAATTTGCCGATAAATTTCGGGCCGTCGTTAATAAAAAATCCTTTTTTAGCCAGGGTAAAACTCACTGTGCTGCTAGCCTTTACACACGCCCCAAGCACTAAACCGCTAGTAGCATCTAATCCAGAAGGCACATCTACAGAAACTACCACTTTCCTTGAACGATTCAAAAAATTTATAATTGTCTTGGCAGGCTCCTTAACTTCTCCTTTTAACCCTACGCCAAAAATGGCATCAATCACCATCTCACAATCTTTAATGATTTTCTTATAACCGTTAAAAGTTCTTATATCGAGGATCTCAAATATGTTCTGATTCAAATTCAAAAGAATATCCAAGTTTGCGCGAGAGTCGCTTGTGATTTCCTTCACTTTCCCGATCAAAAAATTTTTTACCTCAAAGCCCCGGCTAACTAAGTATCTTGCGGCGACAAGACCATCCCCTCCATTATTGCCTTTACCACAAATAACAGCGATTTTCTTGAATTTTCTCTTCTTAAGAATGCTTAAAACCTCCTCGGCAACTGCCTTCCCGGCATTCTCCATAAGAAATAATGAATCAACTTTGTATTTGTTAATGGCAATATTGTCTAATTTTTGAATCTGTTTGGCGCTAGCTTGTTTTATCATCTAATTAGTTTTCTTTTTTCTGTTTTTTCTTAAACAAATCAAGGAACCTATCCTCATATTCTTTATATATCCCCCATTTGTCTAATTCTTGTTTCAATTCAGAGGCCTTAGCGATGTCATTTTTTGACAAAGAAAAAAGTTCTTCGATTTTATTTTTAGCAGAAACCGGCAATTTATCCTGCGCTGCCAGCATATTTTTGATTTTTTCGATTTCTTCTTCGGTTATCGGCCGATTCAATTCCTCCTCGGGAGTTTTCAGATAATCGATCAATCTTTCTATCTCTTCCTGCATCGACTTTGCCTGGGATCTTAACTGTTCTAGATCAAATTTAATTGCGCTCAATTTACTGAACGCCTCCAAAACCGCCAAAGATGCTCTGGGGTTCTCAATCTGAACAGCATAAAGCGGTATTTCTGCCAAAAGGCAGGTTCCGGAAAATCCCGATTCCCTGGCCATAGCCAAAAACAATCCGTTCAATCCGCTAATCTGACCAGAACTCATAATCTTGACGGGAACTTTCTTCAAACCATCAAGCAACTTCTTATCTGTAGCGACCGCTAAAACTTCCGGCTCTTTAAGATGATCTATTGGTGCAGGCATGGCTGCAAAGGTATAAATCTGTTTAATCTTAAACTTCTTTGCTATCTCCAATATCTCGCCGACATATTGCTGGTTTTTCTCTGGGCTTGGCTGGGCCTGTCCAATAAAAATAATCAAGTCTTCCTTATCGGATTTATTCTTATAGAAATAAAATTTGCCCTCCGGGGCCTCGGGCATCTTTAACAAGCCGCTGTCTATCCAGGCGTCGTTGGGAAAAAACAGCTCTTTAGATTCAAGCTGGGCTATTTCCTGTGCCTTCATAGCATCTTTTAAATAATTGGCGGCTTTAAAGGCAACACTACCCATGCCTGGCCAGGCGGCTATCATTATCGCCGGTTTTGCGGATGTTATTCTTTTACGGAATTTTACCATCTTAACCTCTTATTCTTTTTACGGCTGGAAAGCAATGGTATAGTAATATAAAAGTGGCATTAAGTCAAGAACAAGCTTTTATCATTAGCCAAAAACAAGCCATTGATCAATTTTTATTCATAATAATATTGCAAGAAAACGCTTTCTTACAGGCTTCCACTATTATTGAAAAGCCCTTTTTTTATGTTATACTTTTATTGGACAATTAGGCTTGCGTTGAAAAAGGTAAACCATCTGAAAGGATGGGGCGCAAAGCTAAGGACCCATATTTATATGGGTTGCCTGGCTGCCAACGTATTTTTTCTGAAACCCATCCCTTTCAAAGGATGGGTTAAATTTTTGAGGAGGCAAAAATGAAAAACAGAGGTTTCACGCTCATAGAAATCATGGTCGTCGCCGGAATAAGTATGGGCTTAGCGGCTATTATCTTCAGCATCTTTATTCTGATGAACACCGGTTTTGTGAAAACCAATATGTATTCGACTTTAAAACAACAAGCACAAAATGCCATCGAGTCCTCACAGAATCTTATTGAGAAAGCTGTCGCCGGAACAATTGAAATCGCATCCTGCCAACAAGGCGAATGTCTTGGAAATAAAATTACATTCCAGGTTCCAGTTGTCACAAATGACTCCGTAGCCGGTACAGTCTTTACAAATTTAGGTCAGTTAAAAACCGGGGCTTATTATCTTGCTGCTAACGGAGATACAGTTATGGTAAAAAACGGCTACTTTGACATATATGTCAATAATAGTAAAAAACTGGTAGTTGATGTTTGGGAATGGCAAGAATCTGGCGGTGGCGGAGGTGGTGGCGGAGGTGGTGGCGGTTGTTTTTTGGCGGGTAGCCCTATACTTATGGCTGATGGTTCTACAAAAGTCATCGAAGAAATTAAGCCCGGAGATAAAATTCTGGCATTTAATGAAAAAACAAAAAAAACCCAAGAAGACAAAGTGGCAAAAGTTTTTGTGCACAAGGCCAAGTCATATCTTATTATTAACGGCCGGATTAAAGTCACGCCAGAGCATCCCTTCTACCACGAAGGAAAATGGGTAAAAATCAGATCTTTAAAAATCGGGGATAAGCTCTTAAATTACAAAAACCAAACCGAAGAAATACAAACCATAGAGAAAATAAATCAAGAAGCCACGGTTTATAATTTAACTGCCAAGCCTTGCCATACATATTTTGTCGACGGCATATTAGTCCATAACAAAACACAAAACCAAAACAGAGCACCAGGCCCTTGGGGTAAATTATTCGATGGTATTTTAGCGATAAAAGAAGCTTACGCAGCTACCGTAAAAACTATATTAGACAGAAGAGTGATCGCCGACAAAGCAGTAGAAGCAACTTTTTCAACGGATGCCAACAAAAAACTTGTAACCATTAAAATTAAACTAGAGAACAAAAAGGGCCTCTCGGGAGAAACGATTTATTACGACGCCCAAAGCCAAATTGCGCCTTTGAACTAACATATTTTAACGGAGTCAGCCATGTTTAAGATTATCAACAACAAAAAAGGGTTTTTAGCTCCATTCGCGTTTTTCGTCCTGACGGTGATGTCAATTTATCTTGCCGCATTTGTAAGGCATACCATTGATAATCATTTTATTACCGAAAGAAACCTTTATAATCTCCAAGGAAAATACCAAGCGCTTAGAGGTATTGAGTTTGCGACTTTAGAATTAAGCCTGCAGGGAGAAACATGGAAAACACACACGCCGGTTAAAAAAGGCAATGATTACAATCTTGTTTCTTTAGCTTCACAGGGCCAAATGCCGAACGTCCTACTAAAAGATACCTGCGAGATAGATAAGGACGGATATTATTCTTCCAAAGACGGAAAATTCTCTGTGATGTGCTACATCAGCCCTGATTCCGGACAACATATAATCTATTCCAAAAGCGGAGATTCCAATGTCTACGGCAGCAAGGTCCTATTTAGAAATCTATTTGAATACTTCCTGTTTACGCCTAATGAATTAATGCTATCTTATATAACCCTAGACTCTTTTGACTCTACTCTCGGCGGAGGCATCCATAGCAACAAGGATATCATCTTCGGAGATAAAGCCAATCTTTT
>ENA-UOWG01002343-UOWG01002343.1-activated-sludge-metagenome-genome-assembly--contig:-NODE-2343-length-16367-cov-4.012138_pt1 | contig 16367 bp, 10 predicted proteins | sample MGYA00238147_ERZ761563 | MGnify/ENA primary metagenome ERZ761563 (study PRJEB28884, sample SAMN05720216) | anaerobic digester metagenome | isolation source: active sludge of municipal... | reverse complement strand
TCTGTAGTTGTGCCGCGGAATGTGAGTACCTGGCTGTGACGGAGCAGTCGGTCCAAGATCGCCAAGCCCGCCCTTCCCCGCGCCCGTCGGCACGGGACACTGCCCCGGAGCTTGCCCTCCCCGTGAAGGCGGCGTGCTAGCGTTAACCCGGCGCAGCGCCTCGCGGAATCCGGCGACGCGGGGGGTGGCGCGAAACAACGTGCCCATGAACGGTCCCGAGTGAATGGGCATGTTTTTTCGCGACAGGACCCCCCGTAGCCGGCTTGCCTGACGCCCTGCGCCGTATTAACGAAAATCCCCGCCATCGCTGGCGGGGATCTACGCTCCGGGGAATCGTGCCTTAACGCTTGCGGGCGCGGACGAAAATCTGCTTGCCCGAGTCGTTGGGATTCTGCCGCTCCTCCACGTCGAACCACCCGCAACCGCGGATCAGCTCGCCGAACTTGCGGAAACCGTAGTTGCGCGGATCGAAGTCGGGCTGGCGGTTCGTGACGTACTGGCCGACCGGGCCGAGATAGGACCAGCCGAACTCGTCGGCGGAATCCTCGACGGCTTCGACGAGCAGGGCGCGCAGCTTCCGGTCGTTCTTCCAGTCGCCGGCCGGGGCGCGGGTGCGGCGCTCGGACGAGGGCTTTTCGCGCTCCTCCTCCTCCTCCCTGAGTATCTCGGTGTAGAGGAACTTGTCGCACGCGGCCACGAAGGGCTTCGGGGTCTTGCGCTCGCCGAAGCCGATCACCAGCTTGCCCGCCTCGCGGAGGCGGGCCGCCAGGCGCGTGAAGTCCGAATCGCTCGATACGATGCAGAAGCCGTCGAGCTTCTCGGTGTAGAGCAGGTCCATCGCGTCGATGATCATGGCGCTGTCGGTCGAATTCTTGCCCGAGGTATACGAGAACTGCTGGATGGGCTGGAGCGCCCAGTCGAGCAGCTTGTCCTTCCAATGCTTGAGGTTGGTGGTGGTCCAGTCGCCGTAGATGCGCTTGACGCTCGCGATACCGTACTTGGCCACCTCGCCGAGGAGGCCCTCGACGATCCAGGACTGGGTGTTGTCGGCGTCGACCAGCACGGCGAGCTTCAGCTGCGAGCGGTCTTCCTTATTGTTCACGTTCATCGTCGTCTCCGAAGAAGAGGATGCGGACGCGGCGCAAGGCGCCGACGGCCGTCATGGAAATGTCGAACCGTTCACCGGCACGACGGGATTGGGGAACCGGAGCGGCTGCCGCCTCGGTCCCGGGAATTTCGTCGCCGGGGCGATCGCCCGCGACCACGGCGCGGAGCTCGAGACCGTCTGCCTTCCGCTTGAGCTCGAGGGGACGGACAAGCACGCGCGCCGCCTTGCCTTCCTCGCCCTGCCCGGCAAGCGAGAGCTCGAGAAGGTCGAAACGAGCACGGAGGGCGCGTTCGACCGCGCGGACCTTGCCGACGTGGTCGAGCGCGCCGACCTCGCCCCGGTCCTGGCTCGGATCGGCCACGCGGAGCTGGGCCTCGGCGAGCACGAGCCGACGTCCGACGCGTTCCGAAAGTTCGCGCGCGCGTTCCGGGCTGGCATCGAGCGTTGCGAGGGCGGCCCGTAACGAAGCCAGGCGCGCGGCCGCGACGGCGGGATCGAAAACGGCGGATGCAGAGGCGCCATCGGCGAGCGAGCGCAAGCCCGTGACCGCCGCCCTGATGGCCGCCGGGTCGTGTTCGCGCGCGGGGCCGTCACGGACCGGCTCGCGGAGGGGCCCCGCTCCTGCGGGCATTGTCCCGTGAATGGCCGGCGCGGGAAGGCCGGCCCTCCCGAAGGCCTCAAGTACCGCCTCGAGGCGCTCCTCCGGCACGAACCAGGCGCCTTCGGCGATGCGCTCGAGCCCGAGCTCGGCGAAGGCCGGCACCGCCGCCAACAGGATCTGCGCTTGCCCGCTCGCGACGATGGTGGCGCCGCGATACACACGCAGCGATTTCCGTTCGCGCTCCCAGGCTTCGAGGTTGAAGGCGGCGCCTTGAGGCACAGGCCGCCCGGTTGCGGCCTCGAGGCGGGCGATGATGTCGCGCGCGTCGAGCCCGGCTTCGAAGGCGGCCGCCACCGAGGCGCGGTCGACGCGGAGCGTCCAGGTGCGGTCGCGCTTCTCGAGACGCCCGGCGAAGGCCGCCAGGCTGAGCGCGGCGGCTCCGGCGCCCGGCATGGCGCGGAGCTCCATGCTCGCCTCGAGCGTCAGCTCCGGCCCGTGCGCGTCGCCGCGGACGGGTCGCGGTGCGGGAGCGATGCCCGCCGCGCCTCGGCCATAGGCTCCGGCCGCCATCATGGCGCCGACGAAGGCCCGGGCGGAAACCGCGACACCGGACCTGAGGGCCGCCGCCATGGCGAGCCGCTCCGCCCCGTCGCGAGGCATGGCCGTACCGGGCGGCGCGGCCTCCAGGAAGGCCCCGCAGAACGCGGCGGCCGCCGACGGATCGGGTACCGGCGGACGGAAACCGCCGTCCGCAAGCGCCAACCCGGCGAGCAGCCGCTCGACGAGCGCCTTGTCGCCCGCCTCCGCGGCAGCGCGAAACGCGGCTCCGTCGAAGCTCGTGGTCTCGTCCTCGCCCTGGAGGAAAGCCGAGCCCCGGAACGCCTGCGCCAAGACGTCAGCCCTGTCCCGCGCCGCGCCGGCCGGGCTCGGTTCCGCGCGCCGGTCGAGCTCTGGCAACAGGGAAAAGACGCGCTTGCGCGCCCGGAGCCCGAGCGCCCCGGAGCGGCCGAAGGCCTTCGATTCACGGGCCAGGACGGCCGCGAAGGCGCACGCGGTCTCGGCGTCGAGCCAGGCGACCGGCGGCGGCGAAGCCGAAGGCCGGCCGCCGAACAGCGAAGCAGGATCCGCAAGGCTCGCGATGAGCGGCCCCAACGGCGGCGCGATGCCGACCGGCGCGTCCGGGCCGACGCCCGTACGGTAGGTGCACAGCCGCTCCCGCAAGGAGGCGACCCGGGCGCGCGCGGCGAACGCGGCGCTCTCGTCGCCCTCCGCGGCAAGGATGTCAGCGAGTTCGTCCTCCGTCCGCGGTCCGAATACCGAGAGCGCCGCGAGCGCCTTCCGGTCGTCCTCGTCGAGCAGCTCGCGCAGGGCCTCGGCCGTATCGGGGCGCCGCATGAAGGCCTCGAGCCGCGACACGAGGTCGTGCTTGTTGTACGGCGTCTTCAAGGGTCCCAGATAGTTCCGCGCCGCTTCGATCAGAAAGCGCGTCGAACCCGAGAGCAGGGCGGCGCGCCAGGCCTCGACCGGCGACGCCTCCGCCATCGCCCGGCTTCCCTCCTGGGTCCTCACGGCGTCTCGTCCCACGCCTCGATGGCGTAGCGGTAGCCCTGTTCCGCGAGGAAGCGCTGGCGGTTGGCCGCGAATTCTTCCTCCACCGTCCAGCGCGACACGATCGAGTAGAAATGGCTGTTGCGCTGCTTCGGCCTCAAGATGCGGCCGAGGCGCTGCGCCTCCTCCTGGCGGCTGCCGAAGGCGCCGGAGACCTGGATGGCCACCGACGCGTCCGGCAGGTCGATGGCGAAATTCGCCACCTTCGACACCACGATGACCCGGGCCCTGCCGGCCTTGAAGTCGGCGTAGATCCGCTCGCGCTCCGGGTTCGGCGTCTTTCCCGTGATGATCGGCGCGTTCAGGAGCTTCGCGAGGTGGCCGAGCTGGTCGAGGTACTGCCCGATGACCAGGATGTGATCCTCCGGGTGGTTCTCCACGAGTTCGCGCACCACCTCGAGCTTGGCGTGGTTCTCCGCCGCCAGCCGGTACTTCTGCCGGAGCTCCGCCACCGCGTAGCGCACCTGATCGCGCTCGGGCAGGGGCACGCGGATCTCGCGGCACACCGCCTCGGCGATGAAGCCCCTCCGCTCGAGGTCCTTCCACGGCGCGTCGTAGCGCTTCGGGCCGATCAGCGCGAACACGTCCTCCTCGCGGCCGTCCTCGCGCACCAGGGTCGCGGTGAGGCCCAGGCGGCGCACCGCCTGGATCTCCGCCACCACGCGGAACACGGGCGCGGGCAGCAGGTGCACCTCGTCGTAGACGATGAGCCCCCACTTCTCGCGGCGGAACAGCTCGAAATGCGGGAAGTCCGACTCCTTGTCCGGCCGCCAGACGAGCACCTGGTAGGTGGCTATCGTGATCGGCCTGACGTCCTTCGCCCCGCCCGTGTACTCGCCCACGTCCTCGCGGCGTATCCAGGTCTTGTCGAGCAGTTCGTCGATCCACTGGTGGACCGCGGCCACGTTCGTCGTCACCACGAGGGTCTTCCGGCCGATGCCGGCCATCGCCGCCATGGCCACCACCGTCTTGCCGGCGCCGCAGGGCAGCACCGCCACCCCGTAGCCCGAGCCGGGCCCGCGGTCGCCGAGGACCGCGGAAGCGGCGTCCGTCTGGTAGGCCCGGAGCGCGAAGGGCCGGCCAGCCAGGGTCTCGTCGCGGAGCCTGAGCTCGAAGGGGTCGCCGTCGGCGAGCGGGGCCTCGTCGCGCACGGGCCAGCCGAGCCGGATCAGCTCCTGCTTGACCGTGCCGCGATCGACCAGCTTTACCAGGAAATCCGCCCCATCCGGCTCGAGCCACTTCCGGAGCCGTTTCGAGGCGCCGAGTTCGGCGGCGACCCGCGGGTCCGCGCAGACGAGCCTCAGGGTCCTTCCCTCCGCGTCCGCTTCCCGGAGCGAAAGCCGGCCGAAGCGGGCGATGGTCTCCCGGGCCGACACGAGCACGCTCTCCGGCACCTCGTAGCGCGACCAGCGCGCCAGCGTCGCGCCGAGCGCGTCCGCGTCTAAGCCCGCCGAGGCCGCGTTCCACAGCGACAGCGGCGTGATGCGGTAGCTGTGCATGTGCTCAGGGCTCTTCTCGAGATTGGCGAACACGCCGAGCTCCGCCCGCGCCTCCTCGAAAGAAGGGTCGTGGGCATCGAGGAGGAGGCTCAGGTCGCTCTGTACGATCAGCGGTCGTCCGTCGGGCATTCGTACAAGTGTAGTACGGGGAGGCCCCGCGCGGAAAGGGCGGCAGCCCGTTCGTCGCTCGGGGCCGGGGAAACGGCGGGAAAGGGGCGGCGCTCCGAGCGGCGGCGAGGGACGAGGCCTACCTGATCCCGTAGCCGCTCAGCGCGGATCCGTCGAGGCCATCGGGGATAGACCCCGGCCGGCTTCGTCTCCATGGAGGTCTGAGAGCGTACCGAGCAGGCGGCCCGACTCGTCTTCGAGGAGGGCGGCGGAACCGGACATGAGGCTCGCCGCCGCCGCGTTGGCCTGGATCACGCGATCGAGGTCGATCACGGCCTTGTTGATCTGCGCGATTCCGGAAGCCTGCTCCGCGCTCGCGATGCGCACCTCCTCGATCAACTCCGCAGTCCGTCGAATGCCGGGAAGGAGCGCACCGAGAGCCGTCTCGGCGCCCCGGGCGGCCGCCATCGTCCTGACCGTCCGTTCCCCGATATCGCGGGCGGCGGACTGGCTCCGTTCCGCGAGCTTCCTGACTTCGGTGGCCACGACCGCGAACCCCTTCCCGGACTCGCCCGCTCGCGCGGCTTCGATGGCGGCGTTGAGCGCGAGAAGATTGGTCTGCCGGGCGATCTCCTCGATGACCCCGATGCGCTCGGCGATCTCCTTCATCTCGAGCACGGCCTTAGCCACCGTCTCCCCACTTTCGCCGGCGTCCGCCGCGGCTCGGACCGCGATACCGCGGGTCGTCTCGATGCCGTCGGCGTTGTGCCTCACGCTCGCGCTCATCTGCTCCAGCGACGAGGAGACCTGCTCGACCGCGGCCGCTTGCGATCCCGCGCCCCGGGAGACGTCGAGGGCGGCGGCATTCAGCTCGCGGCTTTCCGCGGCCACCGCGTCCGCGACCGCGGAGGCATCGGAGGCGATCTCCCGTATCGCTTCGAGCAGTCGTTCCTGTTCGGCGGCCTGCCGCTTGACCGCCCTGATGGTCTCGTCGGATATCCGCATGGCCAAGTAGGCGCAGACCGACAGGACCAGAGTGACGAGGAGGGCGCCGACCACCTTGGGGGAATTCTGGCCCGGGTAGCGCGCGGGCAGCGCGACGAGGGCGGCGACGGCGACAGTGCCGACGGCGGATCCGGCCGACACGACCGAGAACCACGGCGACCATCCCACGAGGCTCGCGAATACCACCGGGACCGCCATGAAGAAGGCGATGTTCAGGATGAACGCGTCCGGCGTGGCGTTCCTCGAGAAGAACCCGACCCCAGCCATCGCCACGACGGCGGCACTCGTCGCTACCCACGACGCCAACTTGAACCTGCGCCCGTAGACCAGGGCCAGGACAGCCGAGAAGACCCCGAGCAGCGCCGTCTCGATGCCGGCGTTCGAAAGGTTGCCCCGTCTCGCGTCGTTCACGATGGCGAGCGGCAAAACCGCGACGATGACGGCCGAGAGGATAGCGAGCACGCGCGCCTTCTGGCGGATCTCGTAAGCCTGTCCGCCATACGTCGCCTCCAAGCGGGCGATAGGTCCCACTTCAGTCTCCTCGATGCCTCACCTCGATAGGCTGGCCGACGGAAGATGCTTGCGGAACGGAAAGCCTAGGCTACACGTTTGTTCCAGCATCTCCATTTTAATCATTATTCATCGTCGTGAAAAGAAGCCCACCGGAGGTGCGACCTCGTTCACTCGCTGGCCGAACCGCCCGGGCAAAGTCTACACTCCCTCCATGAACCCGCCCGAATTCCGCGAACCCGATCCGGGCGTCTCAGGCGTGCCGGATGCCACACCCCGCTCCCCCCGCAACCGGACGCAGCAAATTTCCCCGGAGGACGAGCTCAGGCTCGCTCCGCGGATTCTCGAGTTGCATCCCTCCGCGGGCGCAGGCGCGGGCGGCGGCGGAATGATCCCTCCTGAAGATGCTGCCCCCATCGACGCGCTTGGCCGCGTGATCCATGGCGAGGTCCTCGAGGTCTGTCCCCGCTTGGAGCGCGGCGCGTACGCGCTCCTGGTGGCGGACCCGCCCTACAACCTGGGCAAGGACTTCGGCGGCGGACGCTGGAAAGCCATGGGCGACGACGAGTACGAAGCCTGGACCGGGGCCTGGCTCGACGGAGCCCTCCCCCTCCTCCGGCCGGGAGCCTCGATCTACGTCTGCGGCGACTGGCGCTCGTCGAGCGCGGTCTATCGGGCGCTCTCCCGGCGCGTCGAGGTGCGGAACCGCATCGTATGGGAACGCGAGAAGGGCCGCGCGGCCGCCGCGAACTGGAAAAGCGCCCACGAGGAAATCTGGTACGCGGTCGTGCCCGGAGCGGAGCCGTACTTCGACCGCGAGGCGGTACGCCTCAGGCGCCGCGTCCTGGCCCCGTACCGTAATCCCGAGGGCGGCGCGAAGGATTGGGTCGAGGCCCCGGACGGGCGCTGGCGCGACACGGCGCCCTCGAACTGCTGGACCGACCTTTCCGTGCCCTTCTGGTCAATGCCGGAAAACACCGAGCACCCGACCCAAAAGCCCGAGAAGCTCGCGGCGAAGCTGATCCTGGCCTCGAGCGCGCCGGGCGACGCCGTCCTCGACCTGTTCTCGGGCTCCGGCACGACGAGCGTGGTGGCGCGGAAGCTCGGCCGACGGTTCACGGCCGTTGAAGCCGAACGCTTCTGGTGCCTCGCCGCGCTAAAACGGCTCGAGGGCGCGGCGGACGACCCGCGGATACAGGGTTTCGAGGGCGGGGTGTTCCTGGAACGCAACGCGCGACATGCGGAACCGTGATTGACAGGGCGGACGCCTCGGCGTAGCGTAAGCCTACCACGATGGACACCTACGCTTCCCGGCTTTCCAGGCTCCCCGTCAATCCGAGCATCGCAGCGAAGGTGCTCAAGATGGCCGACTCGCAGGACGTGAGCTTCGGCGCGCTCGAGGAAATCATCATGGCCGACCCGGGCCTGACCGCGCGGATCCTGCGCATCGCCAACTCGGCGCTCTATGCCCGGCAGACCAAGGTGACACGGCTGCAGACGGCGTTCACCCTGCTCGGCACCAAGACGATACGGAACCTCGTAATCCTGGCCACGGGCTCGAGCCTGTTCCGCCGAGACCTCTCGTCGTCGTTCTACGCCTATTTCTGGACACACTCGCTGGCCACGGCCTTCCTGGCGCGCGACCTGGCGGCGCGCTGCGGCTTTCCCCAACATGCCGAGGAGTGCTTTGTGGCCGGGCTCCTGCACGACGTGGGACAGGTGGCCTTCCTGCTGGCGAATCCGGAGGAATACGACGCGCTGGTCCTGAAGGCGCGTCTCGAGGGAACTTGCATCTCCGACCTGGAAGCGCGAACCTACGGGACCGACCACAAGAAGGTCGGCGCGGAGGTGCTCGCCTCATGGTCCTTCCCGGCGGTGTACGTCGACGCGGCGCTCGAGCACGGCTCGCCCAACGTAGCGTCCGCCTCGAAACAGGTCGTGGCCTCGGTGACCGCGGCCGACCTGGTCGCCGCCAATTGGGCGCGCGAACCCGACCCTCCGCGGCAGCTCTCGGGCCTTGACCACTTCCTCGCGTACCTCAGGCTCGGCGCCGACGAGCTGGACGCCTGGCAGGCTGAAACCCGGATCCGGCTCGAGAAGGACCCCTTCTACCTCGGCTGCCGCGAACTCCTCACGGAAGGATGAAGTCCGGCAACGACACCGCCGTGCCTATCCTCGCGGTGAGGGACCAGTAGGCCACGCCCGCCGCGTCGCCCGTCCAGGACCCCGCGGCCTCGCCGTACACCGCGTGGCCGCCCTTCGAAAGCTCGGCGCGCAAGGTGGCGTCGAAGCTCGGCAGGATCGAGCTTGCGTCCATGCGGGCGCCGGCCCAGAGGCGGGCCGAGAGTCCGAGGACACGGTTCGATCCGACGCCGATCCAGGACGAGAGCTGCGGACCGGCCCGCGCCACGAGCGCCCTGTCAGGAGCGTAATAGTCGGTGGCCGCGGGATCGGAGGAGTCCTCGTAGACCACGTGGCCGCCGAGGCTCGCGACGGTCCAGGGCGAACGGAGGAGCCGGAAGGTCGCGGAGCCTTCGCCGAGGGCCGTGACAAGCAGGTTGGCGCCGCCTGCGACGGGCGCGAAGAGCTTCGCGAGCTTGCCGTAGCCCCGGAATCCGGCGGCGACGAACGGCCCTGCCCCGGTGAATTCCTTGTAAGCGGACAGGGTCAGCTCGAAGGCGTGCTCGTACCAGGCATCCCGGCCGGGCAGGAAGGTCTCGGGCAGCTGGTCGAACGCGTAGCCGGCGTTTACCGAGAACGGTCCCCCGGTCCAGGCGAGCCCCGCGCTGGCTTTCGGTGCCACCAGATGGGCGAGCAGGAGGTCCTCGGGCTCGAAGGCCCGGAACAGGAAGGACTCCTCGCCCCAGAGGCGGTTGTCGAGGGTGCCGCCGGCGGCGAGGTCGAGGCGGAGGCCGAGCCGCTCGAGCGAGAAGCGCAGCCCCGCCTCGATGCTTTGGAGCCCGGCTACCGCGGGGTCCGATCCACCGAAGGCGCTGTGGACCCGGAGCGCGTCGATGGAGTACGAGCCGACGAAGGCGAGCATACCTTCCAGATTGGCGACGTAGTCGATGCGCGCGCGCGCCGTAGTCCTGGTGGAGTCGATGTCGGTTCCCGCTCGGAACTCGATACGGTCGGCGTGGGCGCCCGCGAGGCGGTTGTAGGATACGGCCGCGCTCGACAGGGCGGGATCGATTTCGTCGACGCGGCGATAGAGCTCCATCGCCTTCGACCAGTCGCCGGAAAGCTCGTGCGCGCGCGCCAGGGCGAAGGTGGCGCCCGAGTCCCAGGGCGCCACGGCGAGGGCGCGGGACAGCTGGACGACCGCATCGCGGGGGCGGTCGAGCGCGAGATAGACATCGGCGAGCTCGCGGCGGTCGGCCACCGTCTCGGAGTCGAAACGGTACATGTAGACGAGGAAGCGCGCGCGGGCGCGGCGATGCAGGGCCTCGACCGCTCGGGTCGCCCGGGCCCCGAGCGCAGTCGCGCCGCGCGCCGCCTCACGCAGGGCGACGAGCGCCGCGCGAGCCTCGTCAGGAGTCGAGCCGGGCATGAAGAACGCGCCTGAGGCAGGACTGGCTTCGGCGCCGTACTCGAAGGAGAGGCCCGCGAGCGCCGTGGCGTAAGCGAAATAGGTCTCCGCATCGGCCCCGCCCGTTTCCGACCCATAGGCACCTTCGAGCCAGATCCGCGCCTGGATCCGGGCGCGCGCTCCGAGGGGCAGGACCGCGGCCGGTTCCGCGGAGCGGGCCGCCCGCTCCGCGCAGGCCGACACCTCGGCGGGCTTCCGCTCCACCAGCGAGACGCGGTCGAGCAGGGCGGCAGCGAGGCTTTCGCCGGAGGCGGCGCGGGAAGCGAGCTCGGCCAGGTCGGCCTCGCGCCGCCAGGCCCAGGTGCCGAAGCCTCCGAGCAAATCCGCGTCCGCGGCCGCGCGGGCGGCTTCGGTGTCCGCCGCGTCGAGGGCGCGGACATACCGGGCGGAAAGGTCGGCGAGGCGATCGCGGGCGTAGGAAGCCTCGAGCAGGGCATGCGCGAGGTCTGTCCCCGCCTTCGCAAGGTATTCCGCAGCGGCGGCCGCCTTCGCGGCATCCTTGCCGGCTTCGAGCCTGGCGGCCTCGGCTTCGGCCTTTTCCCACGCGGCGAGCGCGGCGGCAAGGCGATCCGCGCCCGAGTCCGCACCGGCGGCGGCGCGCGGGTAGCCGGAGCGGTGGACTGCGAGCTCGTCAAGCAGGCGCCAGGTCTCCATCAGTTCGCGTTCGAATTCTCCGACCAGCAGGTATTGCCTGTTGACGAGTATCGACAGGGCTTCGGCGGCGGCCTCCTCGAGGCGGCCGTTCCAGAAATAGGCGGCGACCAGCTCCTCCCGGAGGGCGAGATCGTCGGGATTCGCCTCGAGCCGTTCCGCATAGGCTCCGAGCGCGAGGTCCTTGAGCTCGGCAGCGCGTCGCCGGGCCGCGAGCAGGGCCTCCAGGCGGGGCGAAGGAACGAAACGCGCGGCGGCCTCCCGCTCGAAGCGGAGGGCGCCCTCGCCGTCGCCGAGCGCCATGCTGGCCCTCGAGGCGAGCAGATAGAGCTCGAGCTCGTCGGGGAAGCGGGAGATTCCGTCCCGGTAGGAGTCGAGCGCCTCGGCCGGATAGCCGTTGACCGCGTAGATGTCCGCGAGCTCCTTCACTCCCTCGACGCTCGCGAAGGCGGTCGCCCGCGCCTCGTCTATGCTCGCCTTCCCCTCGGCGGCGCGTCCCGCCCAGAGATAGGTCAGGCCGAAATTGACGCGCAGGTTCAGGTCGTCGGGGAAGCGCGCGATCGCGTCGCGATAAAGTCCGAGCGACTCCTCGTAGCGTCCGAGCCAGGCGGCTATCTTGGCGGCCTCGGCCCACACCGCCCGGTCCCCGCCGGAGACGCCGAGGAATTCGCGGAAGAGCCTGAGCCCCTCCTCGCCCTCCCCGCTCCAGACGCGGCTCCGCGCGGACAGCAGCGTAAAGCGCGGATCGTCGCCGGCGGCGAGCTTGCCCCGAGCCAGGGTACGGAGCGCGTTCGCGTGGTCGCCTATCATGCCGTAAACCTGGGCCAGGCTCAGGTAGGCGCCGCGATCGGAAGGATCGGCGTCGATGCGGGCCGAGTACTGGGCGAGGGTCAGGTAGGGGTTGTCGAGGCTGCGATCGGCCAGGTCGCGCGGGAAGCGCTCCGGCAGGACGGAACGGTCGAAATCCGGCGCTGCGACGGGCGATCCGTCCGCCAGCAGGAAGAAGGCGTCCAGGGCGAGGTACCAGCGACGGTCGTGGCGACGGCGCTCGGCCGCTTCGAAGCGCAGGGTGTGCATGCCCGGCTCGAGGCTGATGCGATCCTCGGCCGCGTACCAGAAACCGCCGACGCCGTAGGCCTCGACCACGGCCACGTTCTCGCGGAAAAGAGGCCGCGGCGCGCCGCCGTCCACGGATACGCTCAGGGGGGATCCATAAGACGGCAGGAGCTCGTCAGCCGGGCCCGGCAAGGTACCCGCGACGTAGAGCCTGAAGGTGCCGGCTTCCTCGACGAGCAGCGCGTATTCGGCATAGAAGGGAGCGCCGGGAGCGTCGCCCTCGCGGTTGAGCCTGAGGGTCCGCGACCGGGAGGCGGAATAGTCGAGGGTCGCTTCGCGCGCGAAGTTGGTGGAGACCGCGTCCTCCGCCTCGACCCAAGCGAAGCCGGGCGTCTCCGCCGGAAACACCGGCTCGATGCGGCCCGAGCCCTGGGCTGCGGGCGAGGCGGCCGATACGGCGAGCGCCACGAGGCCGACGAGCGCCCGCGCGGCCCGATGCGAGTCTCCGGAGAGCGTACGCTTTCGTTCGTTCATGACCTTCATCCCCTCTCGCGGCTATCCGATACTCGTAGCATAGTGCGCGCCACGCTGTCTCGCGAACGTCCCGCGATCATCGCCGCGGAAACCCTCGGAATGGCCCTGCTCGTCGGGGCCGCCGGCTTCCTGCCGGACGCTTCGCCGGGCTCGCTGGAACTCTTCGGCCTTCCCGCTTTTGCGGCGGGCCCGGTCTTCGCCGCGTTCTACGGCTTCGGCTGGGGTTTGGCGACCTGGTTCCTTTCCTGCGCCTCGGCCTTCCTGGTCGCTCCGCTCCTCGCGGGCGTCTTCGACACCGCATTCGTCGCCACGCTCGCGCGGACCCTGCCCGTTCCCGCCGCGGCATCCCTCGCCCTCCTGGCCGCCACGGGCTTCGCGCGGAATCGGAGCGACCGGTCGCGGGTCGAGCTGCTCGGCAGGCTCAAGGACGCCGTCGTCCGTTCGATCCGCCTCGAACGCGCGGCCGAAACCCTCGAGGGGGTCAACCGCGAGCTCGAGAACCGCGTGGCCGGGCAGGGCGACTCGGTGACCTTGCTGCACGACTCGGTGCGCAAGCTGGCCAGCCTCAACCTCGACGAAGCCCTGGCCAGCATCCTCGACACCGTCGAGCTGTTCGCCGGAGCGCGGAGCGCCTCGATCTGGATACCCGGCGAGGCGGACGGACGCCTGAACCCGATCGCCGTGAAAGGATGGCGCGCGGGCGACGAGCGCGACTCGGCGCTGGACCCCGAAGCGAGCGTGGAAGGCTGGGCTTTCCGCAACCGCAAGATGTATTCGGCACGCATGGCCTCCTCGGGACCGCCCTTCGACCGACTGGACTGTTCCAGGGCCATCATGGCGTTCCCCCTCATCATCAAAGGGAAATCATGGGCCGTCCTCGTCATCGAGGATCTTCCTTTCGAGCGCTACTCGCTCTACACCGAGAGCCTCCTGGCCATCGTGCTCAGCCTCGCCGAACCCTACCTCAAGACCATCGTCGAATACGAGGCGCTCCGCTCGCGGCGCGAAGTCGACGAGGAAACCGGCCTGCCCGGCTTTCCGGTGCTGGCCCGCACGCTCGAGCGCGAGCTCGCGACGCTCGGTTTCGAACAGGCGGCCCTGTCCCTGGTCGTCGTCGAAATGGCGAACTTCGCCGAGATCCTCGGCATGGGCAGGTCGCGCACGGAACTGAAACGGCTCGTGGCCGGGTGCCACCGCATCGTGGACCGCTCCGAAGGCTCGAAGTCGCTGGCCTTCCATTTCCGGGAGGACTCCCAGCTGGCCTTGCTCGTCCCTGGCCTGGGTCCGGACGACGTCTCACTCTACTGCCTCGAGCTGCTCGGCACCCTCGCGGCGCTTCCCTTCGAGCTTGACGGAGAACCCATTCCCTTCGAGGCCATCGTCGGCTTCGCTTCCGCAGGGTCGGGAAGCGGCGGCATGGACGCGGAAACGATGCTCGCGGAAGCCGAACACCTGCTCTCGCTCCAGAGGATCTAGGCCCGTGGACACCCTCGCGACCATCCGCTCGCTCCGCTCGGGCTTCGTGCCGCGGACCCAGGCGCAGGCTTTCGCGGCCCTGAAGCGGGGCCTGGTGGAAGAGGCGGTCTGCGTCTGGCGCTCGGTCAACGTACGCCCCATCCTCGAGGAGCCGTGGGACCTGGACGAGATCGAGCGCCTGCTGGCGCGCGAAGACCTCGACGAAGCGACGGTGCTCGCGCTGGTGCGCATTTTCGACAAGCTTTCGCGCGCCCCCGACAAGGAAGCCGCCCTCTTCGCAGCGGAAAGCCTCAACGCGCTCGAACTCCGCCACGAGCGTCGCGTGCAGCGACTGCGGAAGGCGCTCAAGGCCCTCCCCTCGGCCGCGACTGCGCTCCGGCTGGCCGAAGCCTACCGGGCCCTGTCCCTCGCGTGCGGTTCCCGGCCCGTGCTCGCCCGCTTCTACCTCGGAGAAGCGCTCGCCGCCCTCGACGGCGGCAAGGGCGGCGCGATGTCCGAACGGGACCGACGCTCGATCGCGGTCGCCGCTTCGGGGCTCCTCGTCGAGCTCGGGGATCCGGAGGGGGCTCTCGAGCGGCTCGCCGCGCCACTCGCGCGCACGCCCTCCGATCCGGCACTGAGACTGGCGGAGGCTCGAGCGCGCTTCGCCGCCCGGGATTTCATCGCGGTCGCCCGGGCTCTTGAGGAAGCCGACGCCGCAGCGAGTCATCCGGATAGCGCTCCGCTCGCGGCGGCACGGGATTTTTGGCGCCGGGGGAGGCATTGATGGAGAAGCCGCTCCGCGTCTGCCTCGTCCTCGAAGGCTCGTACCCCTACATCACCGGCGGAGTGAGCGCCTGGGTGCAGGATCTCGTCACGGGACTTCCCGACATCGAATTCTGCCTCTTCACGATTTCCCCAAAGCCCGGCCAGGAACTCCGGTACAAGCTTCCCGCCAACGTGGTCGAGCATCGCGATGTCGCGCTCGGCTCCGCGGGAGGAGGCCGCGTTTCGCGTGCCGCGACGAAGCGCGCGATCGGCGAGACCGTGAACCAGCATCTCCGCATGTTCGCCGGCGCCGAGCCTTCGTTCCGCGCGCTCATCGACGTGCTGCCAGAGGACCTCGACCTTTCGGACGGGTCGGTCGAGGATCCGCGCGCCTGGGAGCTGATCCGGCGCATGAATCGGCTGCGGAACCCGGCCTACCCCTTCGCCGATTATTTCTGGGCCTGGCGCTCGGCCCACTCGATGCTGTTCGACGTGCTCAGGGCCAAGGCGCCGGAGGCCGATCTCTACCATGCCATCTCGACGGGCTTCGCGGGTCTCGCGGCCCTGGCCGCGGGCCAACGCAAGGGCAAGCCCTTCCTGCTCACCGAGCACGGGCTCTACCACAAGGAACGCGAGATCGAGATCCGCAAGTCTTCGTTCATCCGCGGCTACCAGCGGGACATGTGGATCAAGGTCTACAAACGCATATCGGCGGTCTGCTACCGCGAGGCGGACGGCATCACCTCGCTCTTCGAGGAGAACCGCCGCAAGCAGCTCGAGCTCGGCGCCGCCCCGGAGAAATGCCGGGTCATCGCGAACGGCATCGACCTTTCGCGCTTCGCAGCGGTGGTCCGATCGCCGCGCCCCGGTTTCCACGTGGGCCTCGTGGGACGCATCGTCCCCATCAAGGACGTGAAGACCTTCGTCGCCGCTGCCCGCATCGTCCTCGACAGCCTGCCGGAGGCGCGCTTCTACGCCATCGGCCCAACCGACGAGGACCCCGAATACTACGAGGAATGCGTCGCCCTGGCCGAGCGGCTCCGCGTCTCGGACCGGCTCGAGTTCACGGGACGGAAGAACGTGCTCGAGTACTACGCCTTCCTCGACCTCATGCTCCTGACCAGCGTGCGCGAAGCCCAACCGCTCGTCATCATCGAGGGCTGGGCGGCGGGCGTGCCGACGGCGGCCACGCGGGTCGGCAACGTGCCCGAGATGCTCGACGACGACGAGCGCTTCCTGGCGCCGTCGAAGGACGCGGAAAAGCTAGCCGCCTCGGTGCTCTGGGCGCATCGCCACCCCGCCGAGCTTGCCGAGATCAACAAGCGCAACCGCGAGAAGGCCTTCGCCCGCCACGACCGCGCGACCATGCTCGACGCCTACCGCGACTTCTACGAGGAATCGGGCGCGCGCGGGGACAAAGCTCATGGGGAAAGAGCCCGTCCGGACAGGAATTCCACCTCCGGGGACAGAGCTCGGAATTCCGGGGAGGCCGCATGGCGGGCATAGGCTTCGAGCTCCGCCGCGTCATCGGCACGCGGGGCGTCTCGCGGAGCCTCGGCGCGGCCCTGTCGGGCGTCATGGTGGTGGCCGGACCCTGGCTGACCACCATAGTCGCCGTCAGCGCCTCGCGCGTCCTCTTCGCCCGCGGCGCTTCGCCCTGGGCCGCGCAGTTCCAGGCGGCCGTGGTCTATGCCTACGCCGTGTCGCTCGCGCTTTTCGCGGGCCCCCAGCATCTGTTCACCCGCATCGTCGCGGACCTGATCTGGGAGGGGAAGCGGCGGGAGGGAGCGCGCTGGCTCGTCCGCTTCACGGCGTTCGCGACCCTGAGTTCCGCGGGTCTCGGCATGGTCGCCATGTCCGTCCTGCCGGTGAGCG
>ENA-UOWG01002342-UOWG01002342.1-activated-sludge-metagenome-genome-assembly--contig:-NODE-2342-length-16368-cov-6.630540_pt1 | contig 16368 bp, 10 predicted proteins | sample MGYA00238147_ERZ761563 | MGnify/ENA primary metagenome ERZ761563 (study PRJEB28884, sample SAMN05720216) | anaerobic digester metagenome | isolation source: active sludge of municipal... | reverse complement strand
ATCGTTCACAACCACATTTACGACCTGTTCTGGTCCGGCATCTGCGTGGGATCGGTCCAGGACTTCGGGCCCAACCACGCCCAAAGCAACCTCGTCGAGTTCAATCATGTTCACGACATCGGCTATGGCATGCTCAGCGATTTGGCTGGCATCTACACGTGCAACACACCCGGCACGAGCATCCGGTTTAATCGGGTGCATGACGTCCGGCGCCGCGACTATGGTGGCTGGGGAATTTATCCCGATGAAGGCGCCCACGACCTGCTGATTGAGAAGAACCTTGTCTATAACTGCCAAGACGGCGCTCTGTTCGCCCATCACAACCGGAACATCACGGTGGAGAACAACATTTTCGCGTTCAGTCGCCACACCCAAGTCGAACGCTATGGCGTCGGTGGTTTCGAACTGCTATTCCAGCGCAATTTGGTGTACTACCGGGAGGGCAGCGCCGTTGGCCCCGTTGGCGTCGAGAACTGCGGGACAAACGTGTGCGTGTTCCATCGCAACCTCTACTGGAACGTCTCCGGACAGCCAGTCCGCTTTGGCGACAAGAGCTTCGCCGCGTGGCAGGCTATGGGACAAGACGCGAACAGTATTGTGGCCGATCCATTGTTCGTCGAGCCTGCGCAGGGTGACTTCGGTCTGCGCCCGGAGTCGCCGGCGAAGAAGATCGGCTTCGAATCCTGGGATCTTTCAAACGTTGGACCACGAGCGAGATTGCGGTCGGTGAAGCCGGAGCAGTGACCCTATACCGGCTCAGAGCGCGTCAACCCCGCGAATCCCAGGAATGTTGGTGAATAAGCTTTGCCACGCAATCGTCGGATCGACTATCCATCATGAAAACACTTTCGTCCATCATGCGCGCGATAAAGGGATCGACGTGCGTGGAACCGGTCATCGCATCGAGAGCAACGTGGTCTTCATGATCGGGAACAACCAGGAAGCTATGGGAATTCACCTCGCCTCGGCCGCGGATTGTTTCGTGCAGGACAACGATGTTTTCCTCTGCAAGAAGACAGCGATCCGTGACCAGTCGGGAAAGCGAAATACCATCCAGGGCAACCGGATGCACCAGTGCTGGACCGGTCTGGACTACAACGCTTGCTCGGGAGCGCGGGCCTTCAACAATTGCATCTATGACAACAGCCAGGGCTTCAACCCCAAGCACGTCAAAGGCGAGGCCCGCTGGAATCTGTTCTGGCATAACACCGTCTATGACAGTTACGGCCCGCACATCAGCATCGCGGTCAACAAAGACACCAACGCCCCGGGGCCGGACTGCGACTATCTCGACATCCGGAACAACATCCTCGTTAAAGCCGGCCACACGCACATTTGGAACAAGCCCGACATCGTCGGCGATCATCTGATCATCGACCACAACCTGTACTTCGGGCCGCCCGGTTGGCCGCGGTTTTTCTACCACACGAATTGGCCGGGCAGTGGCAACCCGGGAATGACGACCTTGGATGAAGTGCAGCGAAAGACCTCGTTCGAGCGTGGGGGGATCGTTGCGGATCCGCTGCTGATCGATCCCGAGGCAGGTCATCTTGCCTGCCGCGATGCCAGCCCGGCCCGTCGAGGCGGCGCGAAGCTGGATAGCTCCTTCGGAACGCAGCTTGGCGCTCACGGCGTGCGCAAGCCTGTCAGCCGGTTCGTCCCGGTCCGACTTAAGGCCCTCAAGGCTTCCGTCAACGAGAAGTTGATGAACAACACCACCGATGGACGCTACAGTACCGGATGGCACTCCGGCACCAACACCAGCAACCAATGGATGGTCTGTGAGATCGAAGGGGCGCAGGCCTTCACCCATCTCATCCTGGTTCCGGTGGGACACAAGGTGGAATTCAATGTCCGTCACTACGAGTTCTCGGTGTCCGACGACAACCAGACCTACCGCCGCATCGCCTCCGGTGAAAACAACGATTCGGGGAGCTGGTTCATTTACGAGTTCGACCGGCCGGTGTCGGCGCGCTTTCTGAAGTTTGCCCTGTTGGACAAGTTCCCTGACGATGGCTACGCGTGGACCTTGAATCGGCTGGAGTTTGACGAGTTGAGGGCAGGCCGGCTAACTCCGCTGCTGGGAACCGGTTTTTAGTCATATGAGAAATAACAATAGGTTCAGTTGGGCCGCCGCTGTGGTGATTGCGATCATCTTCACGCTCCCATTGCCTGCGGCCGACATCCGCAATCACAGCACGTGGCGGGACACCCAGGGTAACATCATCGACTGTCACGAAGGCGGCATTCTGCGAATGGGTGGAACTTTCTATTGGTACGGCAGGGCCTACAAGGGGAACATCGACGGGATTTACGGCGCTGGCGGGGCCCGGTTTCGGTGTGGCCTCAATTGCTACAGCTCGACAAACCTGACGAGCTGGACCTTTCGCGGCGCCATTCTCACCTATCCGGCCACCGGCTTCCTGACCGCAGGCACCTGGCACCGGCCGCGCGTGCTCTACAACGCTCAGACCGGAAAGTATGTGCTCTGGTTTTTCATGTTTCCCACCGGAACGCCTCGAGCCTCGACCCTGGTCGTGGCAACGGCGGACAGCCCGACGGGACCGTTCACGGTCCAGACCGGGCCCGACTTTGGAGAGTCCGGTGACTTGGCGCTCCTCCAGGATCCGGACGGACAGGGTTACATCGCCTACGACGATCAGATGCGGCGCAGCCTTCGGGTGAGCCGGTTGGCTCCCGATTTCCTCAAATTGACCAGTGCGACGACGATTGCCTTGAAGGCCGGTGCCGGAAGAGTCTACGAGGGCACGTCCCTGATCCGCCATCGAGGCAAGTACATCGTGGCCGGCTCGGGGGTTGAGGGACTCAACCCCACAGATACGACCTACGCGGTAGCGGATTCGCCTTTGGGCCCCTACACTTACAAGGGGCTCATGAGCCAGCAGAAAACGTGGCAAAGCCAGATCTCGTCCTTCTTTTATCTTGCCGAGTCAGGCCAGCTCATCGCCCTCTGTGAGCAGTGGCTCATCGGTCCCGAGGGGAAGCGTGTTCCGGCCGAGTTGTCCTGCCAGTTGTGGCTGCCGGTCGCCTTCGATCCCGAAACGGGCATCGCGCGGATGCAACACCTCGAGCGGTGGAATCCATGGACGCCAGCAACCACCCCAAGACGGAGCGACCCATGACTACGATCAAAGCTATGAGGAAAAAAAATGCCACTCTCCTTGTGGGTAATCTGCTGGTCACGGCGACCATGGCCGCCACCCCCGTCACGCCGCGCTTCGAAGTGTTCGAGGTGGAACTGACCGGCGCCAAATCCTACGCCAACCCCTTTCTCGATGTGGCCGTCACAGCCATGTTCACGGCACCCTGCGGACGCAAGGTCACCGCGCACGGCTTCCATGACGGCAGCAACATCTGGCGCGTTCGCTTCGCGCCGGATGCGTCGGGCGCCTGGAGTTACGTCACGTCTGCCAGTGACACCAACAACGCCGGCCTGCATCATCGAACGGGCTCACTGACTTGCGCTCCGTCAGCGCACCATGGCTTCATTCGCATTCACCCGGACAATCCCTATGCATTTGCATACACTGATGGCACGGCGTTCTTTCCCATGGGCGACACGTGCTATGGCCTCTTCGACGACAGTCACATCACACCCGCGTTGCGCCGTGAATATTTGGAAACACGGCGGCGCCAACGCTTCAATTTCGTCCGCATGACCCTTGGCCATAGCGAGGCGCGGGCAGCGCAGGACCCGGCGTTCTGGGCCTGGGGCGGCACGCCGGCCAAACCGGACCTGGATCGCTTCAACCCGGAATTTTTTCGCGGCCTGGACGAGATGTTCCGCGACTTGCAGGCGCGGAGGATGAACGTCGAGTTGATCCTGTTCAACTTCTACCGCCGGCCGTTCACCGACACTAAATTGTGGACACCGGTCCGCGAGCGATCTTGGCTACGTTATGTGCTGGCGCGTTACGCCGCGTTCCGCAACGTCTTTCTCTGGACGCTCGCCAACGAATACGAGACGCATCCCGACGGGGTTTATCGGCTTGACCGCCCGGGCGACGTGGAATGGGCGCAGGCGACGGCGCGCCTCGTGAAGCAATTCGATCCTTACCGGCACCCCGTCACGGTGCATCCGGTGATTTCTGCCAGCGCGCTAGGTTCCTGGCCGGGCGACCCCTTCGAACCGCCGTGGCGCATCGGCCCGTTTTTCGGCCAAGGCGAGGCGTTGGACGTGCTGTCCCAGCAGACCGGACAATCCGGCAAAGACGTCCATTGGGACGAGCAGCGCGCATGTTGGACCGGCGACGATCCGCTGCTGGTCGCCAGCCTGCGCGCGGACCGGCGATTCCAGAAGCCGGTGCTCAACACCGAAAACGGCTACGAGTATTTCGCCGGCCAGCACACTTATCGGAAACAGGTCCATCACACGGATAAGGTGCGGCGTTCCTCCTGGCGAATTGTTTGTGCGGGTGGTTACTTCGCGGCTGGCTTCCAAGGCACGGTCGGCCAAAGTGACATTTGGAATCGTATCGATGCTCCGAGGCACTATACCTTCGCGGTCCAAGACGCGGGAGCCGCGCCGCAGTTGGGCGTGCTTTACGATTTCTTTGCCGCATTGCCGTTCTGGCGAATGCAGCCGTTCGAGGGAGTTGACGGCAGGGAGGCTGTTGCGTTGGCCGAACCGGGCATGGTCTATGTGGTTTATCTGCCGCACGGCGGAAAGGTAACGGTGGACCTGACGGCGGCCAAAGGCACGCTGTCGGGGCATTGGTTCAATCCTCGTGACCGCACGGCTGGCGAACCGTTCGAGGTTGCGGGGGACAGGAGCGGCGAGTTCAAGTCACCCACAACTGACGACTGGGTACTCCTATTGCGTTCAGGCTTAAGGCGGGGTACCGCGCAATCAACATCGGATCCTTCAGCCGCCGCAGGTCTGGTCTTGGGGATCGACGGCACCGCTTTCACCCTGAACGGCAAGACAACCTTCCTGCTCGGCGCCAGCTACTATGGCGCGCTCGGCGCACCCGACGACTTTATGGCTCGCGACTTGGACGATCTGCGTGCGCTCGGATTCAATTGGGTTCGTGTCTTTGCGGTTTGGGACGCGTTTGACCACAACGTCTCAGCGGTGGACCTAACCGGCCAAGCGCGCGAGCCCTACCTCGCCAAGCTCAAAGCCGTTGTCAACGCGGCCGAGAAGCGCGGGATGGTGGTGGACGTGACGTTGTCGAGGATGCCCTGCCTGCTTAATCAGGCAGCTCATTTGGGGGCGGTGGAAACGCTGGCCAAGGCACTCAAAGGCTGTCGCAACGTCTATTTCGATCTGGCCAATGAGCGCGATCAGAACTATGCGGGTGGAACGTTCGTGAGTTTTTCGGAGCTGAAAGCGTTGCGCGATCGGGTAAAAGCAGCCGACCCGGACCGCCTGGTGACGGCCTCCGGTCAACCCACCGACCAGGCGGACTTGGCGCGCTACTTGGTGGAGGCAGGCTTGGACTTCATCGCCCCGCATCTGGCTCGCGATGCTGGAACTGAACAACGAACAGCGGAGGCGACCCGCAGATACTTCGGCTGGATGAAGGAGTTGGGCCGGGTGGTGCCGATTCACTATCAGGAACCCTTCCGACGCGACTACCTGGACTACCGGGGCTTTTGGCAGCCGGAGGTGGAAACGTTCTGCGTCGACCTGCGTAACGCCAAACTCGGCGGGGCCGCGGGTTGGTGTTTCCACAACGGGAGTCCCAGCCCCCCAGAGCGCTTTCCGGCCAGCAAGCGCCGCTCGTTCGACCTGCGGCATTCCCAGGGACGGCTGATAGACCAACTGGACGCCGTCGAGCGGCAGTTTCTCAAGCGCGCGGCATCGTGTGCTCAGTGATTCCCTTATCTATGCAGATCTATGGCACATGGATGCACAACCAAGTGATCACTGCTTGGAGAATTTGGATCGGCCTGCTGGCGTTGGCGGCGGTGTGCGCTCCCGCAGGCGAAGGCGTGCCGCGAGTGCCTCTGTACGGCATGTTCGAACGCCAAGTCACCAACGGCAAACCTTACTCTAATCCCTTTGACTTCCAGGTGGTGGAACTCCAGACCACGTTTGTTGCGCCCTCGGGCCGGAAGATGTCCTTCTTTGGGTTCCACGACGGCGACGGGATCGGCGGACAGACCGGCCAGGTTTGGAGGTTTCGCTTCATGCCGGACGAAACCGGGCCATGGCATTACTCCTACTCGTGGACCGATGATACAGAAGGAGGATCCGGCAGCTTCGAGGTGAAGGACACCGGCCTGGAGGGTCCCCTGAGGGTGGCCGCCGACAACCCGTGGTACTTCATGACGGCACGAGGCAAACCGTTCCATGCCCGCCCGTATGGAATGCACCACTTTCTGGTCTGGAGCCCCACCCGCCGGATGTCTACGGAGCTCGGCTCATTCAAGGAGGCGCTCCGAGCGAAGGTAATCGATCGCGGCTACAACATGATCATGTGGCCCGACATGGGCGACCGGCTTCAACGCGGTGCCTCGTCTGCTCCCGGCGGCAACACGACCGATTCCTGGTGGTTCGACACCACCAACACCCAACGCTTCTCGACCAGAACGTTCCGCGCAAATGAGGACGCATTGGGCTATTGCCGCGATCACGGAGTGTACGCCTTCAACTTCGCTGGTATGATTGACCAGGGAAGACAGTATTATCTGGTCAACAGGCTCCGGCACGGCTGCTCCGCCGCATCGGATCGTCAGCTCAATGCCTTTTTCGCGGACCGGTCCGGGAAGAGCGAACGATGGCCAACCGAAATTCGACCTGTCCCGTTTCGACGAGGATTTCTTTCAGCGCCTGCGCGCCCGCGCCCGCGCCCTTCAGGAACGGGGAGTGTATATCTCCGTGATGCTGTTTGAACTCTATGGCTTCCTGGACGGTGAGGGTGTCAACGGCCAACGGCTCTGGGAAGGCAACATGTTCTACTCCGCAAACCACATCAACGGTCTGAACGTGGACCGGAATCAAAACCGGCTCGGCGAAGAATTCTTCAGCCTCGACAGTCCGGACGTGGTCAGGCTGCAGAAAACCTACATCGAGAAGATGGTCGATACGCTGAACGACCTGGACAACATCCTGTGGGAGATCTGCAATGAAGCGCCGGCTGAGGCCATGCCTTGGCAATACGAGATGCTGCGCCATCTGAAGGCGTACGAGCGGCACAAACCCAAGCAGCACCTCGTCCTCTTGTCCCCCGGCGGCTGGAAGCCTGCCGGTTGGATCCTGCATCCGGAAACGAAGTTCCTCGAAAGCGACTCCGATTGTATCGCGACGGCCAACGGTTGGATTGACCGAGACAATCCCAAGGTTTACCAGATCAAAAAGCCCGTCATCTTCGACTTGGACCACGTCAGCCCGGGAAGCCACGACGCAACGCTGGTCTGGAAAGCGTTTACCCGCGGTTACCATTTCAGCCTATACGATCAGCCCTTCGAGCAGCCTCAAAACGAATCCTCAGCGTGGCAAGTAGTCCGTGCCAATATCCGGCAGACTCGACTGCTCTCCTGCGGCGTTACCGACCTGGCTCGAATGCGTCCTCGGGCCGACCTCGCTTCCACCGGTTTTTGCCTGGCCAACGAAGGACTGGATTATATCGTCTACGCGCCACAGCAGGAGCAGATCCGGGTCCAAGGCCTGCGAATCGGTCGGCTATACCAGTGCGAATGGTTTGAACCGGCAAAGGGCAGTATCGACCGAACATCAAACATAGTCGCCGACGCTCCGACACTGACGTTTAGCACGCCCTGCGCCCCAGCGGTACTGTTTGTGACACTGGATCAGGTCCGCGCTTCAGAGAACGGCGGTGTTGCCTTAACGTCGGACAGTAAGCTGGGCCTGAACAGCCGCAGCCCGGTGATTCTGGACAACGACGCTTTCAGTGATGATTGGACCCTCGAATATGTCCTGGCCCGAACAAGCCACGGCGAACTCGATTTGCGTGGTATCATCGGATGCAAGGCGGGGCGCGATGGGCACACCATCTACCTTAGCGCGGAACAAACCTGCGCTGAGGCCAGTCATCTGATCGAGCTTACGCGTGCCGCCGGACTCAAGGTCAGCGTCCGTCCCACACTCGGAGCCAACCGCGGCCTGGTTCGCCCTCGCTCTGGGCGTATCCTGGATACCGAGCCAGTCCGTTCTCCGGGCTGCGACTTGATCATCACGGAGGCGCACAAAGCCACTCCACAGAAGCCGCTAGTGGTGATGGTTGGCGGCCATCTCACCGATGTCGCGAGCGCCTACTTGACCGCTCCTTCCATCTCCAACAGCCTGAGGGTGTTTTACATCGGAGGCCAATCATCCCAGGTGCGCGAGTATAACACCTGGTGTGATTATTGGGCCTTTTGGATCGTCGCCAGCAAGCTCCCGATGGTATGCCTCCCAATCGAATCGCTCTTCTCGTCCGCGCCGCCCCAAATGCCCTTCGATAGGCTCGGCGAGCTTCCGGACAACGCGCTGGGCCGCTACCTGCGTGAGAAGCGCCTGCGTCTTGAAAAGCTCTATCCCGGTGGTGAAAACGACCTCGCAATAGCCGTTTATTTCCTCCATCCTGAACTCGTTCGCAGCACCCGGCGGCATCGCCTCAACGGCTGGGCGAAGGATGACAAAGGAGAGGAAGTGCCCGTGGTACAGGAGGCCGCAGAGGGGAACCTGCTCTTTATCACCGAGGCCGACGGTGGCGCGGGTGGCAGAGAATGGATCGAGGCTATGACTCATTCCTACGTTAGGGCACCAGCGGAAATATCTCCAAACCGACCTTGAGTAACGTTTAGCTGTGGAGAGGAAAGCGGCGCTGCGACTGCTCGATCACGCCCGCATAAAGTTCCAAGCCAAGGTTCGGACACCACACAGTTGCCACACGGCGTGTTGGAAATCATTTTGGTCTGGCAACTTCATCTCTGTAAGTCTCTGAATTCTCGCCTTTCGAAAGAACTCCAACAGGAGCCGACGCTGTCGCGGCAGGTATTTAAGCAGCAACCGGGCAGGACCACGGAACCCCGTGCGCCAAAAGTAACTGTTACCCGAGAGGACCACGAGGACCGAGGGACACGACATTGAGCTTGAACGAGATCGCAGCCGGAGTAGGTTTGATGGATTCCGTGAGTGCTAACGGCACGCTCCATAGGTGGATGGGCCAACAGACTGGAAACGAATCAAGCCGAATCAGTTCGCCTCCAGCACTCGGTATATGAACTAATGACTTTCAGGGAATTGGATCAAACTATGGAATGGCGCCTTCAAGCCCCGATAAGGAATGACTGCTTTACTGCTTTGCCTTTCCGGATGAATTACCAGATGCTGAGCGCACTCACTATCCTTTCAACGCTGCTCCTTTTCTCTGCGGAAGGCTCCGGCAGTGAGCCATCGGCGGACGCCGCCGCCAAACCGATCTCCCTTCATCCAGACAACCCTCACTATTTCCTGTTCCGGGGCAAGCCAACGGTCCTCATCACCTCCGCCGAGCACTACGGCGCCGTCATCAATCTGGAGTTCGACTTTCTTACCTACCTCAACAAGCTGCGGGATGACGGCCTTAACCTGACCCGCGTCTTTACAGGAGCCTACCGCGAGCCGGTGTACGACAACGACCAGAATACTCTCGGGCCCCGGCGGGGGCAGTTTCTGGCACCGTGGGTTCGCAGCGCGACCCCGGGGGCAGCGGTCGGGGGGAACAAATTCGACCTGGACCGGTGGGACTCCCAATTCTTCGACCGTCTAAAGGCGTTCTGCAGGGCCGCCTCGGAGCGTGGCATCGTTGTTGAGGTCGTCTTCTTCAGCCAGATGTACGACAAGCAGATGTGGGCGCTCTCCCCGCTCCACCAGGACAACAACGTCAACGGCGACCCCCCGATACCCTCCTTCGACCGGTTTATCACGCTGGGCAATGCCACCCTGGTGAAGCGGCAGGAGGCCCTGATTCGCAAGGTCGTCGACGAGCTAAAGGCGTTTGACAACGTTTACTACGAGCTTTGCAACGAGCCAAACCAGCCGGACCACCGGGAGCCGGAGGCTGTGAGGACATGGCAGAACCACCTCGCCGAAACCACGGTCAAAGCCTTGGCGGCCGTGTCCGCCCGTCAGCTCATCGCGGCCCAAGACCCCACCCGGTGCAACCATCCCGCTGTCTCCATCCACAACTTCCATTACGCCTACGGGGACGACTGGGTCGGGGCGATGCAAGGCTTGGAGCGGTACTACGACCTGAACGAGCCCCTCGCATTCGACGAAACCGAGACGGACCGGCCCACCGGGGTGGTGCGCCGGGAAGCGTGGGCCTTCATGCTCTCGGGGGGCGCGGCCTACAACCACCTCGACTCCTCGTTCATGATCGACGACGAGACGGGCAGCGGCAAGACCCAGTGGTTCGGCAAGCGGCACGACTACCGTGAACTGCGCCGGCAGTTAGGCTACCTGAAACAGTTCATCGAGAGCGTCGACTTCGTCCAACTGGGCCGCCGTCCGGACCTGTTTCGCTCGATACCGGAGGGCGTTAAGGCCTACGGCATCGCCGACACCGGACGGACGTACCTCGTCTATCTGGAGGGGACAGGCTCGGGCAAGCTCGGCATGAACGTGCCGAATGGCAGCTACCTGGCGGAGTGGATCAGTCCGCAGGCAGGACAGGCCGTGCAGGAGGGAACAGCCATTGCGCGGGATGGAATCCTCTCGCTCGAAATCCCAGCCTTTTCTGGAGACCTGGCCTTGTGGGCGCGCCGCGTCGCGAACGAGGAAAGATAGGAAGATAAGCATCGTTCGGCCTCGGTGCGGTGTTGAATCCTGACCTCGCAACCTCCCCTGCGTAAGCCCCGATGTTGTCACATTTTTCTGCCCCACGTTCTGTTTGTTTACTACGCTTCTCCTTAAAAAGCGCGGCGCCTTAAATTGACGCTGTTCAGCTACCTGTTTTACGGCTGGGCGAATTCCTGGTTCGTTTTGCTGATGCTCGGCACGACGGTGGTGGATTACCTGGTCGGCCTGTGGATCGCCGGCGCCTTTGGCTGCGCATCCGGACCCTTCGCCCGGCAATTCCGCGGATGGCCATCAAACTTTAAACCACATCCATTTCTGCATTTCCCCCAAGCCTTTGATAAGGCATCCTCGATGAAAACGCATGCACATGCAGAAACCGACCGAGTGGATCATACAAATCATGACCGTTCCCGGACAAGTGGCCCTTTGGTTGACAGCGACGCTCGCGCTGAAACCGGCAGCCCAAGCGGCACCCTACCCCCCGAGCCAGTGTATACCCGGTGTCATTTGGGACCATCCATCGACTATCGTGCGCCATGCCTCCGGCAGCGACAACTGGCCCACGACCTGGGGTCCCGACGGACACGTCTACACGAGCTGGGGCGATGGCAACGGATTCGGCAATGAGCGCAAAGGATTGGGTATCGCGCGCCTCGAAGGTGATCCGGGTACATTCAAGGGGCTGAATCTGTGGGGTGTAAACGAGGGTGGGTATTGGGGAGGCAAGAGCTATGGTTTGCTGTCCGTCCAAGGGATTCTTTTCATGTGGTTCGGTCCTGAGGCCCAATGGAAGAGCTCCACGGAAACCCGACTGGGCTGGTCGGCCGATCTCGGAAAAAGCTGGGATTTCAGCGAAGTGTTCTTCCGTCACCCCGATGGCGTAAGTCTCCCCAGCTTTCTGAACTTCGGCCGAGATTATGCCGGAGCCCGAGATGATTACGTGTATAGCTATGCTTGTGATGCCTCGAATGGCGCAGGAGGGTCGTGGACGATTTCCAGTGGCCCTTGGACAAATATCACGCTGATTAGGGCGTTGAAAACGCAAATGACCAATCGCACTGCGTACGAATTCTATCGTGGCCGAGATTCTGCTGGGTGCCCTTGCTGGACAGACAACGCCGCTAAACGCACTGCTGTATTTAGCAACCCCCATGGAGGCGTTCAGCTGCCGTCGGCGTGCTATCATCCAGCCACAAAGCGTTATCTCCTCATTGTGCCGAACGGAACGCCCACCCGACCGTATGGTGGTCTGGGGATTTGCGACGCTCCCGAGCCCTGGGGACCGTGGACAACGGTTTATCACACGAACTCGTTTTTAGGGAGCACGAATCTCTTTTACGCCAACATCCCAACGAAGTGGATAAGCGATGATGGCGCCGTCATTTACCTGGTTTTTACGGGCTACGGATCCGATCCGGTCGCCCAGGATGCGTATCAGCACATTCGTGGAGTCCTCCGCTGAAAGGGCATGAAGACGAACCAGACTCTACTCGCTATGTGTTGCGCCGCACTGCTGGCCACGACGAGCGCCTCGACCGTGGTTTCTCCGGCCGGTCCGCTCCGCTTGCATCCGGACAACCCCCGTTACTTTCAGTTTCGTGGCCAGCCGATGATCTTGGTTACCTCGGGTGAACACTACGGCGCGGTTCTCAACCTCGATTTCAACTGCACCGCCTACCTGGATGAAATCGCCCGCCACCGGTTTAAACTGACCCGGATCTTCTCGGGCACGTACCGGGAAGTGGCAGGCTCGTTCAATATCACCGGTAACACCCTGGCGCCCGCGGCGGGGCGTTTCCTCTGCCCGTGGGCGCGCAGCCAGACACCGGGGGCTTCCGACGGCGGCAACAGGTTTGATCTCACCCGATGGGACGGCCGGTATTTCGCCCGCTTGAAGGACTTCATCGCCCAGGCCGGTGAACGCGGCATCGTCGTCGAGTTGGTGTTCTTCTGCACGATGTATGATGACAAGGTGTGGGAGGCCAGCCCGATGCACGTTCGCAACAACGTCAACGGCATTGGCGGTGTCGGCAAATACGAAGTGTACAGCGCCAAGGACCGGCGTTTGTTCGACGTGCAGCGGGCCGTCGTGCGCAAACTGGTCACCGAACTCAACGCGTTTGACAATCTCTATTACGAGGTCTGCAACGAACCGTATGAGCGCGGTGGACTCACCAAAACCTGGAACGACGGCATCATCGCCGCCGTCGTCGAAAGCGAGTCCGCATTGCCCAACAAGCACCTCATCGCTCAAGGATTCCCGACTTCAACCGCCCCTGTGACTGACCTGAATCCGCGCGTCTCGATCCTGAACTTCCATGCCGCGAATCCGGCGGCGGTCCGGCTCAATTACCACCACAACCGAGTTCTCGCGTTCGATGAGACCGGCGGCGCCGATCGGATCGACCGCAAGTATCGCACCGAAGGCTGGGATTGGCTGATGGCGGGCGGCGCTGTGTATAACCACCTGGATTTCTCCTTCACCACCGATCGTCCCGACGGCACGGCGGTGCCGCTGCCGCCAGACACCCCGGGGGGAGGCGGCCCGGAACTGCGCCGTCAACTCCGCGTGCTCAAGGAATTCATGGAGGGATTCGAATTCATCCGCATGGCGCCGCACGACGAGATCATCAAAGCGAACCGGATTACCGGATCGGCGAACAACCCAGAGTCCGCGCCCAAAGTGCGGGTGTTGGCAGAGCCCGGCAAAGTCTACGCAATATACGTCAACGGTGGCACCCAGGCTCATTTGGAGTTGGACCTGCCGGGCAACAAATACCAGGCCGATTGGGTCAACACGAAGTCCGGCCAGATTGAAAAGACCGAACGCTTCAGCCATGCCGGGGGAAGCAAAGCCATGGCCTCGCCCGTTTATTCGGAGGACATCGCACTGCGGATCCTCCGGCGCGCGACCAAGGATGTTTCGACGAAAGCCACCGGCCCGCTCCGTCCACTCCCGACCAACCCCCGCTACTTCACGGATGGAGCGAGGCAGCCGGACGGCTCGCTGAAGGCGGTTTACCTGACCGGGTCACACACCTGGTCGAACCTGATCGATCGCGGTCCCAGTGATCCGCCGCCGGCGTTTGATTTCAGCCTCTATCTGGAGTTCCTGCAAAAGCACGATCACAACTTCATTCGCCTCTGGAGCCGACACGTGGGTTGGTATCACGACTATGGCGAGGGGGAACTGCATGCTGCGCCCCTGGCCTGGATGCGGACCGGTCCCGGCATCGCGTTGGACGGCAAGCCAAAATTTGATCTGACGAAGCTCGATCCGGCCTATTTTGACCGGCTGCGAAAGCGCGTCACTGCCGCACGCGACCGCGGTGTTTACGTCGCCATCATGCTCTTCGGCGGCCATTATGAATGCCACGGCGGATGGCGTGGTAATCCCTTCCATACGCACAACAATATCAACGAAATCGATGGCGATCCAGCGAGAGACGGCGTGGGTCTGGAAGCGTACACGCTGGCTGTGCCGGCCATCACGCGTCTTCAGGAAGCTTATGTGCGCAAGGTCATTGATACGGTGAACGATTGCGACAACGTCCTCTACGAGATCGCCAACGAAGCGGACGAGGCAACGCTAGAATGGCAATATCATCTCATCCGGTTCATTCATCATGAGGAGACCGGCAAGCCCCGGCAGCATCCGGTGGGCATGACCGCGCTCTGGACCGACAACGCGGCCAAGGGCAATCAGATGCTCGCCGCCAGCCCTGTTGATTGGATTGCACCGCACACCGACTCCTGGGGTGGCGTGCGCAACCTGCCGGCAGCGGATGGCGCCAAGGTTAGCCTCTTGGATTCGGATCATTGGTTCGTAAAGGAGATTTACCGGGACCCGGCCCTGGGTCGTGATTGGGTTTGGCGGGCCTTCTGCCGTGGTCATAATCCCATCCTGATGGAACATCTTTCCCCGCTCTCGTTTCAGGATCGTGATTACCCCCTGACCACCGACGATCCAGGCTACGTCGCTTCACGCCGAGCCATGGGACAAACCCGGCGCATGGCCGAGCGGATGAATCTAGCGGCCATGACGCCACAGCCCCAATTGGCTTCCACCCGTTATTGCCTGGCCGATGCCGGCACGGAGTATCTGATCTACCAGCCACAGTCTGGCGAAGACTTTTCGGTAGAGCTAACGCCAGGCACATACAACTACGAGTGGTTCCATCCTATTCACGGTGAAGGCGCTGGAAGCGGCAACGTGCTAGCGGCAAAAGGTGGCAGCCACAAGTTTGCGCCCCCTCGCCCAGGCAGTTCGCTCTTTACTCAATAAAGGAAAAGGTCAGGTCGGGGTACTACAATTCCGACCGGATTGCCGAGGATATTTCGGAGAAACTGGCCAAGATATTTGAAGACGCCTAAACCCTGTGGTACGCCCTACATTGACGCGATTGCTTCCGCTTCTGTTCCAAATACTTCCATCGCCTTGTTAAAACTGAGCATCTCGATCAAATTGGCTATATCCGTATTGGGATTCGACAGAACGAAACGCCCGCTTTTCTTCTTTATCTCTTTGCACATGTTCGCCAGCCAGCCAAAAGAATAGCTGTCCAGGTAGCGGACGTCCTTGATGTTCAGGACGATGCGCGGTTTTTCCGTCTTGAGCAGACGTTCGATCTCCTTTCGTACCGGAGTTCCGCTGAGGTTGCAGATGATATTCCCGTTGATGTAGACGACGTGAACTCCCTGGGACGTTTGCTCACTATGCACAACCACAGTGTCGACGGGCATAATCTCCTCCTTGCCTATTCAAAAGGAAGATAAATAAGCCGAGTCTATATTCAAAATGGGGACAACGTGACGCGGCCCTAATTCCCTGCCTGCTCCGCGGACCACGAAATACGGAGAAGCGTTGCTTCATCCAGCACCTTGCCGATGAATTGAATGCCTACGGGCAGAGAGCCGATGCATCCGCAGGGTACGGAGATGCCGGGCAGGCCCGCGAGATTGAGGGAAATGGTGTAAATATCGGAGAGATACATTTGCAGCGGATCGTCGGATTTATCGCCGATGGGAAACGCTGGCGTGGGGGCGACCGGTGAGGCGATCACGTCACACGATTGCCAGGCCCGCTCGAAATCGCCTACGATCAGGGTGCGGGCTTTAAGGGCCTTTAAATAGTATGCGTCGTAGTACCCGGAACTGAGAACGTAAGTGCCCAGCATGATTCGCCGCTTGACCTCATCGCCGAATCCCTCCCGGCGCGTTTTGCTGTATAAATCAAGCAGATCGCCGGGATTTGGTGTCCGGTATCCGAATTTTACGCCATCGTAGCGAGCCAGGTTCGAGGACGCTTCCGCCGTTGCAATGATGTAGTAAACCGCAACCGCATACGCAAGAGTCGGGATCGATATTTCGACCAGTTTGGCGCCCTCTTTTTCCAGCGCGGCAAGGCGCCCGTGGACAAGGCTTGCCACATCGGCGGAAAGTCCTTTTCCGAAGTATTCCTTGGGTACGCCGATTCGCAATCCTTTCACGCCGTTATGCAGATCTTTGAGGTAGTCCGGAGTTGGGCTGGGAATGGATGTCGAGTCCCGTTCGTCAGGGCCGGCAATGACCTGCAATAGCAGGGCCGCGTCTTCCACGCTTGTTGCCAATGGGCC
>ENA-UOWG01002341-UOWG01002341.1-activated-sludge-metagenome-genome-assembly--contig:-NODE-2341-length-16373-cov-12.344160_pt1 | contig 16373 bp, 30 predicted proteins | sample MGYA00238147_ERZ761563 | MGnify/ENA primary metagenome ERZ761563 (study PRJEB28884, sample SAMN05720216) | anaerobic digester metagenome | isolation source: active sludge of municipal... | reverse complement strand
CAGCTGGCGCAAAGCCTCGCCCGTCAGGCCCCTGCCCAAGCGCAGATGCCCGACTATGGCGCGGATATCGGCTCGATCAACCGCGACTATGCGCTGGCCGACGCGCTTGCCAGTCAGCAGTACATCCCCGATAGCGGCTGGCTCGGCGCGCTCGCGCAGATCGCCAGCGCAGGGGCAGGCGCGTGGAAGGCCAGCAAGGCGGACAAGCGCGCTGCGGAACTGACAAAACGCATGAACACGGACGCGCAGAGCGCACAGCAGGCCGAGGCGGAGCGGCAGGCGGCTGCAAGGGCGCAGCAGATTCAGCAGATCGCTGAGGCATACAAGATCGACCCGCAGCAGGCTGCGGTGGTCGTTGACGGGCTGGGCAAGGCTGCGGACTTCAAGGCTCCGGTGGCTACGTCGAAGCTGCAATACAAGGACGGCGTGGTCTTCAATCCCGAGACTGGCGAAGTCAGCAAGACCGACTTCTACCGAGCTCCCGGCAGCGGCAAGGCACCGCCTAAGCCGTCCCTGCTGACCGAGGCAGAACAGATTGAGGCCGCGAGGATCAAGGCAGGGTTGGCTCCGCGAGTGACCGCAGGCAAGGGTCCTGGCGGGCTAACGAAGGACGAACGCACCGCCGCCAACAAGCAGCGCGAGGCGCAAACCGCGCTGGCGATCCTCGATGAGATGGAAAAGATCGTGGGCGCTACTGGCCCACTGGATCAGTTCATTCCGGGCGAGGCGCAGTCTCGGTTCCAGGCATTGCAGGCACAGGCACTAAACGCTTACAAGGGCGCGACCCGTGGCCCTGGTGAAGGTACGTTTACCGAGGGCGACGCGGCGCTTCTGCGTAGCGCGCTGCCCCAGCTTGGCCGCAGGCAGGAAGTCAACGTCCAGACGATCAATGATCTTCGGGCGCAGCTTGCCCCTATCGCTGGAAAGAATGCCGCAGAGCCTGCCGCGCCATCCGGTGCGCCAAAGCCGGGGCATGTTGAAAACGGATACCGCTACAAGGGCGGCGATCCCGCTGACCCGGCAAGTTGGGAGAAGGTTTGATGGCTGGCCCGTGGGAGCGATACCAAGCCGCCCCCGCGCAGGGGCCGTGGGCGAAGTATCAGGCCCAGGCACCGCGATACGCCGATCCTGACGGCGGCTACAGCCCGACCGAAGGCATGGGGACCGGCGAACGCTTGGCCGTGGGCGCAGGCCGTGGCGCGCTTGACGTATTCCAGGGCATCAAGCAACTAGGGCTTGAGGGTGCCGCCGCGCTGGGCCTGATTGACCCGCAGAAGTGGCGCGACTACACCGCCGCCAAGACCGAGGAAGCCGCGCTGTATGACCGTGGCCTCGGCAAGGAAGGCGGAGCCGCTACCGTTGGCCGCGTCGCCGGCAACATTGCCGCGCTCCCGGTCCCTGCCGTCGGCGCTGGCGGGATTGCTGCAAGGCTTGGCGGTGCGGTGCTTACCGGCGCGGCGCAGGCTGGCGCGCAGTTTGTCCCGACTGGCGGGAATCGCTCCGAGAATGCGCTGCAAGGCGCTGTTCTAGGCGCAATCGGGCAAGGCGTCATCGGAGAGCCATTGCGCGCCCTTGCTGGCCGCTCGGCCGCGCTGGCTGGCGCTGGCGATGATGGGCTTACCGCACAGGCGCGCACGGCCTTGCAGTACGCGAAGGAACGCGCCCTGCCGCTGCACTATGACGACCTTTCGCGCAATTCGTTTGCGCGTGCGGCTGGTACTGCGGCGGATGATCTGCCGATCATCGGCACGGGCGGTACCAGGGCAACGCAGGCCAAGGCCGCAGAGGCCGAAGCGCGCAAGGTGGTGCAGTCGTTTTCGACCGGCTCCGGCAAGCGCATTGGCGACGCCCTGAAAGACAGCGCAGAGGCGCAGCTTAACCGCGCTCGCGGGATCAAGAATCAGCTCTACCGCAGCGCATTCGATGCGCTCAACAAGGCCGGCGACTTTGACGCTCCACAGGCACGTCAGTACGCCCTAGCGGCGATCAAGGCCGAGCAGGCACGCGGCACCCTGGCCGATGGAAAGCTGATTGGCGAGCTTCAGAAGTACGCCGACGCGCCGAACTTCAACTTTGAGGGCTGGCACACCGCACGCGCCGACCTTGGCGGGACGATCCGCGCTGGCATGACTGGTGACTCGGCTGTGCTGGGCGACCGCGCCACGGCTGTCCTGCGCGGCCTCAAGGGGCGCGTGGACGACGATCTTTCCAAGGCTGCGAACGGCGTCGGCGGGAATGCGTCAAAGCTGTGGCGGCAAGCTGACAACTTCTACCGGCAGCAAATGCCGAAGTACAAGCGCGGCGTGGTCGCTGATCTGTTGCGGTCCAAGAACCCTGACGCCATCGCAGAGCGCATCCTGGGCGGCTCCGACCGCGAGGGGATAGCCCGCGAGGTCTACCGCAGTCTGGACAAGGGTGGCCGTGGCGAAGTGCGCGCCGCGCTGTTGCAGAAGGCGCTCGATAACTCGCTTAGCCCGGACCGGCCTTTCAGCCCTGCGCAGTTCGCCAGTGAGCTAGACAAGATGGGCGCAAGGACTGGCGTGTTTTTCAGCCCCGCCGAAAAGCGAACGCTGGACGGCTTGCAGAACTACATGAGCCATGTCAAGCGGGCGGGGCAGTACCTTGAGAACCCGCCGACTGGTAAGCGCCTGCTGCCATACGCCATCGGCGCGGCTGGCATCGCGGAGCCGTCTAGCCTTGTCGGGATCACTGGCGGCGCGCAGGCGCTCAAGGTGCTGTTCCGCACGGCCAAGGGGCGTGACTTGCTGCTGCGGCTCGGGAGCGTTTCACCGCAAAGCCGGCAGGCTGAACAGCTTGCCCAGCAGGTGAACTCTTACATCACGCGGGCGGCACCTGCGGCGGCTGGGAACCCTCAGCCTCAGCCCAGGCGCTAAGCCTCATAAGGCCGGCAACTGCGACCAGCGCAACCGGCACCGCGACAAAGTACGGCAGCAAGAAAACGCCCACCACGCAGACAAGCGCGGTGCAGATCAGTGCGGCCAGTTTCAGGACGAAGATGCCCATTTACGCCTACCGTTGCCCCGAATGCGGGGCCGACGAGGACCGATTCAACCGCGTTTCGGAGTGCGAGTCAAACGCGCCGACCTGCCACGGCCCGATGCGAATCCGCATCACCGCGCCGCTAGTCCACGTACAGCAGGACATTAACTACAAGTGCCCCGCCACTGGGCTAGGCGTCACGTCCTGGGCGCAGCGCCGCAACATCTTCGCGGAACACGGTTTGCGCGACGCTAACGATCACCCGCCAGAGCAGGTGATACGCGACGAATCCAAGAAATGGGAACGCATCAAGGAGCGGGCTAACGTCAAGCTAGACCTGCCAGACGAGATCAAGAACCTGTCTATCCATGACCTTGTGCCGGAAGGCTAACACCAGAGGATGCAATGACACCCGAAGACCAGATCGCAGATCCCATCGAACCCGTAGAAGCCGGCCTAGAGGCCGTCCAACCGGCAGAAGGTGAGGTTGAGCCGACACCGTTTGAATATCCCAACCAGTGGAACAAGGACACCCGCGCCGCCGTCGAGGCGATGCTTGGGCAGCCTGACGGCCGCAAGTGGGCGGACTCCATCCGCAAACAGTGGGACGAACACGACGGGCGTTATCGCACGACGCAGGCCGAGCGCGACCGCTACAGGTCGCAGGCCGACCGCTGGCAGCAGGCTATCCAGCCTTACGAGCAGCAGTACCGCATGCTGGGGATGGACCCCTATGCCGGCGTGCAGCAGGCCATCGCATGGCAGGCTGCAATCCACCAGAACCCGCAGCAGACGCTTTCGCAACTGGCGCAGATGTACGGCATCCAGCTTGGCGGGCAACCGGCCGAGGATGAGCCATACGTTGACCCGTATGTGAAGCAACTAAAGCAGGAGTACGACCAAAAGCATCAGAGAGTAGAGGGTGCTCTTAGCAGCATCCAGAACTACTTTGAGCAGCAGAAGGTCGAATATGCTTTGCAGCAGATTCACGCTTTCGCTACCGAAGCCGATGAAGACGGCACTCCCAAGCACCCGTACCTTGGCGAGATCCCACAAGACGAGCTGGTAAGGCTTGTCAATGCGGGCTACTCACTGGACAAGGCTTATTCGATTGCTTGCATGTCGAACGATGACGTGCGGGCGAAGATCGAGCAGGCCAGGGCGGTGAAGGATGCTGCTGCGCGTCGGGCGCAGGCAGAGAAGGCCCAAGGCGCGCTTACTGCCAAGAGTCCAGCCGGCAAGGCTGGTGGCGCAAGCGCACGAGCTCCACGGACAGCCGCAGAAGCCGTCGACATGGCCCTGCGGGAACTTAGCTAGGAACTGACATGGCCGCAGTCAATCTCGGTGACCTGCTGGTCACCACCGCACGCGCCTTCTCGAAGACCGTCGCGGACAACGTGACCAATAACAACGCGCTCCTGAAGTACCTCAACAAGCGCGGCAACGTGAAGGAAAAGCTCGGCGGTGGCCGGGTGATCGACGAATATCTGATGTACAACACTAACGGCTCCGTTTCCCCGTACACCGACTACGACACCTTCACCCCGCCGACCACGGGCCAGGAAGTGATCGATGCGGCGGAGTATGCGTGGAAGCAGACCGGCGGCTTCGTGGCCATTTCCGGCCGCGAGGAAGCGATGAACGCGGGCGAATTCCAGCGCAAGGACTTGCTGACTGCCCGCCTTGACCAGCTTGACGCGAACATCCAGAACAGCATTGCGGCGCAGCTTTTCTCCAACGGCACCGGCAGCGGTGGCAAGGAGATTGGCGGCTTGCAGTTGCTTGTCGCGGATGCGCCGTCGGGTGCCGGCACGGTTGGCGGCATCAATCAGGCGACCAATCCGTTCTGGCGTAACTATGCGTCCGGTACGGTTACGGTGACCTCTGGTGACATTCAGGGCCGCATGAACACCGCGTGGCTTTCGACCTTCCGTGGTACGGATCAGATCGATTTGATCCTTGCGGATTCGACGCTGTATTCGACGTATTGGGCGTCGCTGCAGGCGATCCAGCGCATCACGACTGCCGAGGAAGGCAAGGCCGGTTTTGCGACCCTGAAGTATCAGGCGGCTGATGTGGTGTACGACTACAACTGCCCCAGCAAGCATATGTACTTCCTCAACACGAAGTACCTCGCGTGCAAGTATGCTCCGGGCAAGTGGTTCACCACGGGCGACAAGCGCACCATCGCCAATGCGGACTACGTTGTGGTCCCCATGTGGGTGATGTGCAACCTGACCACGGGCCGCCGTGCGGCTCATGGCGTGCTGGTTGACGACTAAGAGGAACAAGGGCGGGGGAGCAATCCCCCGCCTTCCCCTATGGACATGCCGCAAACTGATTACGACCGAATCCAGCGCGAGATTTTCGGCGGCCCGCCGAATGTCCGCGCTACCTTCAGCCTGTCGCCTGAGATCGACGCCGCCGCAACGGCAGCGACTGGCTATGATGCAATGACCGCTGAGACTTCCCCCGGCGTCTTGGAACCTGTCAAGAAAAACGGGTTTATCGTTTACCGCGATACCGTGGTGGTAGAGGAACGCGCCGACGGGACGAAGGATTACATGTCGGTAAAGGCGACCGACGAACACCGCAGAAAGTACCCCGATGCGTGGAAGGCTTTCGAGACTCGAAAGGCTCTGGGCGCGCATGACGTGCGCCTGTGTCCGGGGATTACGCCGGCCGTAACAGCCACGCTAGAGGGGATCGGCATTCGCTCGCTGGAAGGTTTAGCGAAGTGCGATCTGGTGTTGCCTGACTTCATCGAACAGCATCGCGCATGGGCGCGGCGCTTCCTGACCTTCCTCGCTGGCGGCAAGCCGAAATACCGGCTCGTCGGTGGCACCTATGAGGCCGTCGCATGAAAGACTTCCCGCACGCTACGTTCCAGCACGGCAAGGACTGGATTACCAAGGTAGTCGTAGACGGCTCGACGTGGTATCCGCGCCCTGCGACGAAGGCCGAGATTGAGCAGGCCAAGGCGTGGCAGCCTGAGGCGACCACTGTGACCATCGACGGTGTGAACCTGCCGTGGATGCGTCCCGATCCCAAGACCGCCGTGGCGGGCGTCCCGCTGCCTGCCGGCGGCGATGTAGAGCGTGGGCTAGTCTGATGGCTCTCACCCTGGCGAACATCCTTGACCGGGTGCTGGACGAAACCGGCCTAGTCCGTGAATCGGCCTACATCGCCGGGACGACTGCCGCAACCCGCCAGCTTGTGGCGATTGCCAACCGCTCGGCCACGGTCCTGCGGACGATGCCGTTCACCAAGCGCCGAGCTCTAGGGACTATCGCCATGACCACGGCGCTTTCCTACAGCCTGCCGTCTGACTTTTTCGAGTACATCCCCGACACCGCCTACATGGAGGACGATAGCAACCCGGTGTATTGGGGCGTCCCTGAAGACCTGTGGGCGCAGTACCAGAATGGCGGGATCACGCCATCGGGCACGCTATTCGTTCGCCAGTACGCCAACGCCTTGTCGGTCCTGAACCCGGTCGACGGCGTGAACCTGCTCTTTGAGTACCTGTCGAATTCGCCGGTACGCGCTACGTCTGCCGGTGCCTACAAGGAACGATTCACGGTCGATACGGACGAATGGCAGCTCGATGATGAGCTGATCATCATGGATGTGAAATGGCGATACAAAAAGGAAAAGGGCTATCAGGACTGGCAGACAGACGCGCAGGACTTCGCTGTCTACCTGCGTAGCGTGCTGGGTCGGGAAGTGGGCGCATCCACGATTGCGCCGACTGTCTCGGAACACGCTGGTGAGCCGTATACGAACCTCTGGGTGACGTGATGCCTGTCGTTACGATCCCAGCGCCAGCCGGCGGCATAAACACCCGTGACGGGGATGTTGGGCTACCAGCACAGTACGCCGTGACGCTTGAGAACTGGATTCCTGGTCCGGGGTACATCTCGACTCGCGGGCCATGCCAGCAGGCGAATGCTGGCGTTGGGACTGATCTTTCATGCATCAATACCCATCCAAACGGAGATACACTAATAGGGACATTGGGGGGCGACATATGGAAGATGGGGGGCGGGGCTGCACTAGCGACTGCATTTAACGGGTTCGACTGGCACGGCAACATCTTTCAGGACCGCACGATCCTTTGCAACGGATTCGATACGCCGCAGATCTACAACGGAACGACAATCACGGCAGGCACCTATAGCGGGTCCGGGCTGACCGACACGAACCTCTACGGGTCGATCACGTTCAAGGGTCGCGTCTACTATTGGGAGGCGGCGCAGCGGTTTTTCTGGTACGCCGCAGCCGCAGCCTTTCAAGGCGCGCTCGCAAAATACGACGTTTCAACCTTCTGCCGCACGGCTGGGTACATCGTATCCATGTGCCCGATGACGAACGACGGCGGGAACGGTCCAGACGATTACCTCGCCATCCTGTTTTCGTCCGGTGAAGTGCTGATGTTCCAGGGCGACGACCCCGCCAGCGCCACTAGCTGGCAGATGAACGGCAGCTTCCTGACCGCTGCCATGCTTGGGCGTCGCTGTTGGGCGATTGTCGGCTCCGCAACACTGGTTGTCACGAAGCAGGGCGTTGTCGATCTGGCCAAGGCGCTGGCTGTCGGCCCATCAGACGCGAGCGCGACCGTAGGAATCCAGCTAAGAGACTTCGAGGAAACCAACACGATAGAAAACGTGCTAGTTCACGATGTTCGGAATCGCATACTTTGGCTTGTCAATAGGAACGATAACGGGTCTGACGATGTTGTGGCGAGAATCTACGGTATGGACGTAGACAGCCGATCATGGTTCCGCGCTACCGGCATTGAATCATCGACAACGTACAACGTTGGCTATTCAAATGGGCGCGTGATGTACGCGAAGGGTCAAGTAATACACTTCGGACCTGATCGTGACCATGACGGGACGTCCAATGACAGCATGACCGGTGGCAACATCGGTTATACCTGCGCGTGGGGCTTCCTGGATTTTGGCGCGCCATCGCAAAACAAGCGACTAACCAGCATGCGCCTGATCGCGCAGCGCATTAGCGGGACCGACACCGGCAGTTTCACGGCGACCATGCAAGAGATAGGCAAGACCGCCGCAGACCAGAGCTACGGAACGGCAACCGATCCCGCGCCAAGATCAGCGTGCGCGTTCGGTAGGCATATCAAGCCGACGCTGTTCTACACCGGCAAGGGGCCTTGGAAGCTCTACGGCGTGGACTTCGGCATTGATGCGGCAGGCACGCGATGACAACCATCGAGCGCGGCACTGACCTGCACGTAAGAAAACAAATCAGCGATGCGCTAACCGCGCTTGAAAGCGCCACAGGGGCACCAGCAGACGCGCAGTACGTTGTAGCCGCATCGAACGGAACCCTAACCGCCGAGCGCGTCCTAACCGACACCGCAACTGTTACATGGGACTTCGGCACCGCAGGGCAGGCGAAGGCCACCGCAACAGGCGGCACAAGCACGATCAAGCGCAGCGTAGTGCTAGTCCTGGACGGCGGCGGGCAGGCTATCAGCACCGGGATCAATGCCGACCTGCGCGTCCCCTACGACGGCACCATCACCGGATGGGAGATCGTGGCGAAAGCTTCCGGGTCCATCGTGATCGACGTTTGGAAAGACACCTACGCCAACTTCCCGCCGACTGTTGCCGACACCATCACCGGCACCGAGAAACCCACGCTATCGAGCGCGTCCAAGAATCAGGACTTGACGCTAAGCACGTGGACTACATCGATCACCGCCGGTGACTGGCTGCGCTTCAACGTCGATAGCGCGTCCACCGTGACGCGGGTGACCCTTTCGATCATGGTGGATGCGAGCAGCTAATGGGCACCAGGACGCCTACCTACTACACCGGCACGATCACCGGCCAAAACGGCACGCTGATTACCGTCCTCGACGCGATCCTCGTCACTGGCGAGGGCTGGACTAAGACGTACTCCGGCACGAACAAGGCCGTATATACGCAGGCCAGTGGCAACGGGTTCTGCCTTCGCGTACAGGACGACGGGCCGGGGGCGGGCGCGGCAAGGGAAGCTATTGTGCGCGGCGCTGAATCGGCGTCAGACGTTGACACATTGATTGATCCATTCCCCACGGTAGCTCAGGTTTCCGACGCCAACTGTGTTTGGCGCAAATCAAATTCGGCGGACTCAACAACTCGAAATTATTACTGTGTCGCGGACGGCAACTCGTTCCACTTGATTGTTAACTTCAACGGCACCTCCGACATAGATATTTACTCGTACTTCGACACGGAACCATTCTACACTGGCGATGGCTACAACACGGCCATAACGACCCGCAATTCTGCGAACAACTCAGCGAACGGTTATTGCACGAACAACAACTACCCAACTCTGCACGGCGCTACGTTCACCAATAACATGTTCTTTGCCCGTTCCGCCGATGGGCTGGTAAAATCAGACTGCGGCAACTGGTCTGGTAGCCTAACCAACGTTGGGCGTACCGGGTATAACCACCCATCATATCCAAACACGGCAACGAACAAGCTACACATGGGCTTTTTGTGCGCTCGTAGTGCGTACTCGAATACATCTTCGGCCGGCCTCGCTGGAGAAATGTATCGCGGTGTAGTGCCGCTGCTACTGGAGCCGTTACTCGGCAACGGTTCGGGCATCCTAGCCGAGGGCGATACATTCAAGGCGTCGGCTTACGACAACACGGACAACTCGCTTGAACTCCGGATGGTTTCGACTGCGCCCCTTTCAACATCCCGCCGAGTAATTCTACAGAAGGCGGGTACGTGGGACCCGGGGTTCTAACATGGCTGCTCTAGGCGATATCGGGCTAGTTGAGCCTTTGCGAAAACATGCGACGGCTGGCCACAACCACCTAACACTTAGTATTGGCAATTCAGGTAATGGGCCAATCACAAACACCGGCCTGACGGCAGCGACTGCCAATGGCCTCATCCTGCTTTCGGATCGCGGCACCGCCCGCGTAGATGCAACGCGAGCCAACGGCTCCGGCATCTGGTCTTTCTACGATATCAGCGTGGGCCGCTACACCGCCGTCGATGTTGTCACCAATGGCCAGTGGTTTATCGATGTTGAGGCGGACCTATCGTTCACCGTCACCGAGAACCCCGGCGCTCCGGTAACCACGGCATACGCCTTTGCCTAGCGCAGCGGATGCGCATACTCGCCCTCGAAACCGCCTGTGCTGATCCACTCGTCATTGGGGACCAGCAGCAGGGTGCGCGGGTACGGGTAGCTGGTCAGGAAGCGGTCGGTGTAGTGCGTTTGCAGCACCGTCACGTACTCACCCGTGTACGAGTCCAGATAGCCGACCCGTGCGAACCCGAGCCCGACCGGCTGGCCTAGCGGGGCCTCCTGCGAGTCCAGTATCAGGTCGGCTTCAAAGACATGCGCGCAGATCAGCGCGGTGTCGGTAAAGATGCACGTGCGGTCTGCGACAGGCTCACTCGCCTGCACAACCCCGCACAACATAGCCGCTGCAACGGTGGCTAGCTTCACTTCGCGTCCTCCACCACTACCAAGGCGACGCGCTTGCCGTGATACTCGGCCGGAAACAGCGGCAGTTCTGCCAATTCACACGATCCCTCAAGATCAATGGCAGAGCAGCGCGCTATTAAGCAAGTCGGCGCCCCCTCCACCCGCAGCCCCAGCCGTGCGAGGCGGATCAGTTCGGCTGTTTCATCCTCCATCGTGCACATGCCGTCGGCCTCAATCTCCGCGATCCGTTCCGGTGTCATGGCTTCCTCATCTGTTGAACCAGCATAACCAGGAGTCTCACGACCAACGCGAGCCATGCAACCCCAACTGCGATTGCGACGCCGCGCACGCGGCCTCGGCCTTCTCTGCGCGAACCTTCTCTTGGCGCAGAAGTTCCAGCACGGCAGCGGCGTCGGCACGCCAGCGCGTAATGCACTCTGCGGGAGTCTCGCCATCCTTCAGAAACGGGGCGCACGCGGCCTCGCTGGCGGCGAGCTTGGCTTCTGCTTGTTCGGCCCGCGTTTGCTGACGCGCACACGCCTGGGAGCAATTGGCCCACTGGCTTTCAAGGTGCATGGCACGATGCCGCCAGTCGTCGGCCGTCACGCATTCGGATTCCAGCTTGACCTCGCTCACGGCGTCGGCTCCTTTGGTAGTGGCATCCAGTGGGTCAGGGGCAACTCACTCGGTTCAAACTCGACGAATTCGTCGCTAATGTCGTCCGCAATGTAGTCGCCCTCCGGGGTGATCGCGACTATCACGGGGCGAAACTTCGCTCCAGTCCACTTGTGTTCACCTGCGGATATCGCAAGGAACCACGTTCCATCCTTCGGCGCAGTCTCAATCGGCCGCCACCCATTCGCCGCCGTCAGACGCGCTACCATCACATCCTCATCCGTCACCGGCTCGATGGCCGGCAGAGGTTCAGTGGTCATCGTGTTCTCCTATCCAGTGATCGCATGGAGCCACGGACGAATCAGCGCCCACAGCCACGGCAATACCCATGTCGCCAGTGCAGCGCCGAGCGCCAGCAAGATGCACGCTGCGACAATCGCGCAGCCTCGGAGGTCGGCGTTGAAGTAACTCACGGCTCACCCCTCACCGCCGCGAGGATCGCGGTGCGCAGTCCTTCGACTGTCAGAGTCGTTTCCTCAGACTCGGCAAATGTTGCGACAGCACGTTTCATGTCCTCATCGCTCGGCTCCCACTTGGGGGCGGCGGCGAGCATCAATGCGTAGTCAGCACGGGCAAAACCATGCTCATCAGAGTCAAGGTAAAGCGCAGTCAGCATCTCCGGCGTCGGCTCCACCGGCACCATCTTCCACTTGCTCATACCTTCCTCCGCTTCCGCGCCGCAGCAGCGCGGGTGGCGGTGTTGAGGGCTTTCAGCGCAGCCTCAGCCTTCGCGGTATGCGCCCAGCCAGTCCACGATGCCAGCAGCGGCTTCACTTCACGGATGAACACCCGCGTAGCCTCCTCCACAGTCGTCTGGCGCTGATCCGCACGGCTGCTGCGGCGATGGGTCTGGATGTCGGTGAACTTGCCGGACTTGCGCTTGGCGTAGAGCTTGGTGCCTGCGGTGCTGCGGTGGGTGGTGCGGGTCATCCGACTGCCCTCAGCACCGCCCGAACCGTCGCCCCATTCCCCCACGCCGCCCTCACCGCCGCCAGCGACCGCAGCCTTGCGGTCTGCACGCGGCACGGGGCGCATTCCAGGAAGTAGGTGCGCGGGCCTCGGACGTAGTACAGCTTCGGCTGGTCCCCGCATCCGCAGGGCTTGAGCGGCTCGGTTTTGACCTGTTGCTGGATCATCTCGCCTCCTTCGTGACCAGCCGCATTAGCTCGGCCCGGTCGCGCTTCGTGGTATGGAACCCGCCGCAGTTTCCGCACTTGTAGACATGCAACCGCAGGCGGGCGTGCTTGTTGCGGAGCGCGGCCACGGCCTTGTGGGCCTCGCCCATCGTGGTGAAGATCGTCTTCCCGGACTGGCCGCAGATGTTCATGCAATGTCATTCCTCACTTGGAATGAACCAAGCGGGCCGCTTCAATTTCATCAGCCAGTTGCCGCAAGGCCAAAGACAGCCTCCCAAGTCCTTCTGAGAAAGACCCATCATGGGCACATGACTCAATTGAGTCATCCAATGCATCTCGTAAATTGAATTCGTATGTTGGCGATTCCCCCTCGCTTTCCAGCCCCAATCGCAAATAACAAGTAAGCGGGTCTTCCACAGCAGGCCCGGAAAGCCCATCCTGGTCACCCCACTCGACCGGGAAATAGATGTAGGTGCTGCCATCCTCAAAGGCGAGATGCAACGCTTCGGACACCGCATCACGGAAGCATGTTTCCATCGTGGCGGAAGCCTTATCAAAAGCGTCCAGGGTCCACCCAGAAAGGTCCGGTTTGTATTTCCTGTGCTTCATGGCTGCTCCAAATGAAATGGTGCCGGGACGATTACGCCCAGCTCCACCGCCGCCCACGCGATCACCTGATCGATGTATTCACCCATCTCGCGCACGTCCATCTTCGTCGTGCTGCGAACCCTGGCAATGCCGTGCGATTCCCCGTCGAACAGGAACAGCCGCCCAAGGTCGCGGTGTACGTCGTCGGTCGTACAGCCGATGAAGTCCGCGATGGACCGGTACACCACGCCCCACAGGTAGCGCGATTGCTGGTCCGTCTTGCGCTCGCGCCATTCCTTGACTTCGATAGCCCATGCGCGGGAGTCGGGCAGGGCGGCGATCCGTTGCAGGACGCGGGTTAGCGTCATCTGGCGGGCGTCGCCCTTGGGGATGGTGAAGGCGATCATGGTCAGAACGGTATGTCTGAGCTTTCGTCGAAGTCATCCGCCGCCGGCTTCTGAGCCTTCGCAGCCGGCTTCGCAGTCCGTTCGCCAGAATCCGAAGGCTTCCCGGTAAGGGTCACGTTGACCACCGTCAGAGGGAGGTAAGCCTTCCCCTCGTGAACGCGAGGCTCGCCTAGTTCGCCAGTGACGCCGATCTGCGAACCCTTCGTTAGATAGGCGACGAGCTTTTCGCCGCGCTCTCCCCACATTGCACAATCGAGCCAGAGCGTGGTTTTCTTTTCGCCCCACCCAACGTCGATTGCCAGCGGCCAGCCCGCGACTGCTTTGCCGTTCGACGTATGGCGCACTGCCGCGTCACGGCCGATACGCCCGATACCGTTAAAGCTGTTCATGCGGCTTCCTTCTGATTGACGCCGGCCATGCGGCGGAAAGGTTCAAGGCCAGCCCGTACCGTGGGGCCGTCCGGGGTCGCCCGGTACTCCACGTAGAAGCCGCGCCCTTTGGGCTTGACGGCGGTCACGATCACTTGCACGCCGGCAAAGTAATACGCGCCGCCCACTACTACGTCATTGGGTTGGGTCTTCATGCCGCCATCGCCTTTTTCAGTGCGCTGCGTTGCTTGGAATCGAAGCGGGTCCAGATCGCGGTTTTCTCGTCCGCGTCGAGCTGCTGGGCCTTCAGGTGGTCCACAGCCGCCGCAGGATCGGCCGGCAGGTGCGCGGCAACGTCTGCCGCTACCTTTTCGAGCCACGCCTGTTCCTCGGGGTCCAGGCGCTCCCATACGCCGCCCGTTGGCGTAACGGCCACAACCTCATGCGTCACGCCGTCCGCATCGCCACCGGTCACGCCCTCAAGCGGCACGCAAAAGGTCTGGAACATCGCGTATTTGAACGCGACAGCCATTGCCTTATTCGTCGCCTTGTCGGCGGTGTCCATAGCCTCGCCGTAGATCGGCCCGACCTCGACCGACTCGCCGTCCGCATTCGTGAATGCGAACCGGCCTGCGACCGTGACGGTAAACAAAGCGCCGCCGCTCTTTGTGGCGCGCTCGATCATCGTCCGCTCGGAAAACGCGGGGCGAATGTAGATGCCGTGCGCTGTCAGGACTGGCGCAAAGGCATTCATCACTTCGTCAACGCCACGGAAGTTGTAACCCTGTTGCGCGTTTTTCCTGGTCTTGCCGATGCCTTCAGCCGCGATGAGCTTAGCGACCTCGGCTAGTTGCGCGTGAATCTTCATCCCATGTCCTCCGGCAGCTCATCCCACGGCATCGGGCCATCCGGGGCCAGCATGTCCTCGACAATGCCGTGCTCGTCGTCGGCGTCCATAGCCGGTGCCGTGCGCGGGAACTCGCGGTAGAACTGTTCCATCGCTGCGTTGAATGTCAGTTTCATAGAACCTCCGTTATTCGTCCCAATCCGCGATTAGGACGTAGCCAAGTGCGGCAAGGCCGCAGATGATTACCAGCGCGGTGTGCAAGAGCGGGTCCATCACTTGTTCACCGACAGCAGCGCGCCGATGATGAAGCCGAGCGAAAAGCTGATAGCTGCAAGGCCAATGGCCCAGATGAGCATTGCGGAAGTCATTTCGTCCTCCATTTGCGGATGAGTGACAGGAGCCGCTTGTTTTGACGTTCCCGCGCTGCGTCCCACGCTGCGGCCCACGCTGCGTCCCGCGCTGCGTCCCGCGCTGCGGCCCGCGCTGCGGCCCGCGCTGCGGCCCGCGCTGCGTCCCGCGCTGCGGCCCGCGCTGCGGCCCACGCTGCGTCCCACGCTGCGTCCCACGCTGCGTCCCGCGCTGCGTCCCGCGCTGCGTCCCGGATCGACTCATCGCCGGTGTTGAGATAGCGCACGACAATCTCAGGCGCGTCCCAAAGGTGGATCACATCCAGCGCGCACTTCCGCGCAAACTCGCGCAGCATCTCAGTCGCGTCGAACCCGTAAAGATACGTCCTGGTGTTGGCGCAGCACTTGTCGTCGCCCTTGATGACGGTGCCGCCCAATTCGACCCGCCAAAGCCACGCGCTAGTGGCGTAGCTCAGCGCGTCAATCGGGTGCACGCTGGCATGGAGTCCGAGACTGCAAAGCTCCAATGCTCCGGGCACTTCATGGGTCACGCCGACTTCGATCAAGCGGCCGTCGCCATTCGGCAGGCGCTTGTCGGTGGGAGAGAAATACCAAGCCTTCATGCGTAGTCCTCCGGGTCATAGCAGCCGTCATCCCCGCGCCGTTCCACCCGCCGCTCCACAACCTTGTGCATGGCGCTGTGGAAGGTTTCGGAGTGCATGAAGGCCGCGAGGTGGTTCCCCGCCTCGGCGGCGGTGGAGGCGTGTACAGCCGCGCTCAGGGCGGCTTTCAGCGCGTTGTGCGCGAGCCGCTGGGCGACGGTTGGCGAGTGGTTCGGCTCGCACCACCAAAGCGCCTCAAGGAGCGCGGAGGGGTCGCCGTAGGCCAGCGCGACGGCGCGTTCCAGCGCCTGTTCCTCGCGGTCCTCGCGGTCGCGTTCGCGTTCGTAGTGGTAGAGGTCGGCGTCTACTGCTGCGCTCATGCCGCACCCCGCGCCAGCATGGCTATCAGGGCGTCGGCGCATTCGCGCGCGGCCTTCACGCGGTCGGCCAGCATCTTGCCGGTGTCGCCGTGCTTGGCAGCGGCGCACGCGACCATGAATGCCCAGCGGGAAAGGTCGGCGGCGGTCGGCGTGTGTGCGTTCATGGTCTACTCCTATCGGCCCACCCCGGACCGTGGACAGACTCTAAGCGATTAAACCCGCCCTGTCAACACCCGTGCATTTTGCGGCGCAGCATAGGTGCCCGTTGACAGCGCGAAAATGCGCCGCTACAGTGCGCAGACTATGACGCCACAGCAAGTAATCGCACAATTCATTGCCGATGTGGGCGGGGTCAACAAGACCGCCCGCCTGCTCGGCGTATCCCCTGCCCTGGTTTGCCGCGTCCGCAAGGGCGAGCGCACGCTGACACCGGATTTCGCGCTACGGGTCGAGCGCGCCAGTCAGGGGCGCATCAACAAGGCCGCGCTGATCTGGGGCGCGGCTGCGTGATCGATGTTGTTCCGCCAGCGGGGATGACCCCCGTGCCCGCGCC
>ENA-UOWG01002340-UOWG01002340.1-activated-sludge-metagenome-genome-assembly--contig:-NODE-2340-length-16377-cov-6.564147_pt1 | contig 16377 bp, 12 predicted proteins | sample MGYA00238147_ERZ761563 | MGnify/ENA primary metagenome ERZ761563 (study PRJEB28884, sample SAMN05720216) | anaerobic digester metagenome | isolation source: active sludge of municipal... | reverse complement strand
CTTTGTGGTTAAAAAGAGCTTACTTGCTTTCCAGAATCTCTTTAACCTTGTTATACAGGTCTTCTCCCCTGAGGTTCTTTCCTATAATGGTTCCTGTTTCGTCAAGCAGAAAATTTGAAGGAATTGAGCTGACTGCATAAGTTTTTGCAGCTGAATTGCTCCAGTACTGAAGGTCCGATACATGAGTCCATGTCAGTTTATCGTCTTCAATTGCCTTCAGCCAGTCTTCCTTTTTCTGGTCGAGCGACACTCCGAATACATCAAATCCTTTCTTATTGAATTCCGCATAAACTTTTACGACATTCGGATTCTCCCTTCTGCAGGGACCGCACCATGCTGCCCAGAAGTCAATCAGAAGAAGTTTTGAACCTACTTTTGAATACAGGGAAACAGGGTTACCGTCAACATCGTTCATTGTGAAGTCAGGAGCTTTCTGTCCTGTTGCCACGGTCTTCATATTGATCACCCTTTCCTTAAGGGCCTTCATCTGCGGAAGAGCTGCGATAGCAGTGTCAAGCTTATTTATCATACCTTCAATTTCTTCAGCTTCCATATCGTAGCTGATACTTGAAAGGATTGAAGGAGTAACATAAGAGGCAGGATGATCAGAAATAAAATTCTTCTGGTTCTTAAGCATCTCATTCTGAACTGAATCAGCTTTCCTTTCAATTACTGAAAGTAGTGCTGAATTTCCATCCTTTGAAGCCTGCTGGTATTCAGCTATTATGCCTGAGTAAATGTCTGTCAGCGATTTATTTGCATCAATCAGAGTCCTGTACTCATCCTGGGCTGCCGATCCGCTTATCTCAGCTTTGAACAGTGAATCAAGTGTTCCTTCTATTTTAATAACTGAATTCTCAAGATAGAACGAAGTCCTTTTCCTGGTATCGCCTGCAACAAGCTGAACAAGCTGAGGATATTCAACCGCCCCGCCCTTGAATGTAAAGCTTCCGTTTTTTGAAACTGCAGAGTCGATATTAACAAGCTTACCAGCTTCACGTTTCTGTAGATAGAATGTGATACTGTCTGATCCATCTATTTTTCCCTTTACGAGGTAATGATTTTCTGAAGAACATGAAGCCAGAAGTAAAAGTACTGAGAGCAGATAAACAATCTTTTTCATTTTATAAATCTTTGAATGTATAACCGTTTATGGTTTAAAAAGTTCGTGCAAATATAACGAAAAATCAACATCCTCTTCCGCTGCAGTATTTATCTATCAGTATTTTGGCAGCTTTATACGAGGTTATTGAACCCTCAAAAAGTTTCTTCTCAACTTCTGCCTTCAGAATCCTTATCTCAGGATCGTTATAGAAGTTGCCTGTAAGGTATTCTGAGATTGTATCATGCATCCTCAGAACAGACTGTTGCTTCCTGAGATCACTGAAGAAACCTGATTCTTTTGTGAAGTTGTAATATTCTGTTATTGAATCCCATAGCTCTTTGATACCCTCATTCATGCGTGCTGAGCATGTCTGCACCCGGGGTTTCCAGCCTGAGGGGTTGGGAGGAAACAGGTGGAGTGCGTTTTCATACAGGCCTCTGGCGGTAAGAGCATTCATTTTATTCTGGCCGTCGGCTTTTGTAATTGCTATTATATCAGCCATTTCCATTATGCCTCTTTTTATTCCCTGCAGCTCATCACCGGCACCGGCAAGCATTAGCAGGAGAAACACATCAACCATTGAATGCACACTTGTTTCAGACTGCCCTACCCCGACTGTTTCAACAAGTATTGTATCGAAACCTGCTGCTTCACAAAGGATAATTGTCTCTCGCGTTTTTCTGGCCACTCCGCCAAGTGTTCCCGCTGAAGGAGAAGGCCGTATATAGGCATCGGGATGTACACTGAGCTGTTCCATTCTTGTCTTGTCGCCCAGTATGCTTCCTTTTGTCTTTGCACTGCTTGGATCTATGGCGAGGACGGCAGGCTTGCGTCCCTGTTGTATCAGATAAAGACCAAAGCTTTCAATAAAAGTACTTTTCCCTGCTCCGGGAACTCCGGTTATTCCTATCCTGAGAGAGTTTGAGCTGTACTGAAGGCACCTTTCAATAATAAGCTGGGCTTCTTCATTGTGTTTTGGCAGGGAACTCTCGATAAGTGTTATTGCCTGGCTGAGCACTGTCCGGTTTCCTGACAGAATACCGTCAACAAAATCCTCAACCTTGTATTTTCTTTTGCTTCTGAGAGCCGCTTTTTTCAGAAGATCGGGATTTATGCTTGGAGGCTGGCTGATTCCCTGCTGCACATTTAGTGCGCTTTTATTTTCCTTTTCCATATTTCAGCCCCTAAATTACAAAAAAAGGGTGTAAGACAGCATGTCCACACCCTTAGTGTTTGCTTATTAAGTCTTTACTTTGATGCTGAAGGCTGCTCAACTTCAGCATTAATCATAAGTACTATTTCGGAATTTTTCGGATCGTTTGTATAAACATAGATTGCCTTTGTAACCTTACCCTTATATCCGCCGGAGCTGAAAGTAGCTTTGATTGAGCTTGACTCGCCCGGCTTTATGCCTACTCCCTGGTTACCCTGCTGTACTGCTGTACATCCGCATGTGGAACGGATATGCCTGATTACCAGATCACGTTTACCTTCATTTTTGAATTTGAATTCTACTTCATTCTGGGTTGATCCTTTTATTTTACCAAGATCAAAAGTATTTGAGGAAATCCTGAATACTGGGGCATTAAGCATGTCTTCCTTTGAAAGGCCTGAAAAATCTTCCACAAGATTAGCTGAGATATAATAATATACATTCTCCTGGGCCACATCATTAACCTTCATCCTGATCATATCGCTTACGTTTCCCCATCCGGCATTTTTAGTGGCATCATAGCTTCCTTCAACAAGTCCTTTCTGACCAGGCTTAAGAACCTCAGGGCTTATCCTGAGTGAAAGGTGGGCAGGAAGATTAAGGAATTCAACCTTTGCATCCTTGTCAGAGGTATTTACTATCTGCATAACCCTTATTTTCTTTTCTGTCTTCTTGATATTGGTGAAAGCCATGTGATTGCTTTCAAACCTCACACCTGCAACCGGGAAGGTAAACAATTCCTCAATAGTTTTCTCACGTGGCATTACCTCTCCCTTTATAGTCAGGACAACAACAGAATTCTGTGAATTGCTGTAAACAGAAAGAGTCTTGTTAAACGGACCCGGTCTGTCTTTAGGATCATATATTGCTGTTATTTTTCCCTGTCCGCCGGCAGGTATAGGTGACCGTGTCCATTCAGGTGTGGTACAACCGCATGAAGCAACAATATTCTGAATAACAAGAGGATCAGTACCTATATTTTTCACAACGAAATCATAAGTCTGCCTTCCTGCCTCTTCCTTGAATTTACCAAAATCATGTTCTGTTTCAAGCAGCTGCATCTTTGACTGAGCCTGCTGTGCATTCAGTGACATAACAAAGGCCACGCAGGCAAGCAATAAAACTATTCTTTTCATATTCATGTTATTTTAACGCTTTATGAAGATTTGCAAAATTACTAATTTTTAAAGTCCGCTATTCCCTAATAACAAAATCTTTGAAGGATTAGTTGCATCACAAGGTGCAAAAACCAGACCGAAAAATATTTTTCTACTTAAAACAATAAAAAATTAAACTTTGAACGTTTTATAATGTTTAAAGTAAGATTATCATTAGTTTTGCCTTCCGGACTTATTGTTTGGAATAGTATTTGTTGCAAATAATGATCCGGAAACGTCAGTAATTTAAGATGGCTTTTATAAGAAAACTAATATTTTCCACTATCGCCATTCTTCTGTATATCAATGCAGAAGGACAGTTCTACAACGGCCATCAGATGACCTTCGGCAAAAACAAGGTTCAATACTTCGACTATTACTGGCAGTATTACCGCTTCGATGATTTTGATTGCTACTTCAACGAGTATGGTCGCGACATAGCCCAGTTCACTGCAAACTATGCCATGAAAAAGCTCGAAGAGATAGAAGATTACTTCGACTATACTCTTGAGAAAAGGATGATCTTCATCATATACAACAAAAGCGCCGAATACAAGCAATCAAATATCGGCCTTGTCACATTTGATGAAGATTCGTATAACATAGGCGGTTTCAGCAGGATAATAAAGAACAAGGTCATGCTCTATTATGAGGGTGACCATATTGCATTCCAGAACCAGATAGCTGCTTCAATTGCGGAAGTTGTTATAAACGAAATGCTTTACAATGCCGAGACACGCGACAGGGTGTCAAGTTCACAGACTATCAACATGCCCGACTGGTATATAAAGGGCCTGATAAAATATTCCTCCCACAGGTGGGACTATGAAGCTGAAAACAGGGTTAAGGACGGGCTGAAATCAGGCAAGTACCGCAATATAAACAACCTTGAATACGAGGATGCTGTTGATGCCGGCCAGTCATTCTGGAGATTCATAGGCAAGGAATATGGCGATGCAATTATCCCGAACATCCTGTACCTGACAAAAATATACAAGAATATAGACGATGGTTTTCAATATGTTATTGGCAAGGATCTCAAAGAACTGCTGAAGGACTGGAAAGAATTCTACAGGGAAACTTACGCTGAAGACAAAGCCCTTCCGGGAGATGATGGAAAAACTATCAGGAAATCACGCAAGGATCAGATCATCCAGCAGGTAAAGGTCAGTCCCGGAGGAGATTATATAGCATACGTAACAAACGACTGGGGACGAAAACGGATCTGGCTCTATAATAATGCTACCGGGAAACAGAAGATAATATTCAGGAAGGAACCAAAATTTGAACAGTTCACCGATGCTACTTACCCGGTTATTGCATGGCACCCCAATGGCAGGATTTTAACCTTTGTGAACGAAGAAAAGGCAGAGCTTAAAATGTACTTTTACCGCCTTAATGAAAAAACAACAGAAACGAGGAACCTTCTTTACTTTGACAAAATCCTTGATTTCTCCTATTCTCCCGAAGGTTCAAGGCTGGTTCTTTCAGCCGTTAAGGATGGTATAACAGACATTTATATCCATACAATTTCATCCGGCACAAATGAACAGATAACAAGAGACGTGCCTGATGACCTTAATCCGTCATTTCTGAAAGACTCACCCGGTGAAATCATATTTTCATCGAACAGGCTTTCGGATACTCTTGTAAATGATGCAAGTCCTTTTGAAAAACCCGGAAGTGTATATGATTTATTCACATACAACCTGAACAAAAGAAACAATGTTCTTACAAGGCTGCCTGAAGACAGGTTTACTGACAGGTTCCAGGCAATCCCGTTTTCAAAAAACAAGCTGACATACATTGGCGATCAGAACGGAGTGTTCAACAGGTATGTAGGCACCTTCGACAGTACAATAAGCTATATCGATACAATATCGCATTACAGGTATTTCATAAAGTCTTATCCTGTAACTAATTACGACAGGAACATACTAAACCAGTCCGTAGCAAACGGACCAGGTACTTTCAGCGAGGTGCTCTTCAGTAAAAGGAAATTCAACCTCAGGAAAGGAGAATTCGGAGACCAGTCAAGAATACCTGAAAGTGAGATACTTACAACTGAATACAGGAAAGACAAGACAAAGATGCTTCACAAGGCTGACAGCATTGAACAACTGCGTCAGCGCCTGATAATCGAGGACAAAAAGAGACGGGATACGCTTACAAAGCCCATCTATGAGTACTATGCTAAAAATGAACCGATAAACATATCGCACTATATTTTTGAGAAGGAGAAGGAGAACTATTATGAGCAGCTCTGGAGAAAGGATTATATGGATATTGACCTGGACACTGCAAAACTTGAATTCCCGCTGATAAGGATCTATGAAACTTCTTTCTACAATAATTATATAGTGGGCCAGATCGATTTCAGCTTCCTCAATAACTCCTACCAGGTTTACAGCGGAGGCGCACCATATTATAATCCGGGATTCAATATACTTACAAGGTTCGGAACAGTAGACCTGTTTGAGAATTACAGAGTGACAGGGGGCTTCAGGCTCGCTGGAAACTTTGACAGCAATGAGTATCTTTTCAGCGTAGAGAACCTGAAGGGAGTTTTCGATAAGCAGCTTATCTACCACAGGCAGGCTTTCTTCAGTTACAACGACACCTCTCTTTTCAAAACGCATTCAAATAACCTGTACCTGACATTCTCCAAACCGCTTACTCCTGTTCTTGCACTCAAGGGAACCGTATCATACAGGTACGACAAACATGTATTCCTTGCAACAGATGTTGCCACGCTCACTTACAAAACCATTTCACAACACTGGGCAAGCCTGAAGGGAGAAGCTATCTACGACAATACCCGGAAAAGAGCAATAAACATATATTACGGAGCCAGGGCAAAGATCTTCGGAGAATATTACAAGCAGCTTAACAGGGCTAAATCCGACATGTTTGTCGTTGGCGTCGACTTCAGAAAATATATAAAGATCCACAGGGAACTTATCTGGGCAAACAGGTTTGCAGCAAGTTCTTCATTCGGCCCCACAAAGCTTCTTTATTACCTCGGGGGAGTAGACAACTGGATGGGTTATCTTTTCAACAGCGCCCAGATGTTCGATCAGAGCACTCCGGTAACTCCAAACCAGAATTACAGCTTTCAGGCTCTTGCAACAAACATGAGGGGCTTCTCACAAAATGTCCGCAATGGAAATAACTTTGCACTGATTAACAGTGAATTACGATGGCCGATTGTAAGGTATCTTGTAGGTCATCCGCTGAGGTCCAATTTCCTGAACAGCCTGCAGGTTGTGGGTTTCGGCGATGTCGGATCGGCATGGACAGGAGTCTCGCCTTGGAAGAGTGACAATGGTTATGACAGGGAAGTAATCACAAATGGCCCGGTGCAGGTAACCCTCGATTCAAACCGTTCGCCGATTGTTGCAGGATTCGGATTCGGAGCCAGGGCTCAGCTAATGGGTTATTTTGTCAGGGCCGACTGGGCATGGGGAGTTGAAAACGGATATGTGCTTCCAAAAATATTCTATCTCTCTTTCAGTCTCGACTTCTGAAATGTCCTCCATAAAAGAAATAATCATTAAACGATCTGAAGAGCTTCATGGTGAAGTAATTAAATTCAGAAGGGATCTGCATAAACAACCTGAATTGTCATACAGGGAATTCCGGACAGCAGACTACATTCGTAACTGGCTCATAGCAAATAACATAAGCTTCAGGGATAACATTGCAGGCACAGGCATTATAGGTGTTCTTCATGGCAACGGTAAAGGATCAGGTGTAATTGCAGTAAGGGCTGAAATGGACGCCCTGCCTGTTACAGAGAAGAACAATACTGATTATTCCAGCCTTAATCCAGGCTTAATGCATGCCTGTGGGCATGATGCTCACATGGCAATATTAATGGGAAGTGCCATGCTTCTGAAATCTGTTTCCGAAGAATTTGGCGGTACCGTTCTGCTTGTTTTTCAACCCGGAGAGGAGAAGTCCCCTGGCGGTGCAAAAATGATGATTGAAGCCGGTGCCTTCAGCGAAATAAAGCCTGATATTATTATCGGCACACATAATCTGCCGGAACTTTCAGCCGGCAAGGCAGGTTTTAAACCTGGCAGATACCTTGCCTCCTGCGACGAAATATACTTAACTGTGAAAGGAACCGGCGGTCATGCGGCATTGCCGGGTCTGACAACCGATCAGATACTTATTGCATCAAAACTTGTAGTACGGCTGAAGGAAAAAGTAAGTGCGGCTGCAGCTGAAAAAGACATCCCAACAGTCCTGGGTATCGGAAAGATATCCGGAGAAGGCGCCACTAATGTGATACCTGAAAAAGTGGAGATTGCTGGCACTTTCAGGACCTTTGATGAGAAATGGAGAGCAGAAGCGCTTGAGCTTGTAAAGAAAATATCGCTGGAAACTGCGAATGAATACGGTGTAGAGATCATTGTAAGGATTGCCGAGGGTTATCCTGCTCTCATAAACGATGAGGCTCTTACAGCAAAAGCTGCAAAGCTGTCAGAAGAATTGCTTGGAATAGAGAATGTTGTCTTTTATGAAACAAGACTGACCTCTGATGATTTTTCCTTCTATTCAGCCCTGGCTCCCTCATTGTACTACAGAACCGGCATGGGGAAACTGAAAGAAAACGGTGAAATCAGAAAATTGCACACTGCTGAGTTCGATATTGACGAAGATGGCCTTAGAACGGGTGTTGCGAATATGAGCTGGCTCATAATTAATTTCCTGACAAATTGATATATTTATCATTTATGTTTTTCTTATTCCAAAAAATAAGATAATTTTGGCGATTATTGTAATTAACAATTCAAAAAATAACAGAAATGGCTTACAAAATTAATGATGACTGTACTGCTTGCGGAACATGCATAGACGAATGTCCTGTTGAAGCAATATCTGAGGGTGATATCTATAAAATTGATCCGGACGTATGTACTGATTGCGGTGCATGTGCAGATGTATGTCCTGTTGAGGCTATTCATCCGGCATAGTTTTCCGCATAGAAGAAATTAAAGGGTGTTGCTCAGCAGCGCCCTTTTTTATTTCGGGGAATATCTTGCTTTTTCCAGAATACCCTGGACATCAGTGTCTTTCATCAGCTCTGCAAGTGTAATTCCCTTATTCCTTTCCATATAGGCTTCTACAATCCTGAAACCAATCCAGGCAGCAGCCCTGCCGGGTGATTCATTTGTGAAAAAAGACGTAAAGGGTGCTTCTCCTGTCAGCTTTCTGATAACAAGCTGGTCGGTTGAAAAAAGAAGGTCATGCTCAAGCAGGTACAGCCACATCTGATCCTCATTGTTCCTGCAGAATTTTATCTGGTCGCCTGTAAACCCGAAAAGCAACTCATCAGGAGTCTCAGGCAACATGCATTTCTGATAATACCTTAATTTGCCTTCATGTATCATTTCCGAAAGAACATTATCGTCCCTGTAGCCTGCAGAGGCAAAATCCCATTCTGACGATCCCCAGCCGTAAATGCAGTCGGGAACCAGATGAGCGGGCGTCATCCTGTCGGAGAGATATTTATAAATTCCAAGCTGGGGATAATAGTCACTCTCTGCTCCCAGATATCTGTCGAGACCTATGCCAAGTATTGAATCACCTGTGATAATACTATTATTAAAACCTGAAATACAACTATATACAGCCGGTATTTTATTTTCAGGAAAATAGTACCTGTAATATCTGAATGCCATTCCAAGTTTCTTTTCAGTATCTGACAGGTCAGGATACACCTTCATAACCGATGAGTAAACTTCAGTGTTCAGTTTGTCAGTGCTGAACCTGACAAGAAAATCAGTAAAAGAACTGTCATTTACATCCCCGGTATTGATTACATAACTGAACAGCTGAAGGAATCCTCCGTATTTCTTTTTAAGTCCTTCCGTGGTGGCAGGCAGGGCAGACGGATCGGTAGTGAACAAATCCACTTCAAGCCGTTTTATGCTGACTTCAGCTTCAATTCCTGAAATATCCGCATCATATTGCCCTGATTTGCAGGAATAAACAAAAAGAATAATAAAAAGAAGCAAAACTGATCCTGAAATTTTTTTCCTCATTGCCTAATGTTTCCGGGGTTCAAAAATAAACACTTTTTGCTTAGAAATATTAAAATTATCACTGTCCTGTTTGTTCAACGTAAAAATGCTAATTTTACTTTCTGCAAGAGCTTAAATATTTTCTAAAACCATTCTGAAATGAGTTTTTTCAACCCCGGAACATTTAAATATTCAACAACATGCCTGCTTGTTTTCCTGACAGTTTGCAGGCCTGACCTTGCAAAGGCACAGGAAAAGATCGGATTCGGAGTACATATTGACCCCTTAATCGGCTGGTTCACTTCCGACATCAGGAATGTAACACCTGCAGGTGCCAGGGCAGGACTAAATTTCGGACTAACATTCAACAGGTACTTCAGGGAAAACTATGCCTTCTCGGCAGGTGTCAGCCTGATTACTGCAGGAGGCAGCCTGCTGTACAGGGATTCGACAACATTGATGCTTGCCGGACCAACCGATCTGCCACCTGATATGACAGTTAATTACAGCATTAAATACCTTGCAGTTCCTTTCGGACTGAAACTGCAGTCAAACCAGATAGGATATGTCAGGTTCTTCACTGATATAGGCCTTGATCCAAAATTTGTACTTGGAGGAAAAGCTGAAATACCTGCAATGAAAATATCCAAAGAGAATGCTGATTCAGAGCTTAAGAGTTTCAACATGGGATACCATATAACAGGCGGAATAGAGTATTCGCTGGGGGGAACAACAGCTGTCGTTCTCGGATTGAATTTCGACAGCAACTTTATTGACATTACGGATCAGCCGCTTGACAAAATACTGCATAAAATGCTGGGATTCAGGCTTGGACTAAATTTTTAAGGGAAATTCATGAAAATAACTGTAGCACAGCTGAATTACCATATAGGGAATTTTGACTTAAATAAAAACCTGATTATAAATGCCGTCAGAAGAGCACGCGGGGAAAAATCTGACCTTGTGATTTTTTCAGAACTCTGCATCTGCGGCTACCCTCCCCTTGATCTTCTTGACCGTTATGATTTCATTGAAAAATGCAGTCAGGCAGTCAGGGAAATTGCTGATGAATGTATTGGTATAACTGCAATTGTAGGGGCACCTGTAATAAACCCGAATAAGGAAGGAAAGAAGCTTTTCAACTCTGCAATTGCAATTTCGGAAGGGAAGATTGTTTTCTCCGCAAACAAAAGCCTGCTGCCCACTTATGACATATTTGACGAATACAGGTATTTTGAACCTGAAAGAAAATTCGGAATATTCAACCTGAAGGGCATGAGGATTGCTCTTACGGTCTGTGAAGACCTGTGGGACGAACAGCCCTTCGACAATAAATTTGAAAAGAGCCGGCTATACACAATTTCTCCGATGGAGGAACTGAAAGGGCAGAAACCGGACCTTATTGTGAATATCGCCGCTTCGCCTTTCTCCTATACAAAAACAGAGACAAAAGAGAATATTTTCAGAAACAAGGCTTTAAAATACAGGGTGCCTGTGATTTCAGTGAACCAGACTGGAGCAAATACCGAACTAATATTTGATGGCGCATCAGTAATTGTAAAGCCTGACGGGGAGATCTTCAGAAAGCTGCCTTTCTTCGAAGAGGAAATTGTAACATTTGATACAAATAGCATACTCAGTCCGGCAGGCAGTGAAAAACATGTGAATCCCGACCCGGTTTCTCTTATTCACAAGGGACTTGTAACAGGAATTAGAGATTATTTCAATAAATCAGGCCTCAGGAAAGCTATAGTCGGATTGTCAGGAGGAATTGATTCAGCTGTTTGCCTTTGCCTGGCTGCAGAAGCCCTGGGAAACGAAAATGTACGCTCACTTCTCATGCCATCAAGGTACTCTTCAGAACATTCAGTGAAGGACGCTGTCGATCTGGCAGAAAGACTTAAGACAGAATATGATATCATTAGCATAGAAAAGCCATTCAGGGCCTTTGAGGAAGATCTCGCGCTTCTTTTCACAGGAAGAAATCCTGATGTCACTGAAGAGAACATCCAGGCCAGGATCAGGGCTACCCTGCTTATGGCCGTATCAAACAAATTCGGATGCATACTGCTCAACACTTCTAATAAAAGTGAAGCCGCTGTTGGCTACGGGACTCTTTATGGTGATATGGCAGGCGGACTTTCTGTAATAGGTGATGTCTATAAAACAGATGTTTACAAACTGGCTGCCCATATTAACAGGTCGGGGGAGATTATTCCGGAAAACATAATCACAAAACAGCCGTCGGCCGAGCTGAGGCCTGACCAGCTTGATTCCGACTCCTTACCTGAATATTCAATACTTGACGATATTCTCTATCAGTACATTGAGCTGCAAAAACCACCGGCTCAGATAATTGAAGACGGAGCAGATGCTTCAACGGTAGACAGGGTGATCCGGATGATCAATTTCAATGAATACAAGAGATACCAGGCTCCACCGGTACTGAGAATCTCTTCAAAATCATTCGGCGCAGGCAGGAGAATGCCTCTTGTTGCAAGGTACTGAACTACAGATCCTGCATATTAAGTGGTATTGCTTATTATCACATTGATAATTATTTATACCTTTGATATGTTTTATAACATATTTTCCCATGCAGTATCAGGACAGCTATATTGAGTTTTGCCTTGAGAATCCCGATTCAGTTTTCAGAACTTTGCAAAACAGGGAAAAAGAGGCTGTTGCAAAGCATTTTGTCACCTGCTTTGCAAAAAAAGGTGAATTCATCTTCAGCGAAGGTGAAAAAGCCAGGGGCCTTGTCTGCCTTGTCAAAGGGAAATACAAGGTTTACCGTGTGGGCGTTGGGGGCCGGGAACAGATACTCAGGTTCGTGAAGCCTTCAGAGATTATCGGCTGCAGGAGTCTTTTCCAGGCTGTAAACTGGACAAATTCAGCTGTTGCAACAGAAGATTGTGTTTTTTGCCTGACTGACAGGAACAGCATAACCACCCTGCTGAAGCATAACAATGATTTTGCCTTCAGGATGATGAAACAGATGGCAGATGAGATTGCCTTTTACCAGGAAAGGATCATTTCACTGACACAGAAACATGTGAGGGGACGGGTTGTTGAAACACTCCTCATGCTTGCCGGGCTTTATGGCTTCGAAGCCGACGGAAAAACAATTAATGCAATCCTGTCAAGGGATGATCTGGCTCATCACTCAAACATGACGACCTCAAACGCCATAAGAACACTCTCAAACCTCTCTGCTGAAGGAAAAATAGAACTGAGGCAAAAGAAAATCAGGCTTATTGACATAGCTGCCCTTGAACAGATCAGCAAATCAGGATAAACGAAAATATCATTACTCTCTGAAAAAGACTCTTTTTACTCTGGAGGGTATTGATGTCAGTATCTCATAAGGTATTGTTTCACAGATCTCAGCTATCTCACTTATTGAAATATTTTCACCAAATATTTCTGCTTCATCGCCTTCTGCTGCATCAGTGCCGGTGATATCTGCCATACACATATCCATACATACACGGCCAACAAGAGGGACTCTCCTTCCCTTTATGAACACAAATCCCCTGCCCTCGCCCATTTTTCTCCTCAATCCGTCAGCATAGCCAACCGGCAATATTGCAATAACACGCTCTTTTTCAGACACATCTGCACAGCCATAGCCGACAGGCTCACCCCCGTTTACCTTCTTTACCTGCGATATTCTTGTAATGAACCTTCCTGCAGGCTTAAATGCCGCAGCCCCGAATGATCCTGCACCGTAGATTCCGATGCCGGGACGCACCATATCAAACTGGTACTGTGGCATTCTTATAATGCCCGATGAATTAAGTATGTGCTTCAGGAAGGGATAACCTGTTGCCTCCCTGATCCTGGCTGTTGCATTTATGAAAACTTCAACCTGCTTCCTGCTGAAGGCATCAAGGCTTTCATCGTCACTTCCTGCCAGATGTGAGAAAACAGATACTATACGCAGGCAGTCATTCTTCCTGATAAATTCAAGCATCCTGTCAAGTTCATCAGGCAGGAAACCAAGGCGATGCATTCCTGTATCTATCTTAATATGAACAGGGTAGCCTTGCAAACCATTCCTGATAACAACTTTAGCAAATGACTCAAGAATCGAAAAACTGTAAATTTCAGGCTCAAGAGAATATTTAATCATCAGGTCGATGGAAGAAGGATCGGGATTCATTACCATAACAGGCAGGGAGACGCCTGCATTTCTCAGTTCCACTCCTTCGTCAGCATAGGCAACCGTGAGATAACTTACCCTGTTGTATTCAAGAAAGGAGGCAATCTCAGAGGATCCTGCACCGTATGCAAAGGCCTTTACCATTGCCATTATCCTTGTTTCAGGTTTCAGGTAACTCCTGAACAGGTTCAGGTTATGTGCTATCGCATTAAGGTTTATCTCGAGCTGGGTCTGATGCACCTGCTGTTCAAGAACCCTTCCGATCTTCTCAAATTCAAAGATCCTTGAACCCTTTATCAGGATTATCTCATTGTTGAAATCATTGGATATCAGACTTCTCAGAAAATCATCAGTTGAAAAATAAAAGCGGTCCTCAGCGCTGAAAAGTCCGCGCATTGATGACAATAGTGGCCCTATACCTATGAAACGTTTAATACCTGAACGGCTAACGAGAGTTGCAACCTCCCCGTAAAGATCCTCAACATCCCTTCCTGCCTGGACAAAATCAGACAATATAAGCGTTGTACTTTTCCCGTTCTGGGCCAGCAGATAATCAATAGCCATTCCAAGTGAACCGGGATCGGAATTATAGTAATCCTCAATAAGCTGACAGTTGTTTATTCCTGCCTTAATCTCCATCCTCATAGGAACAGGAAGAAGCTTCAGCAGACCTCCTGAGATCAGTTTTGCATCAAAGCCAAGATACAGGCAGACTGATATTGCAGTAACAGCATTTTCAACTGAAGCCCTGTCATTAAAGGGGACACGGAAGATGAAACTGTTTCCCTTATATTCAATTGTCAAAGCCGTACCACCCTCATCATGAACGGTTTTACTGATGAAGACTGCGGCATTTCTGTTGCTCACCGACCATGATACAAGCACCCTGGAACTTAGTACAGGATCCTTTAGAATCAGCTCATCAATAATCCTGTAATCCTTGCCATATATTATTGCTTTCGCATTAGTGAACAGCTTCAGTTTTTCGGAAGCCTTTTGTTCGTCATCCCTGAAATTTTCCCTGTGAGCATCACCGATATTAGTTATAACACCTATTTCAGGATCAATTATCTTCTGAAGCTTTTCCATCTCACCGGGGTGAGATATACCGGCCTCGAAGATACCCATGCGGTACTTTTCTTCCAGTTTCCACACCGAGAGAGGTACTCCTATCTGTGAATTATAGCTTTTGGGGCTTCGTATTACCGGAAGCATAGAGCCAAGCAGATCAGCCAGCCACTCCTTGACAATCGTTTTTCCCGCACTGCCTGTAATTGCAATAACAGGTGAGGTAAATAACCTTCTTTTCCAGGCAGCCAGCCTGTGAAGGGCATCAACTGAACCGGCCGACAGTATGAATGCCGCACCTTCGAATCTACCATGGTTTTCTGGAAGATTCTCAACGATGAATACCCTGATGCCCCTCTGGTAGAGGTTATCCAGGAATCTGTGCCCGTCATGATTATGTCCCCTGATTGCGACAAATGCCACCTCCTCGGTAAAGCTTATCTGCCTGCTGTCGGTAATAATCTCATTTACAATAATATCGCCAGGACCAAATAAAGCTCCACCGGTTATATCTGCTATTTCTGCCGAGAGGAGTTTCACTTTTGTTTTTTTGATGCTTCAAGATAACAGCTGCGGCAAAGCGGCTCATACAGGTTTTTCTCACCAAGGAGCACTACCTGTGATTCATCAGTTTTGCGGAATGAATACTGGGCCAGGTTACCGCATCGCATGCATATTGCGTGAACCTTTGTAACAAACTCGGCAATTGCCATTATTCCCGGCATAGGGCCGAAGGGATTTCCCATGAAGTCCATATCGAGACCGGCAACTATGACCCTTGTTCCAGCATCTGCCAGCTGACTGCATACTTCAATTACAGATGCATCGAAGAACTGAGCCTCATCAACAGCAACAACATCTGCATCACCCGCAAGAAGCAAAATTGCTGATGCATGTTCAACAGGGGTTGAAACTATCGATCTTTCATCATGCGAAACAACTTTTGTCTCGGAATACCTTTTATCGATAGCCGGCTTGAATATCACCACCTTCAGCCCGGCATACTGAGCCCTGCGCAGCCTTCTTATGAGTTCCTCCGTTTTGCCCGAGAACATGCTGCCGGTGATTACCTCAACAGATCCCCTTCTGCTTCCTGTTGCCGTTGAATTTTCAAGAAATTCCATTATGCTGTCAATTGTTTATTATCCCCCTTAAATCTTAATAATTAAATATGCCTGCAAGTGGAATAATATTAATTTTGCAAAATAAGGAAAATGCTTTGTTTTATTTACAACTGTTTGTATGGATTTCAATGCCACAATCGATTTAATTATAAAAGATCTCAATGAAGCCTCAGGAATTATTGATGATCTCAAAAATTACAAGGGCGTTCCTGTACTCCAGGTTGAGCTTGCAAAGGCAAAATGCAAAAGCGCTGCGGAAGTAATTTCACTTCTGAAGACTAACAGCCACCAGGTAAATCCTGTTATCCCTCAACCTCAACCTCAACCTCAACCTCAACCTCAACCTGAGCCTCAACCTCAACCTCAACCTGAACCTCAACCTGAACCTCAACCTCAACCTGAACCTGTTAAGACAGAGAAAAAAGCATCAGCCAGGCAGACAAAGAGCAAGCCGGTTTCTGAGCAAAATGAATTGAAACAGGAAAAGGATACCTCTGAAAATATTATTGTAAG
>ENA-UOWG01002339-UOWG01002339.1-activated-sludge-metagenome-genome-assembly--contig:-NODE-2339-length-16391-cov-21.767752_pt1 | contig 16391 bp, 17 predicted proteins | sample MGYA00238147_ERZ761563 | MGnify/ENA primary metagenome ERZ761563 (study PRJEB28884, sample SAMN05720216) | anaerobic digester metagenome | isolation source: active sludge of municipal... | reverse complement strand
CATCGAAATTCCACTCGACCACGGTTCGCGCCGTCGCGCCGGGGTAGGCGCTGTGCGCGAGTAAGTAGACCAGCCGGCCCGAGGGCGGCAGCGGCAGGCTGGCGGGGCCGGCCTCGCTGCGCAGCGACTCGCCTGCCCCCTCGGCACCCGGGGCATCGGTCGCGTTCTCTTGGGGTGCCTCGGCCGCGCCCTCCGTGGGGGCGGGCTCAGGCGCGGCCTCGGCTGCGGGCGCGGCGGCAGGACGGGCACGCGGGGCAGCCGCACGTGGCGCGACCGGATCGGGCGGCGGTGCCACGCGGGGGGGTGGCACCAGCGCCACCTCGAAGCTCGAGGGCGTGCTGTCGTCGACCAGCACGGGGCCGAGGTCCGTGCTCACCCAGAGCAGGGTGCAGGCGTGCATCAGGCCCACGGCCCCCGCGATCACGAGCGCACGGCGCAGCAGCCGGCGCGCCGCCGGGGCGGCAGGCAGGGGCGACAAGGCAAGCGCGTTCGACATGGGCGGAGCGGGGCACGGGCGGAGACTGATGATCGCTAAGATACCGTCCCGTCACGCTCCCCTTGCTTCGGACCGGCCCGACGGCCCTGGCCGGCGGCCGCCCCGCCGCCACCAGGCCGTCGATCGCCGCTGCGAAGCGCACTCCCGCACCCCATGAAACTCGCCACTCTCAAGGACGGCTCGCGCGACGGGCAACTGATCGTCGTCTCGCGCGACCTCACGACCGCGCATCTGGCCACCGGCATCGCCGGGCGGCTGCAGGCGGTGCTCGACGACTGGAGCTTCCTCGCCCCACAGCTCGAGGATCTTTACTCCACGCTCAACGAGGGCCGCGCACGCCACGCTTTCGCCTTCGACGCGCGCCGCTGCATGGCGCCGCTGCCGCGCGCCTACCAGTGGGCCGACGGATCGGCCTACGTGAACCACGTGGAACTGGTGCGCAAGGCACGCGGCGCCGAGATGCCCGCGAGCTTCTGGACCGACCCGCTGATGTACCAGGGAGGCAGCGACGACCTGCTCGGTCCCTGCGACGACATCGTGTGTCCCTCGGAGGACCATGGCATCGACTTCGAGGGCGAAGTCGCGGTGATCACGGGCGACGTGGCCATGGGCGCCGGCCCGGCGCAGGCAGCCGCGGGAATCCGTCTGCTGATGCTGGTCAACGACGTGAGCCTGCGCAATCTGATCCCCGCGGAGCTCGCCAAGGGCTTCGGCTTCTTCCAGAGCAAGCCGGCCACGGCCTTCTCGCCGGTGGCGGTCACTCCCGACGAACTCGGCGAGTCCTGGCGCGGTGCCAAGCTGCATCGGCCGCTGATGGTGCACTGGAACGGGCGCAAGGTGGGCGAGCCCGACGCCGGCGCCGACATGACCTTCGACTTCGGCCAGCTCGTCGCGCACATCTGCAAGACGCGCAATGTGCGCGCGGGCAGCATCGTGGGCTCGGGCACGGTGTCGAACCTCGAGCGCAGCCGCGGCTACGCCTGCATCGCCGAGCAGCGCAGCCTCGAGACCATCGAGCACGGCGCGCCACGCACGGAGTTCATGCGCTACGGTGACACGGTGCGCATCGAGATGCTCGACGAGCGCGGCGCCTCGATCTTCGGGGCCATCGAGCAACGCGTCGCCCCGCTCGCGTAAGTCGCGGCAGCGCTGGATCCCGCGACTCTTGCCAGCCGGCAGCTTTGCGACCACAGTACCGGCGCAGAAGACACCCCCAGGGAGACAAGCACGATGGCTGGCAAGCGCGCGATACCCGGCATCCCCTTCAGCTCGGCCGTGGGTGACAGCGTGGACCTGATGCGCAAGGTCTGGGGCATGACCGGGCTGCCCAGCATCCCGTCGCCCGGCAACCTGGCGCAGATGGCGGTGCGGCTGCCTACCCAATTGCCGAACATGGTTGCGCCGACGCTCGACATCGGCGAGCTCGACAAGCGCATCGCCGAGATGCGCGCGGTCGAACACTGGCTGCAGCTCAACCTCAGCATGCTGCGCGCCACCGTGCAGAGCCTGGAAGTGCAGCGCTCGACGATCGCCACGCTCAAGGGCATCGGCGGGGCGATGCTCTCGCCGGTGCTCAGGAACCGGCCGGGCGAGGAGCCGTCGAGCGAGCAGCCCGCGCTGCCCGATCCGATGGCGGCCTTCGCCCAGCAGATGGCCCTGCTGCAAGCCATGCAGGCGATGCCGGCGGCGGCGCTGCAGGGTGGCGCGCAAGCCCCGGCGCAGACGCATCCCGAGCCTGCGGCCGAGCCCGAGCCGGACGAGTCGCCTGAGCCCGAACCCGAGCCCAAAGCCGCCGCGTCAGGCCGCCGCCGCTCGCGCAAGAAGGCAGCCGCCCCGCGCGTGCAGGTGCCGGTGCCCTCCACCCTGAATCCGGTGACCTGGTGGAACGCGGTCCAGGACCAGTTCGCACGCATCGCCGCCACGGCGGCCGAGCCTGCTCCGGAGGCCGCCGAGCAAAGCGGCGCGGACACAAAGGCGGCACCCCGAGCACGCGCCAAGAGCGCCGGGCGCAAGCGCGCCAAGACGGCGCGCAAGTCCGCGGCGCGCAGCACGCGCAACTGAGGCCGCCAGGCGCGGGGCAGCCCGCCCCGCTGATGATCTCGTCGACCAACGAAAAGGCCCCGCATCGCGGGGCCTTTGCATGCGCGAAGCTGATCTAGCGCGGACGGCGGCGACGCACGGCGGCGAGGCCCAGCAAGCCTGCGCCCAGCAGCGCGAGGCTGGCGGGCTCGGGCACCGTGCGATCGTCGAAGCGCAGGGTGGTGGTGATCGTGAAGTTCGACTGCGTGGTGTGGCGCTCGGCGAAGAAGATGTCGATGTCGTAGAGCGAGCCCGCCGTGAGCCCGGCGGCGATCAGGTCGGCCGCGGTGAAGCTCGCGCTGACGGCCGGGTGCACACCACCGAGGTCCATGAAGAGCTTGCCGTCGATGAAGACCCAGAGGTCATCGTCGCCGGTGAAGCTGAACGTGTCGCCCGCCTTGAAACTGGTCTTGCCCTCGAGGTGCAGGGTGAAGTGATAGTTGTGCGAGCGGTCTTGATTACCGAACAGCGCGCCGTCGATCGGGAAGAAGCTGTTGCTCGAATAGGTGAACACGCCCGAGCCCGGCGCGGTCTCGGAGAGCGGCAGTCCGAAGGCCGCCGACTGGTTGACGCCGGCAGTGTCGCGATACCACTGATTGAAGTTCGCGGCGCTGGTGAAGCCGGGCTTGGCCGCACCGGTGAACACGGGCAGCCCGTCCGCCCCGAGGGTGGAGGCCAGCTGGCCGGTCTGCAAGCCGCCGATGGTGCCCTCGAAGTCCGGGTTGTAGGCGCAGGCCCCTGCGATGGCGGGCGCGCAGAAATCCCGGACGGTGCCGTTGAGGGTGGCCGCGGCGGACAGTGCCGGGACGGCCGCGGCGGCAAGGAAAAGGGCGGAACGGGTGAACGGGCGCATAGGGACTCCGAAAGGGGCGTTGTCTTCGCTCTTACCTTTGCAAACCCCGTGCCAGACTCCGTAATTGCTTACAAATCAGTAGTTTGAGTTCTGACCAACAAATTTACGCAGGTACATGCGTAAATTTTCTCGACGCCACTGCCGCGACCTCTGTAACTACTCGTGACGATTTGTCTGCGTAGCGTGACCCGAAGCCAGCCTCGGGCTTGGCCAGGGCCGCGCTGGCAGCGGCCTCACATGGTGTAGTTGAGTCCCAGGCGCCCGCCGTCGGGGTAGACGGTGGTGCCGGTGAGGTAGCTCGCGTCGTCGCTTGCGAGAAAGACGGCCACGCGCGCGATCTCGTCGGGCTCGCCCAGACGGCCCAGCGGCGTGCGTGACAGGATGCGCGCGCGCGCCGCCTCGTCGCTGAGCACCGCTCGCGCGAGCAGCTCGGTCGCGATCGACCCCGGCCCGATGCCCATCACCCGGATGCCCCGCGGCGCCAGCGAGAGCGCCATCACCTTGGTGAGCTGGTTGAGTCCGCCCTTGCTCACCGTGTAGGGCACCTGATTGGCGATGGCGAGCACGGCATTGACGCTCGACATGTTGATGATCGCGCCGCGCGCTCCGCTGGCCTGGGCCGGCTGGGCCATCATCTGCCGCGCAACGGCCTGTCCGCACAGGAAGGCACCCTTGAGGTTGACCCTCAGCACGCGGTCGAAGTCCTCCTCCGCGAGGTCGAGAAAATCGGCGGCGTGCACGATGCCGGCGTTGTTCACCAGGATGTCGACCCGCCCGAAGCTCTCAACCGCGAAGCGCACCAAGGCCTCGACCGAGGCACGCTGGGCCACATCGGCGGCGTGGAAGAGCGCGTAGCCGCCCGCCGCCGCGATGTCGCGCGCAAGCGCCGTGCCGCCCAGCTCGTTGGTGTCGGCGATCACCACCTTCGCACCCTCTTCGGCAAAGCGCCGCGCACAGGCTGCGCCTATGCCCTGCGCTGCGCCGGTGATGATGGCCACGCGTTCCGTGAGTTTCATGCGAGTGCGCCCCTCGGCTGCCAGGCCTTGGAGCATAGTGCGCGCCGCGCGTTCAGGAGTCGCGCTGTCTGCGCCAGCGAGCGAGTTCGCTCGCCACGTCCTCGAGTCCGCGCAGCACCTGAACGCCGGGCGGCGCGCGGCGCCGCAGGGCCGCGCTGCTGCCGCCGGCCCACAGCTCGGTGCTGGCCGGCAGCTTGCCGCGCAACTCGCGCAGGCTGTCGAGCACCATGGTCGGTCCGGGCAGCGATGAATAGGACAAGGCGACCACGTCGACCGCCTGCGCTCGCGCGGCCAGCACGATGTCCCACAGCGGCGTCTGCACGCCCAGCGAGATGCAGCGCGCGCCTTCCAGGGCGAACATGGCCTCGGCCATCAGCACGCCCAGGCCGTGCGGTTCGCCGGGCACCGTGGTGAGGAGCACGCGCGGGCGCACGCCCGGCTGCGGAAGGCTGCCCACGGCCTGGCGCAGCACACCCTGGATGACTTCGGTGTACAGGTGCTCCTCGAAGACCTCCAGCTCGCCCCGGGTCCAGGCTTCGCCGACCAGTTCGGTGAGCGGCCCCACCACCTCGATCGCAAAGCGCGCGAGCCCGATACGCACCTGCATCTGCGTCAGCTGCCTGCGCAGTTCCTCCACGTCGTGCGAGCGCACGAGCCCGAGCAGTTGCGTCAGTTCCGGCGCGCCGTCGGCAGCAGCCATCGCGCGCGGCGCGCCGGCCGCCTCGGCGAGCGCCTGCAGTTCTCCGGCCGAGTAGCCCACGATCTTGCCGGGCCGGTAGCCCTGATCCATCAGGCGCTTGACCAGGCGCAGCTGATCCACCTGGTCGAGCGGATACACCCGCTCGCCGAAGGCGTCGCGCAGGGGCTGCGGAAACCCATAGCGCCGCTCCCAGACACGCAGCGTGTCCTTCGACAGGCCGGTGTCGCGCTCGACTGCGGCAATCGAGATCAGGGCGGCGGAATCGGGATGGGAACCCATAGGGCGATACAGTCTGTGCTTGGAAGGTCTAGGTGAGGAAGCTCATTTTGTCCTAGACAAACTGTTGACGCAAGCCCTCACGGGCCTTAGGATGCGGGCGTGATACTCATCCACTGGCCCTCTTCCCTGCTCGCCATGGTTAGCGCTCGCACACCTGTCAAACCCTGCGAATCCAGCGTTTCGCCCCGGGCGAAGGGCCGAGTTGCGCGCTTGCCGGTGGCGCGCGCCGCCCTGTTCCTGGCCGCCCTCCTGTGCGCCACGATGCCCTGGACGGCGCGGGCACAAGTGGCGCCCACGGTGGCGAACTGTCCAACCGTGCTCGATCACCGCTTCCCCCGGTTGCAGGACGATTCGCCCCAGAACCTGTGCCAGTTCGCCGGCAAGGTCGTGCTGGTCGTGAATACCGCCAGCTACTGCGGCTACACCGCGCAGTACGAGGGCCTGGAGAAGCTCTATGCGAAGTACGCGGCGCGTGGCCTGACGGTGCTGGGCTTTCCTTCCAACGACTTCGGGGGCCAGGAGCCCAAGGGCAACAAGGAAATCGCCGAGTTCTGCTACAACACCTACGGGGTGAAGTTCCCTATGTTCGCCAAGTCCGCGGTGACGGGAAAATCCGCGAACCCGCTGTTCGCGTCGCTGGCGCAGGCCTCGGGGCAGCCGCCCAAGTGGAACTTCCACAAGTACCTGATCGACCGCGATGGTCGGGTGGTGGCGAGCTTCCCGAGCCGGGTCGAGCCCACGGACTCCCAGATCACCTCTCGCATCGAGCGCCTGCTCGGTTCCTGAACGCCACCTCGGTGCGCGCTCGGGCGCCGCGCCGGGTCACAATTGGATGACTGCATGAACGCCCCCGAGCACATGTTCCTACCCGACGTCCAGTCCAGCGCGGACCGCCGCAACATCGCCATCACCCGCGTGGGCGTGAAGTCCATCACCCACCCGGTGATGGTCGCCGGCCCGCATGGCCCGCAGGCCTCGGTCGCCCAGGTGAGCATGAGCGTGGCCCTGCCGGCGGAGCAGAAGGGCACGCACATGTCGCGCTTCGTGGCGCTGATCGACGAGCTGCGCGAGCCCCTGTCGGCCGCCACGTTGCGTGCCCTGCTCGGGCGCATGCTCGAGCGGCTCGAGGCACGCGCCGGCCAGATCGAACTGCATCTGCCCTATTTCGTGCGCAAGACCGCCCCCGTGTCGGGAGTGGAGAGTCTGATGGACTACCGCGTGCGCCTGATGGCCACGCAGGATGCGCGCGGCACCCGCGTGATCCAGGAAGTGGCGGTGCCGGTCACCAGCCTCTGTCCGTGCAGCAAGAAGATCTCCGACTACGGCGCGCACAACCAGCGCTCGCTGCTGACTCTGGCGCTCGAGCTCGACGGCGAGATGAGCCTGGACGAGCAGATCCGCGTCGCCGAGACCGCCGCCTCGTGCGAGCTGTGGGCCCTGCTCAAGCGCTCGGACGAGAAGTACGTCACCGAGCGCGCCTACGACAACCCCAAGTTCGTCGAGGATCTGGTGCGCGACATGGCCGTGGCGCTCAACGCCGACGCGCGCGTGCTGGCCTACCGCATCGAGGCCGAGAACTTCGAATCGATCCACAACCATTCGGCCTATGCGCTGATCGAGCACGACAAGCGTCAGCCGGGCTGAGGCCCGGCTGCGCGGCGCAAGGCTGAGGAGCCGCCGCGTCAGGAACCGACCCCGCCGCGCACGCTCGCGGCACCATAAACGGGGCGGTTCCGCGACCCGAGGGAGATTCGGCCGCGCGATGCGCGGCCATGGATCGAGGCAAGACATGCGAATCGCCGTCATTGGAGCGGGCATATCGGGGCTGGGCTGCGCGCACGCGCTCGGCCGCGAACATCAGGTCACGCTCTACGAAGCAGCACCGCGTCTGGGCGGACACACCAACACCATCGACGTGACGCTCGACGGAGTGACCGCCGCGGTCGACACCGGCTTCATCGTCTACAACGAGCGCACCTACCCGCGCCTGATCGCGCTGTTCGCGGAACTGGGCGTGCCCACCGCGAAAAGCGACATGTCCTTCGGCGTGAGCGTCGAGCGCGCCGGCCGGCGGCTCGAGTGGTCGGGCAGCAACCTCGACAGCGTCTTCGCGCAGCGGCGCAACCTCGCTTCGCCCGCGTTCCTCGGCATGGTGCGAGACATCCTGCGCTTCAACCGCGACGCCACGGCGCTCGCGGCGGACGCCGCGCTCGGCGCCGGCGAGCAGCGCAGCCTGGGCGACTGGCTGGACGCGCGCGGCTACGGGCGCGCCTTCCGCGAGTGGTACCTGCTGCCCATGGCTGCCGCGATCTGGTCCTGCCCGATCGCCACGATGCTGCGCTACCCGGCGGCGACCTTCATCCGCTTCTGCCACAACCACGGTCTGCTGCAGGTCGAGAACCGGCCGCAGTGGTACACGGTGCGCGGCGGTGCGCGGCAGTACGTGCGCCGCATCGCGGCGCGACTGGCCGACGTGCGAGTGGGCGAACCGGTGCACGAGGTGCGCCGCGAGGCCGACGGCCGCGTGCTGGTGCGCAGCGCCAGCGGACCCGCCCACTACGACGAGGTCGTGCTCGCCACCCACAGCGATCAGGCGCTGCGCCTGCTCGCCGACGCCGACGGTCTCGAGCGCGAACTGCTGGCGTCGGTCGGCTACCAACCCAACCGCGCCGTGGTGCATACCGACCAGGCGCTGCTGCCCGAGAACCGCAAGGTCTGGTCCTCGTGGAACTACCTCTCCAGCGGGGGCGAGGAGCCGCAGGTCTCGGTGAGCTACCTCATGAACCGCCTCCAGCCCCTGCCCTTCGAGCGCCCGGTGGTGGTGAGCCTCAACCCGCTCGCCGAGCCCCGGCCCGACACCGTGATCGCCGAGTTCGACTACGAACATCCGGTGTTCGACGCTGCCGCGGTGCGCGCCCAGGCCCGCCTGCCCGACGTCCAGGGGCGCAACGGCGTGTGGTTCGCGGGGGCCTGGACCGGCTACGGCTTCCACGAGGACGGGCTCAAGTCCGGATTGGTGGTGGCCGAGTCCCTGCGCGCCCGCGGCCTGCGATCGCGCCGGATTGCAGCCTGACCGCCACGCCCGCCACCCGCCGCTCGTAAGCCCGCAGACCCGCCCACTTGCACCGAAAAAACTTATTAGTTCACAATAGAACCGTTCAGTTTTTCGACCCGCAATGGAACCCTGTCCCCAGATCGGCTTCGGCTCGATCCGCCACAGCCGCCAACGGCCCGCCAAGCACAGCTTCGCGTACCGCGGCTACTTCCTGCGCGTGCCCCTGCGCGCCGAGGTCGGCGACGGCAGGGGTTCGCGCTGGCTGAGGCGCAACGGGCGCGGGGTGTTTGCGCTCAACGACGCCGACCACGGCGACGGCCGGCCGCTGCTGGCGTGGGCCCGCCACATGCTGACGCGCGCCGGAGTGCACGACGCGCACGGCGAGATCTGGCTGCACACCTTCCCGCGGGTGCTCGGCTACCTCTTCAATCCGGTCAGCTTCTGGTTCGCGCACCGCGCCGACGGCCGCCTGCGTGCGGTGCTCGCGGAGGTCAACAACACCTTCGGCGAGCACCACGTGTACGTGCTCGCGCACGGCGACGGGAGCCCCATCGCCTGGGGCGAGGAACTCACGGCCTCGAAGGTCTTCCACGTCTCGCCTTTCTGCAAGGTGGAAGGGCGCTACCGCTTCCGCTTCATGCTGGCCGGCTCGCCCGACGCGCAGCGCTTCGTCGGCCGCATCGACTACGACGACGAGCAGGGCGCTCTGATCGCCACCTCGATCGAGGGTCGCCTCGAGCCGCTCACCGACGCCGCGCTGCGCCGGGCGTTCTTCGCCCACCCCGTCTACACCTTCGGGGTCATGGCCCGCATCCACTGGCAGGCGCTGCGGCTGTTCGCCAAGCGCGTGCCGTTCTTCACCAAGCCTGCTCCGCCTGCCCTCGACCTCACGCGCTCCTCGCCCCGATGACCGCCCGCCAAGACACCCTCGTCCTCGACCGCGCCCCCAACGCCGCGGACTTCCCGGCCTCCGCGCGCTTTGCCATGCGTCTGCTCGAGCGCCTCGATCACGGCGGACTGGAGCTCGCCTTCCCCGACGGCCAGCGCGCGCTCTTCGGGCGCGGCGCGCCGGTCAGCGACCTGCGGCTGGCCAACTGGAACATGTTCCCGGCCACGATGCGCGGTGGCGACGTGGGCTTTGCCGAGAGCTTCATCGCCGGCGACTGGGCGAGCAGCGACCTGCCGCGCCTGCTCGCCTTCCTGCTGCGCAATCGCGCCGCCGCCGAGCGGATGATCTACGGCTCCTTCTGGGGCACCCTGGTCGCGCGGCTGCGCCACCTGCTCAACCGCAACACCAAGGCGCAGGCGCGCAAGAACATCCACGCCCACTACGACCTGGGCAACGACTTCTACTCGCTCTGGCTCGACCCCGGCATGACCTACTCCAGCGCGCTGCTGGAGGACGTGCGCGATCCCCACGCCGTGCTCAGCCCCGCGGCCATGGCTGCCGGCCAGGACGCCAAGTACGCGCGCGTGCTCGACGAACTGGAGCTCGCCCCCGGCAGCCGCGTGCTCGAGATCGGCTGCGGCTGGGGCGGCCTGGCCGAGCTCGCCGCACAGCGCGGCCATGCGCTCACGGGCCTGACCCTGTCGACCGAGCAGCTCGCCTGGGCGCGCGAGCGCCTGGCGCGGCAGGGTCTCGAGGCGGACCTGCGCCTGCAGGACTACCGCGACGAGACCGGCGTGTACGACGGCGTGGCCTCGATCGAGATGTTCGAGGCGGTGGGAGAGGAATACTGGCCGAGCTACTTCGGCACCGTGGCGCGCAGCCTGCGTTCGGGCGGTCGCGCGTGCATCCAGAGCATCGTGATCGACGACGCGCTCTTCGCCCGCTATCGCAAGGGCACGGACTTCATCCAGCAATACATCTTCCCCGGCGGCATGCTGCCCTCGCCCGCGGCCTTCAAGGCGCAGGCCGAGGCAGCGGGACTGCGCGTCGAGCGCAGCCTGGCCTTCGGCCGCGCCTACGCGCGCACCCTGGCCACCTGGCGCGCCAGCTTCATGGCGCAGCTGCCCGCGGTGCGCGAGCTCGGCTTCGACGAGCGCTTCGTGCGCATCTGGGACTACTACCTCGCCTGCTGCGAGGCCGCCTTCGCGGAAGGAAGCACCGATGTGGTCCAGTACACGCTCGTACGCCAGTAAGCCCCGGGCACGGCGCACGCGCCTGCAGCTGGTCGCGGCGCTGGCCGTGCTTGCGCCGCTGCTCGCCGTGCCGCCCGCCACCGCGCGCGAAGCCGCGGCCGCCACCGCACCCGCAGAGGCGCGCCAGTACCTGGTCGAGCCGCGCCTGGCCGGCAGCGGCCGGCTCACCTGGTTCGGCCTGCACATCTACGACGCCGCGCTCTACCTGCCCGCCGGCGCATCGCCGGCCGCGCTCGCCGATGCTCGCTTCGTGCTCGAGCTGCGCTACGCGCGCGCGCTCGAAGGCCGCGCGATCGCCACCGCCAGCCGCGACGAGATGGCGCGCATGAATCTGGCCGACCCCGCGACGCTGGCGCGCTGGACCGAGCAGATGGCGCGCATCTTCCCCGACGTGAAGCGCGACCAGCGCCTCGTGGGCGTGAACCTGCCCGGCCGCGGCGTGAGCTTCTACTTCGACGGCCGCCCGCTCGGCACGATCGACGACGCGGCCTTTGCACGCGCGTTTTTCGCCATCTGGCTCGACGAGCGCACGCGCGCTCCGCAACTGCGCCAGGCCCTGCTCGCCAGCGCGCCGGCGCGGCCCTGATGGCCAGCCTGCCCCTGGCCGCGGCGGTCGCTCCGCCCACGCGGGGCCGCGCGCTTGCCGCCTACGCGGGCCTGGGCCTGCCGCTGGCCATGATGGCCCTGCCGGTCTACGTGCTGCTGCCGCAGTTCTACGCCCAGGCCACGGGACTGGCGCTCGCCACCATCGGCGGCGTGCTGCTTGCCACGCGCCTGCTCGATGCCCTGGTCGATCCCTGGCTGGGGGTCTGGGCCGACGCCCTGCGGCGCCGCTCGAACGCGCTGCGTCCGGTCCTGATCGCCTGCGTGCCCCTGGCGCTGGGCTTCCTGGCGCTGTTCAACCCGCCGGCCGGGCTGGATGCGTCGGCCGCCATGCTGTGGCTCGCGGGCGCCCTGGTCGCCGCCTACCTGGGCTACTCGGCCGCCAGCGTGGCCTACCAGGCCTGGGGCGCGGCACTGGCGCACGACGACGCGGGCCGCACGCGCATCACGGCGGCGCGCGAAGGCGCGGGCCTGGTGGGCGTGGTGGCTGCCTCGATCGTGCCCTATGCCGCCGGTGCCCCTGCCCTGGTGGTGTTGTTCTTCGCCAGCCTGGCCGCCGCGCTCGTGCTGCTCGCCCGCGCCCCGCAACCACCCGCGCCCGCCAGCGCGGCGCTGGGCGCCTGGGCCACGCTGCGCCAGCCCCTGGCGAGCACGCGGCTGCGCTGGCTGCTCGCGGTGTTCGCCGTCAACGGCATCGCCACCGCGGTGCCGGCAACACTGGTGGTGTTCTTCGTGGCCGACCGGCTCGAGCTCGAGTCGGCCACCGGGCTCTTCCTGGCGGCCTACTTCATCGCCGGCGCGGCGAGCATGCCGCTGTGGTCCCGCCTGGCGCACCGCCTGCCCCTGCCCGCCGTATGGCTGGCGGGGATGCTGCTGTCGATCGTCGCCTTCATTGGCGCCTACTGGCTGGGCGCGGGCGACCGCGCAGCCTTCGTGCTGGTGTGCGTGCTCTCGGGTCTGGCGCTGGGCGCCGATCTGGCCGTGCCCCCGGCGCTGCTCGCCCGGGTGATCGACGCCGACGGCGCCGGCGGCCGCGCCGAGGCCACCTACTTCGGCCTGTGGAACTTCGTGAACAAGCTCAACCTCGCGCTCGCCGCCGGCATTGCCTTGCCGGCGCTGCAGGCGCTGGGCTACACCTCGGGCGTGCGCTCGCCGGCTGCCCTCGACGCGCTGGCGCTCGCCTACGCCCTCATCCCCTGCGCGATCAAGCTCGCCGCCGCCGGCCTCCTGGCCTGGTGCTGGCAGCGCTCGCGCTTCTGACCGGTCCCCACCCATGAGCCTCATCCGCCACCTGTTCGCCGCCGTGCTCGCGCTCGCCCTGCTGGGCGCCTGTGCCGGCCCCACGCCCGCCACCTATGCCACGCAGGAGCCCAAGCTCGACCTGCGCCAGTACTTCGCCGGCAAGCTTGTCGGCCACGGCCTGTTCATGGACCGCTCGGGCGAGGTCAAGCGCCGCTTCGTGGTCACCATCCAGGCGAGCTGGCAGGGTGACACCGGCACCCTGGACGAGGACTTCGTGTGGTCCGACGGCCAGCGCGAGCGCCGCGTGTGGACCCTCAAGCCCGTGTCCGGCGAGCCCGGCCGCTGGCGCGGCACGGCCGCCGACGTGATCGGCGAGGCACAGGGCACGGTCAGCGGCAACGCCCTGCACTGGACCTATCGCATGCAGCTGCCGGTCGACGGCAAGACCTACGAAGTGGGCTTCGACGACTGGATGTTCCTGATCGATCGCGAGGTGATGCTCAACCGCGCGGTGATGAGCTTCTGGGGCGTGCGCGTGGGCGAAGTCTTCATCTCCTTCCGCAGGTCATGATGGCGCTCAACCCCACCTTCCCCGATTGGCGCGGCCAGCGCGTCTGGGTGATCGGCGCCTCGTACGGCATCGGCGCGGCGCTTGCCGCGGAACTGATAGGGCGTGGCGCGCGGGTCGCGCTGTCGGCGCGCTCCGAGCCGCTGCTTGCGCAGCTCGCCGCCTCGACCCCGCGGCCTGAGGGCGCGCCTGCGCCGCTGGTGGCGCCGCTCGACGTGACCGACGCGGCTTCGGTGCGCTCCGCCGCGGTGCGCGTGCGCGAGGCCTGGCAGGGGCTGGATCTGGTGCTGGTGGTGGCCGGCACCCACAGCCCGATGCGCGCCGAGACCTTCGATCTGGCCACCGCCCGCAAGCTGCTCGACGTCAACCTCGGCGGCGTGTTCAACGTGCTCGATGCCACGCTGCCCGCGCTGCTGCGCCAGGGCAGCGGCGGCATCGCGCTGGTCTCGTCGGTGGCCGGCTACGTGGGACTGCCGCAGTCGCTGGCCTACGGGCCGACCAAGGCCGCGCTGATCAACCTGGCCGAGTCGCTCTATGGCGACCTGCACCCGCGCGGCCTGGGCGTGTACCTCGTCAATCCCGGTTTCGTCGACACGCCCCTCACGCAGAAGAACGAGTTCCACATGCCCGCGCTGATGCAGCCGCTCGACGCCGCGCGTGCCACGCTCGACGGGATCGCCCGCGGCCGCTTCGAGATCCACTATCCGCGCCGCTTCACGCTCTGGCTCAAGCTGCTGCGTCTGCTGCCCTATGGCGCCCAGTTCGGCGCCGTGCGGCGCATCACCGGCAACTGAAGCCGTCGCCCCCTGAATCCGCATGGACGCCCCCCCGCACGAGCCCGCGCTGCGCGTACAGCGCTACTTCGAGACCCTGAGCCGCGAGCGCCTGGCCGCGCTGGGCGAGGTCTACTCCGACGAGGCCCGCTTCAAGGACCCGTTCAACGAAGTCCAGGGCGTGGCGGCGATCCGCACCATCTTCGAGCACATGTACCGTGATCTTCTGGATCCGCGCTTCGAAGTGACCGCCGTGGTGGGCGCGGGCGACCAGGCCTTCATGACCTGGAACTTCCGCTTCCGCCATCCGCGCCTGAAGGGCGAGCAGCTCATCCGCGGCGCCACCCACCTGCACTTCGCGCCCGACGGCCGCGTGCGGCTGCACCGCGACTACTGGGACGCCGCCGAGGAACTCTATGAAAAACTGCCGGTGGTCGGCACACTAGTGAGACTGCTCAGGCGCCGCGCCGCGGCCTGAGACCCTCTTGCCCATCGGAGACCGCATGCTCTACCCCGAACTCTTCAAGTCGCTCGAGTCCGTGCGCTGGAACATGGAGCAGGACATCCCCTGGGGCGAGTTCGACGCCGCGCGCCTGTCCGACGAGCAGGCGCGCACCATCAAGATGAACGCGATCACCGAGTGGTCGGCCCTTCCGGCCACCGAGATGTTTCTGCGCGACAACCGCCACGACAGCGACTTCTCGGCCTTCATGAGCGTGTGGTTCTTCGAGGAGCAGAAGCACTCCCTGGTGCTCATGGAGTATCTGCGCCGCTTCCGCCCGGACCTCGTGCCCACCGAGGCCGAACTGCACGCGGTGCGCTTCGAGTTCGATCCCGCGCCCGCGCTCGAGACCCTGATGCTGCACTTCTGCGGCGAGATCCGGCTCAACCACTGGTACCGGCGCGCCGCCGAGTGGCACACCGAGCCGGTGATCAAGTCGATCTACCGCCATCTGTCGCAGGACGAGGCGCGCCACGGCGGCGCCTACCTGCGCTACATGAAGAAGGCGCTGGGCGAGGCGGGCGACACGGCGCGCGCGGCGTTTGCCAAGATCGGCGTGCTGATGGCCTCGGCGCGGCGCACCGACAAGCCGCTGCACCCCACCAACCTGCACGTCAACGAGGCCCTGTTCCCGAACGACACCATACAATCCCGCCTCCCCGACCCGGGCTGGCTCGAGCGCTGGCTCGATCAACAGATCAGGTTCGACAAGGAATGGGAAAGCAAGGTCGTCGATCGCATCCTGCACAACCTCTCGCTGCTGTTCGAGCGCAGCTTCGCCTCGGTGCAGGACCTCAACCGCTACCGCAAGGAAGTGCTCGGGCGCATGGGGCCGGCAGCGCAGCCGGCGTAGGCGCGGGGCGGCGCTCGTGATCGCCGCCCACGTCCCGCTGGTGGTCAGCACGCGCGGCGCGGCCACCGAGTGCATCCACCACGGCTCCGTGGCGGTGGTCGATGCGCAGGGCCGGCTCCTCGCCTCGGCCGGCGACCCGGAGTCGCTCAACTTCACCCGCAGCGCGCTCAAGCCGCTCCAGGCCCTGCCCTTCCTCGAGGACGGCGGCATGGGCCGCTTCGGCTGGGGCTCGCAGCAACTGGCCATGATGTGCGCCAGCCACAACGGCGAGGCGATCCACCAGCGGCTGGCGGCCGCGATGCTGGCCGACGCCGGGTTCGCCGAGCACGACCTGCGCTGCGGCTGCCACCCGCCGATGTACTACCAGGCCACGGGCGAGTTCATCCCCGCCGGCGCGCGCTACGACCAGCTCGCCAACAATTGCTCGGGCAAGCACGCGGGCTTTCTTGCCTTCTGCCGACTGCACGGGGCCGCGCCCGAGGGCTACCTCGACGAAGGTTCTCCGCTGCAGACGCGCATCCGGCGCAAGGCGCTCGAGGCCGCGGGCGGCACGGTGGCCGAGGGCGTGGACGGCTGCAGCGCGCCCAACTTCGCCATGCCGCTGACGCGCCTGGCCAAGCTCTACGGCGACCTCGCGGCGAGCGAGGACGCGGCGCTGCGCGCGATCTTCTTTGCCATGACGCGCCACCCGGACCTGGTGTCGGGCACCGGCCGCACCGACCTGGCGGTCATGCAGGCCGGGCGCGGCGACTGGATCGCCAAGATCGGTGCCGACGGGGTGCAGGCCATCGGCGTGCGCTCGCGCGGCCTGGGCATTGCCTTGCGCATTGCCGACGGCAACCCGCGCGCCCTGCACGCCGCCACCGTGGCGGTGCTGCAGCAGCTCGACCTGGTGGGCAACACCACGGGTACGCCGCTGGCCCCCTTCGACGCGCCGCGCATCCTCAACTATCGGGGCATCGACACCGGCGGCGTGCGGCCGGTGCTCGAACTGCGTCGGCACTAGCGCCGCGCAGGCGACGGGCCGGCGCCGCAGTGGGCAGGTCGGCTCCGCAACTACCGTGCCGCGCGCCTGCGCACCGTAAGCTGCGGCCATGTTGTTCCGCATGATCCTTCCGCACCCGTTCGTGCTGCACCTGTTCGTGCTGGGTCTGCTGCTGAGCGCACCGCCGGTGCGCGCCGCCTCGCCCGTGCAGTCGCTCGAGGTGCAGCGGCAGGGCGAGGGCTACG
>ENA-UOWG01002336-UOWG01002336.1-activated-sludge-metagenome-genome-assembly--contig:-NODE-2336-length-16402-cov-5.394568_pt1 | contig 16402 bp, 17 predicted proteins | sample MGYA00238147_ERZ761563 | MGnify/ENA primary metagenome ERZ761563 (study PRJEB28884, sample SAMN05720216) | anaerobic digester metagenome | isolation source: active sludge of municipal... | reverse complement strand
ACTGCGTCGGGAAACATGGCGAGTTTGTCGCCGAAAAGGGTGCAGTTCTTGATCTCCAGAACCATTTCGCGCCCGTCTTTTTGAAGCAGGAAATCAAACCTGCTGTCACCGAATACCGCCTCCCTCCTGACGACCCTGGCACCCTCGAGACCAGGCACCAGTGAGTTATTCAACAGCATCTCTGCAACATCATTCGCCATATGGGTATGGAGCAGCACCGGCAAGCCATCTTTCTCCATCGCCACAACGGTGTAGGGAAGCTTCAGTTCCATTCTGTTCTTCACAAGGTAGAGAGTGCACCCTGGAAGGAGAAGCTCCCAGAGTCGGCCGGGGTTAGGCATGTAAGCTTTGACGGCCTTTCCTTCAAGGATGCATTCCACGACGAAGCGGTTGGGACGCGAAACGAACAGGGCCTCGCGAGGTTTGCCAGGAATGATCCGCATAGGGGATTATAACAGATGGAAAGGCGATTGGCCACGGAAACGGTAATTCCAACCGTGTGACATGCCGCCAGGTTCAGGCAGTATCATCGCCGGGAAAGCAGCCGCAGGCCCCTTCCCGCCTTTATGCCGGCCGCAATGATGAAAAGCGCGATACCCACCGGCATTACAAGGCGCCCTAATGAGGGCGGCAGAAGCATATCGTTCACATAAGGCGAATATAATCTGTCCACAAACAGCCTGATGGGGCAGGCAAATTTCAAGGGCAGGATGGAGGCGGCCTCGATGGCTATAGTTATATATGCCGCCACGAGGACACTTGATTTTCTTCCTGTCCAGTGGCAATAGATCATGTAGAGCAGACAGTAATAATTCCACGCTGCGATGGTCGTATGAACGATCTGTATAGCCAGCAGCATTTGACCTTCACCCTGTCCGCAGGTTATCCGCCCCGCCTCCAAAAGTCAACGTCTCTTTTACTGCGTTGCTTTTTTATGCAAAGAATATTATTGTTTTCCTGCAATAATATTAAGGGGTGAAGACAATGCCGATACACAGGTACACCTATCGATTGCGCATTGCGCTCATAATCGCCATGCTCGCATCGGCCGCCCTGGTGCTGCCTCAGTACGAAGCGCTTGCCGATACAATCAACAAGATCGCCGAATGCGCTTCAATACAAGATGATACTGAAAGGCTGCATTGCTACGACAGGGCGGCGGGCAGGAAAACGCAGGAGGTTCCGCATAAACCGGAAACGGCGGGGGATGCCGGGGCGCCGGAAAAAACCGATGAAACTGCCGTCGCGGCGAAAGAACCTGCCGTTTCTCCCCGATCGGTCATGGCCATGCATTGGGACCTTGATGAAGCGAGCAGGCAAAGCAGCTTCGTCATAAGACCCTATCGTCCCAACTATATACTTCCCCTTGCCTACAACACCTCCCCCAACCAGGACCAGGGCCTCGATGCCGACCCTGACGCAAGGGCGCAGAATGCGGAAGTCAAATTCCAGATCAGCTTCAAGGTGAAGCTATGGGAAGACGTCCTGGGGAAAAACATGGACCTGTGGTTCGCCTACACGCAGCTTTCGTTCTGGCAGCTCTACAACAAGGATTTCTCTGCCCCGTTCCGTGAAACGAACTATGAACCGGAACTGCTCCTCAACTTCCGCACCAACTACGATCTTTTCGGCCTGAAGGGCAGGATCATCAACGTGGGATTCAATCATCAATCGAACGGCCGTTCCCAGCCCTTATCGCGAAGCTGGAACAGGATCGTCGCCAACTTCGGTTTTGAACGCGACATGTTCAACCTGCTCCTCAAAACATGGTACAGGATACCGGAAACAACCAAGGATGACGACAATCCCGATATCGACAAATATCTTGGATACGGCGAGATATGGGGATATTATTACTGGAACAGGCACAGATTCGGTGCAATGCTGAGAAACAATCTGCGGCCGTCCGACAATAAGGGCGCCGTTCAACTGGAGTGGACCTTCCCCCTCATCGAGCGTGTCAGCGGCTATATACAGTATTTCAATGGATACGGCGAAAGCCTCATAGACTACAACAAGAGCGTAAACCGCTTCAGCATCGGGTTCATGCTGACGGATTGGTATTGAAAAAAAACAGTTCCAATGGTCCTGGTTTCTAAGTTTCAGTGTGAAACGATAATGGCATTGACCAAACACAGCGACCGGGAAAGAGACTGTGGCCAATCGTCAAATGCCGGCAGGCAATAGAATATATTGTCTGCTCGTTATTTCCTTCCCAATCATCGATCATTGCCGCAAGGCTGGCTGGTAATTGGAAATTTGTCATTGGTTATTGTTTTTTATTTGGTTATTGGTTATTGTAAAAAAATTAATTATTGTTGTCTGGAAGAAGGGGACTTCGTGAACAAAGCAACGGTATTATCCGCGGCCGCCGTGCTGGTCTTCGTGCAATGCTTCGTTGTCATGGCGATGGGGTCGAGCCAGGAAAGGTCCGGCATCCCGCAATGGCTTCAGGGCAAGATCGATGAGCTTGAGAAGGCACCGCTGGCAAATCCCCCCGCCATGGTGTATAAATGCTTCTGGCAGGACAGGACCATCTATTACCTCCCCCCGCAGTGCTGCGACAGGTACAGCGATCTTTACGATGAGTCGGGCAGGATCATTTGTCATCCTGGCGGCGGCATTACAGGCAGAGGTGATGGAAAATGCAAAGGCCCTCTCCCTGAAAGGGACAAATGCACGCTTATCTGGAAAGATGACCGCTCACACGGAAGGTGAACGGAAGCAGCACTGAATTATGGTATCCGGGCCTGGCAAGGACCGAATTCTTTGACCCCGCAATGGAGGTTCAAGGTGTTTAAAACGATAATGGTTGTTTTTCTGCACTGTCTGTTACTATTTTTCTCTTGCCCCATCCTTTGTCAGGCACAACCGGCCCTGACCGGCCATAACGGAGGTGAAAGGCTTGTCGTCGGGGTCACGCACGACCCGCCTTACCTGATCAAGGAAAAAAGCGGCGAATGGACAGGCCTCAATATGAACATATGGAAGGCCATCGCCCAGGAATTGAAAATAGATTACGACCTCAAGGAAATGACGTTCGATGAGCTCCTGGCCGCCCTTCAGAACAAAAGCATTGATATCTCGATCGACACTTTCTATGTCACGGCGGAGAGGCAAAAATCGATCGACTATTCCTTTCCATTCGGCAATTCGAGGCTTGCCGTTGCAACCCTTCCAGAGAAAATAAACCATCCATGGTGGACGGCCATCAGGATCTTCCTCTCCTGGGGGACCTTCAGGGTCATACTCCTGCTATGCTGCGCGCTGTGCGTGCTCGGTATTATCCTCTGGCTCATCGAGCACCGAACGAATCCGGACCATTTTGGAGGCAACATCATCAAAGGGATCGGCTCCGGCATCTACTGGGTAGGTTCAACGCTGGCTTCGGGGGTCTGCTTCGGGGTCGCGCTCAAGTCCCTGCCGGCCCGCATCCTGGGCCTTCTGTGGATGTTCCTTTGCGCAATAGCGCTGAGCGCGCTTATTGCATCGCTCACGAGCTCTCTTTCCGCTACCAGAGATATGGCCGCAGCGGTGAGCACTGACGAGCTAAGACATATGCATCTCGGCGGGATCAGAGGCAGCAGCGAATCCACGGCATTAAAGAACATCGGCGGGAAAAACACCCTCTTCAAAGATGAGCAGAGCGCGCTTAAGGCAATTCTCGATAAAAGGATAGAAGGCTTTCTCTATGATGAGATCACCCTGATCTATTACAGGGACAACGATTACAAGAATATGATATCGGTCTATCCTACGGAAACCAAGCGTTTCTTCTTTGCCTTCGGATTTCCCAAAAACAGCCGGATCAGATCAAAAGTGGATTATGCCATCCTGGACTATATTGAAAAACCGGAATGGCCCCTGGTCCTGCAGCGCTACGGACTTGAAGAAAACTTTGAAGAACGCACACCGCACTCATTCCGGCAAAGAAGGAGGAGGTAAGCTCTTTGAGGTTCGACATAGTCTCATGAACGAAAAGATCACACTGGGTAAATGGTCTGAAGCAGGCATCGATGAAATGCTCCTTGAAGCTTCAGGGATAGGCGATACCGGCTCGCGCATCGCTTTTCTGTCACGGCATTTCCTCGATACACCCTACGAGGGATCGACCCTCATCGGAGGCCCTGACACACCCGAAGAACTCGTCATAAACCTCACGGGATTCGATTGCTTCACTTTCATTGACTGTATCGAAGCAATGCGTCTTGCAAGCACCTTCGGGGAGTTCATAAAACATCTCCGGGAGGTCCGTTACAAAGACGGCATCGTCGCATACGTAAAACGCAACCATTTCTTCACTGACTGGCGTGAATTCAACAGACGCTTCGTCATGGATGTCACTGCCTTGATAGGGGGCATAAAAACACGGCAAGGCACGAAGATGCTCAACCTGAGATCGGACGGGACCCTTTTCCTCACTGGTATTACTCCCCGCACACGGATATTGGACTACATCCCATCGGCATCGGTCAACCCGGATGTTATTGAAAATCTTCACAGCGGCGATTATGTGGGGATATACACGGACACAGACGGGCTCGATGTTTCCCATGTGGGGATTGTCATCAAGGAAAATGATGCGACCTGCCTGCGCCATGCATCATCTGCCTCTGTTTCCCTTAAAGTGGTCGATCAATTGTTTTCGGATTATATAAAAGACAAACCAGGAGCTCTGGTGCTAAGACCTCTTCCTCAAGGTAAAGAACCACCAGGGTTTACCGTTTAGTGTTTCAAAAATGAAAAAAAGATATAAAAAGGGTCCGGCCAGAACCAGACCCTTTTTTCCTTGTTTATAGTTTTGTCACATTCGCCGCCTGAAGTCCCTTGGGACCCTTGACGACGTCAAAGTTAACTTCCTGGCCTTCCGCAAGGGTTTTGAAACCGGAGTCCTGGATTGCTGAATAGTGGACAAAAACATCCACGCCATCATCCTGTGTTATAAAACCGAAACCTTTGGACTCGTTGAACCATTTGACAGTTCCTTTTGCCATCTTACTAAAACCCTCCTTGATAATTTTTTTGAAGAATACGGAACTGTGTCATGGGGATGTTTAAATCTAATTCAATGCATCACTAGTGACATCTACTTCCGAAACTTCAAATTCAGTATCCCACAGTATCAAAAGGGTGTCAACTGAATTATGAAGAATTTTTAATCTAAAATAATTTGGTTTAATATCAAAAAACCCGGATCAACATGAAACAGAAAAACCTCTCCCCTGAAAGGCTGTCCGCTTCTCCATTAAAGGGACTAAAGGATCATTACATCTTCCCTTCATCCAGGGCAACAATGTCTCTTTTCAGGTACAGAACAAGGAGAAGACCGGGAAGCGCGGCAACGGTGGTAAAGAAAAAGAAGTTTGCCCATCCGATATAGGAAACAATATATCCCGAAGTAGGTGATATGACAACGCGCCCCAGCACCGCCAGAGAAGACAGCAGCGCGAACTGGGTCGCACTGAAACGCTTGTTGCAAAGCGCCATGACAAAGGCAACGAAAGCCGTGGAACCCATGCCGCTGGAAAGGTTCTCGAAGGCTACGGCAATGATCATGGCGGGATAGCTTTTTCCGATCAGGGCCAGGGCCATGAAGGAAAGGTTCGATACCATCTGGAGAATGCCGAAATACCACAGCGACCTGAAGAGCCCCATCTTCACCATAAGCGTTCCCCCGAAAAGGGCGCCCACTATGGTGGCCACAAGTCCCATACCCTTGTTGATGGTACCAACATCCGTCGGCGTGAAATTAACACCCCGTATGAGAAAGGCCGTGGACAACGCACCGGCATATGCGTCACCCAGTTTGTAAAGAACGATGAAAAGGATGATAATGAGGGCCGACCTGCGGGTAAAAAAATCCTTCAAGGGACCCCAGACGGCCTCCTGCATGGTCCTGGGCGGAACGATTTTATTGTCCGGCTCCCGCCCAGCGAATGCACCGAGCATTCCGAAGATCATAAAAAGGGCCATGAAAAAATAGGTGTTGCGCCACCCTATCCTGTCGGACATGATGAGGGCCAGCGCACCGCCGACAAGCATGGCTATCCTGTATCCGAAAATAAAGACCGCAACACCGAGGCCGCGCTCTTTGTCAGGAAGAACATCGGTCCGGTAGGCATCTATAACAATGTCCTGAGATGCTGAAAAGAAAGCGACAACAAGGGCAATTACGGCAAGGGCGAGCGGCATGTTTTCGGGAGAACTCAATGCCATGACCGCGATACCTATAAGCAGAAGTATCTGCACCGAGACTATCCAGCCGCGTCTCCTTCCCAGCCATGGCGGCACAAAACGGTCCATGAACGGCGACCAGAGGAATTTAAGCGTGTATGGAAGCCCGACAAGAGAGAAAAGACCGATGGTCTTTATGTCGATCCCCGCCGTGGTAAGCCAGGCCTGAAGAGTCCCCGCCGTCAGTGGAAGAGGCAGGCCGGATCCGAATCCCAAAAGCACCATTATCGCCATACGGCGGTTCGTGAACGCCTGCAGGTAGGGCGAACCTTTCAGCGCGCTCCAGATGTTCCCCGATTTTGTATTATCACTCATTCAGTTTTTCTCCAGGCATAGCTTTGAATACAAAAAAATACCGACCGCCCTGTGCGCATTTGCGTCAGGTATCTGATCCTGATCGGCCCTGCCGGTTCACAGCCCCAACCGGCCGCTGATCTGAAGCATCGCATCAATGGAAAGAGCGGCGAACTCATCAAGGGGTATGCCGATGAGTTCGCACTCCATGATGATATCCCGATTCACAGAAGCCGCGAAGGCTTTTTCCTTCATGCGTTTGACGACCGATTTCGGTTTAACGCTGGCAAGCTTTTTGTCAGGATATACGAGAGTTGTGGCAACGATGAGTCCCGTGATGGTCTCACCGGCTGCAAGAGCGTGCTGAAAACGAGTTGTACGCTTCCTGCCTGTTGCCGTTTCATTGTGCATCACAATAGCATCGATCACCTCGGGGTCTATCCCGCGTGATGCGAGTATCTCCTGCGCTTCAAGGCAATGGCGGTTGAGATCGGCGTTGGTGACCTCTATGTCGATATCGTGAAGCAATCCCGCAATCCCCCATTTTTCCTCGTCTTCGCCAAGCCGCCTCGCAAGACGGCGCATGACGGCTTCAGCAAAGTAGCAGTGGTTGAGCATTCTCTCGCTGCCAACATATCTTTTCAATAATTGATCGGCTTCATCTCTTGTCATGCCCCTGTCCCGCACCCTCCTTTCAACGGCCTTTTTCCAGCAGTTCGATGAGCAGCCGGTTTGGCAGGAGGAAAAAAGATATTTTCGTAACGCCCTCGCAGGTGCGTTCAAGGTTCTCATCATATGCAGTACAGTCAGTAGGCGGCGAAACCATCTTGAAGCCTTTTTCCTCAAGCTCTCCCGATACCTTTTCGATATCGTCCACCTCAAAACAGAGATGGTGCAATCCACCGCCGGTCTTTCTCAGAAAATTGTAGACAGCCGACTTTTCACCGATTGGCTCGAGCACTTCCAGATATATGTCGTCCTTTTCCCCCACAGGCACAAATGAAGCGTTGACATTCTTGTCATAATCTCCGACGGGATTAGTGACCGTTTCAAAACCGATGGCTTTGAGCACTCTGACGAAATCCTCGATCCTTTCCACGACAAAACCGATGTGGTCAAGCTTCATTCCCATTGCCTCGCCTCCCCGGATATATTACCCGACAACCGATATCGATTGCCACCTTAAAATGGCTTGGATGTTGGAGACGGCAATGCTTGAACTGTTTGAACATGGAAAGATATCTGCACCCGCCTCGGCAGTTCGAATGTAAAAAGCCGAAAAAAACCTGTGAGACATTAATAAAACAACAAATGGAACACAATGTATGAACGACAACGCCCGGGATATTTTCCCGGGCGTTGTTCACATTTTTTTATCGACAGCTTACATATTTACGCAGTGGGTATGAACCGCCCTTCCCTCATTGTCGACAACCACCATCTTCAATATGGGAAATTTCGTGATGTGGAAATCCTGGGCGGCACATATGGGGTTATTCTTGGCGTTGAGGAACCAATCACCTATTTTGGGTTTCCTAACTTCACCGGTTACAATGAACCTAATCTCACGTATCATTGTATTTGCCTCCTTCTCTCATGAGATCTCATGCCCATGTCTTCCTCCCCAGAAAGTGTCGGGCATGTAGAAAAAGCAGAAGCAAATTCTTTGCTTCATTGTTTTTGCACGATATTTTTCCGCATCACCTCCTCATTTTTTAGCATTCAAAGGTTTTCCGATCTTCGCTTTCGCGACCAGTTTTTCTGATGAATCCCAAAGCTGTCCATATACACCCCACTGTGTATGCTCATACATATACATGATTCAACGAACCATTATAAATGATATACGTCACACTTCAAAAAAAGAGGGCAGGCCCGAAAGCCTGCCCTCCTGTTCGCTGTTCTTTTGTGAGGCCTATGAATTGAGGATCTTCTTTGCCCTTTCATCCTGTACATCGGTGATGAAGGATATCCCCGTTTCTTTCTCGACTTCCCTGTTCGCCGCAAAAAGATCGTCCCTCGAAATGTCTCTGAGATTGAATTTCCGGGCCCCTGCCATAAGCTGCTGAAGACCGGCCGCAAGCTTGTCCGCGAGAGTCCACATTGCGATGGCGCCGAAGGGGATATTCTTCATCTCCTGTGCTCCGACCTTTTTCTGCACATCATAGTAACCTGCAAAGATCTCATCCGCCGACGAACCGAGTTCCTTGACGGAAGGCGCCAGATCGTCCCAGTTTCCGTTGACTTTTGCCCTGTTCTCGGGTTTCAGGACACCTTCGATGTTCGAACCGACGAAACCAGGGATCATTGCCGCCCTTCCCATGCATACCATCCTTGTGAACGGCGCACCGAGGGCGAGTGCCTTAAAGATATGGTCTTCGCGGGCAAGACCGCCTGCAAATGCCAGGTCTACGACTCTCTGACCTTTTGCCGCAAGGACAGTCGCATATTCATGTGCTTTGCTGTGGAGCAGGATTGACGGAACACCCCACGATTCCATCATATTCCACGGGCTCATACCGGTTCCGCCGCCTGAACCGTCAATGGTGAGGAGATCAAGCTTTGCGTCGGTCGCAAATTTGATCGACATGGCAAGGGCCTCCATACCGTAGGAACCAGTCTTCAGGGATATCCTCTTGTAGCCAATTTTACGCAGATAATTGACGGACCTCATGAAGCTTTCCCGGACCTTTTCAGGTGTTGAAAGGTCGGTATAACCAAGCCTGCTGTGACGGGCGAACGCTTTGATCGCGCCGTGCTTGAATGCCTCCTGCACCTCTGGAATGATCGGATCGGGATCGACGATATAACCTCTGTTCTTCAGGAAAAGAGCGTAATCAAGATTATCGACCTGGATCTCTCCGCCGATGTCCTTCGCGCCCTGGCCCCATTTAAGCTCGATGATGACCTTGTCGCCGTATTTATCGATAACGTATTCGGCTACACCATTTCTGGTATCTTCCACGTTCATCTGGACTATGATCGCACCGTAACCGTCATAATATTTCAAGAAGGTGTCGATCCTTCTGTCAAGCTCCGGCGCCTTCTCTATCTTACCGTTATTTATTACCGCCTGCTTATCGATGCCCACAACGTTCTCACCGACAACTATGGGGATGCCGACGAGGGCCGCGCCTGCGGCAAATGAATCCCAGTATTTTGCGGCAATGAATGTTGAGCCGAGAGCACCCGTCATGATGGGTATCCTCGTCTTTGTCGTTACCTTTGAGCCGAATTCCGATTCTATATTCACATTGGGAAAGATACAGTCGTCCGCGGTGCTTTTCAGTCCCTTTGGAAGTCCCTTTACACCATAAAGATAGCCCTGGATTCTCAGAGAGTTATAATTCACGCCAAGATGTGTTGTATTGGCACTTCCTGCCGTTACGAGACCAAAATCTCTCGGATAGAGGATCTTTCTGCCCTTCAGGCTTGACAGCCATGTCTCGCATCTGCCCTTACAGTCTGCCCTGCAAAGCGTGCACAGACCTGATTCAGCGGGGTTGCCACGGTTCACGGTCCCGATCGCGTCATTTGTTTTCGACCATTCTATCATCTTAACCTCCTTAAGTTTATTTATTATGGTAACTTATTGCCGTTTATACGGCAAGTGTTTGCCGTTATATTTGTCATATGATATCAGCGCACAATATGGTTGTCAACAATATTTATATCGATATATGGCCGTAAGCATGAATAATGTTGCAAAGCCTCAATCGATGAAGTATGATAATTCATTACGGCAATTTTGCCGTATTATATGTTTCTGTTGCCGATAAGGAGATGTATCGATGGAGAAGAAAAAGAAGAAAGACCTTTTGATACTTGGTATTCTCAGGAACGCCTCCACGCCGCTCACCAGCGTGAAGATAGCCCAGGAGCTGCAATCTCTCGGTCATGATATAAGTGAAAGGACAGTGAGACTCTACCTCCAGCGGATGGATGGAAACGGTCTGGCCAGGCAGATCGGCAAGCGCGGCCACGAGATCACCGAAAAAGGTGAGAGCGAACTGGATTCTTCCAAGATCATCGAGCGCGTTGGTTTCCTCTCTGCAAAGATCGACCGCATGACTTACCAGATGAGCTTCGACATCAATACCACATCAGGCACCGTCGTCATCAATGTGACCATAGTCAACCCCGTTCAGCTGGCTAAAAACATCGAATATATACAACGTGTATACGCAGACGGTTACGCCATGGGACACCTCGTGACTTTCCTTGCCCCCGGTGAGTCCCTCGGCCACATCACCATACCGGAAGGCATGATCGGCATCGGGACGGTATGTTCCATAACGCTTAACGGCGTACTGCTCAAACATGGTATACCGACGGTTTCACGCTTCGGCGGGCTTCTGGAGATAGAAGATAAGAAACCTGTTCGTTTCGTGGAGATCATCATGTATGACGGCACGAGCATTGACCCCCTGGAGGTCTTTATTCGAAGCGGCATGACCAACTACATGGGTGCTGTGGAAACTGGCAGCGGCCGTATCGGGGCCAGCTTCCGTGAATTCCCGGCCGAGAGCCGTGACCTCGTTGAACAGCTTGCCGAGAAGCTCAAGAGGATCGGGCTTGGCGGCCTTGTCCGCATCGGCTTTCCCGGTCAGCCGCTCCTGGACATCCCGGTCAATGAAGGCAGGGTCGGAGCCATCGTTATCGGTGGGCTCAATCCCGTTTCCATCCTCGAAGAAAGTGGGGTCAGGGCATACTCACGGGCGCTTGCGGGCATAATTGACTTCAGCAGGCTCTTCCGCTACGAAGAAATGGGAAACAGGATAAAGGAATATCTGTAAAAGGACAGTTTAAAGGTTTGAGTGTCTGTGAAACGGTTTAAAAACATTGAAACACTCAAACTGTTTTACCCATGATCTGTCTTTTTCGGTATCTTTGCCGATTTCCGCACCGGCAATTTTGCCGGAAAAACATTCTTATTATTGTCCGGTCTGTGCGTTCAAACAATCAAACATTCAAACTTACAAACTGCTTTTTAAGGTTTCATACGGTGAGCTCACCCTCCATGACCGTCACAGCCTGACCGAAAAGATTGACGCGCTCACCTCTGAGACGGACCCTGACCACCCCTCCCCGCCCGGACGCCTGATACCCGACAAGCTCATCCTTTCCAAAACGCCTGCCCCAAAAAGGCCCAAGACAGCAATGGGCTGAACCTGTAACTGGATCTTCGTTGACTCCAACCGCGGGGGCAAAAAAACGGGAAACAAAATCGAATTCATTCGAATCGGATCTGCTCGTCACTATGATACCCCGGACGGGCAGCCTGAGAAGAAGGCCAAAATCAGGACAAATATCTCTCACTGCCTGTTCAGAATCCACTTCCACAATGTAATCGAAATGACTCAGGCCTGTGTACCGGACGGGTACACCGAGCGCGGCAGCAAGATCGTCCGGAATGGGTATTTCCTTGTCTGGCTTGGAAGGAAAATCGAGTCCTATCCAATCGCCTTCCTGCCACGCTGTAAGCAGGCCGCTCGCCGTATGGAACATTATCCTGTCGCCTGTCCTCGCAAAGCCCTCCTGGAATAAGACATGTGTGCTTGCCAGTGTGCCATGACCGCACAATTCCACCTCCACCGCGGGGGTGAACCACCTCAGGCTGTAGCCATCGGCCATGCGGATCAAAAAAGCCGTCTCGGAAAGGTTCATTTCGCGGGCGACATCCTGCATCCATGAATCGACCATGGGATGTGTAAGGACACACACCCCCGCCGGATTGCCGGCAAACGCTTTTCTGGTAAATGCATCAACATGGAATATCTTCACGGGCAACCTTTCTTCATTGAAAATAATGGGCCGTCATTACACCGCAGGATCCTGACTGAACATTGTGCCTTTTCCCCGGACATGTTGTCAATAACATGCAGAATGAGATACCGCTTCAATTCACGCGGGTTGCGTTGACAATTTCCGTCCTTTCTAATATCCTTATAAGAGGAATGATGCTTTATTGAAGTATCTTAACATGAAAGGGGGTTAGTTGGTATGAAAACACTTACCAGGATCATCATCTCAACCCTGCTGTTATTATCAGTCTCGAGTATCTGTTTTGCCGATCCGCCCGATCCGAAACCGCCTGAGTATACTATTTCTCTGCCTGGTTAAACTTTAATGGGGCTGGTCAACAAGAAAATAACAGGAGGTGCGTGGCTCTGATGAAGAAGTTGATTATTACCATGATGGCGGTAATATTCCTCATCACCTCTGTAAATGTATGTCTTGCAGACAAGGGACGTGATCCCCCCGACCCGCCGGTCATACCACCTTCCGGAGGACCGCCCCGCTGATGCCTGCTTCGTAAATGCGGTCCGGTTAAAAGGTCGATATACTTCAAAGACAGAGGCGGACAAAATCCGCCTTTGTCTTTGATAACACTCCGTGAAAATATAAACCAAACGACATAAACTAAGGATGCATTTGACATAATGAAAAAAAACAATATAAGTCGCCCATCTTTGATTTCCTTCATCATCCTGGCGGTTCCCGTCGTCCTTTTCATCTTCACGGCAATTTCTCTGGCCGGGCCGTCTCCCGTCAAGGACCAGGATAAACTCGCCGGTGATCTTATCGACGCCTACCGCCAGGGTATCAGCGGCTTCTGGTCGGCTTTCGGAGAAAACAGGGAGAAGATCGAAGGGCCTGCCCTTGAAAAGACCCTCCAGCACGCCATTGACAACCGTGATGACACCCTTGTCAATCTTGTTCTCGAAGGAGCACGCATAAAAGGAGATCAGGGTTCCCTGGTTTCCATGATGCTCATGTCCGCGGATTATTTCCTTTCCGTCTGTCTTCATGCAGAGGCCCTGAAACTTTATGACGATGCCCTGCCGCTCGCACGCAGTATCGATAACCCCGCCCTTCTCGCAAAATCGTATGAAGGCAACGGCGACATCGCCTTCTACACGGGAAACACGACAAATGCCCTGCTCATGTACAACAAGGCTGCCGAACTTTATGCAAAGGCCCCTTCCGCCGCAACGGGTCAGGGCATCGTGGCGCGGAAAATGGGGGATGTCTTCACCCAGACCGGTGATAATGCCCAGGCCAAGGCGTTCTTCGAACGCGCTCTCAACCTGCTGCCGCGCGGGAAAGACAGGGTTGAGGAAGGAAATGTTTACCGCGGCCTGGGAAACCTTTCCATGAAACAGCGCGACCACAAGGCCGCAACAGCTTTTTTTGAGATTGCGCTTACACGCTACAGCGCCTCCCGTCATAAGAACGGCGAGGCCGACGTATACCGGGCGCTTGGCGAAGCGGCCCTCCGGACAGGCGACAGCAAAAAGGCGCAGGAGTATTTCGAAAAGGCCCTTGCCGTGTACAGCGGGACGCGCTATCTTGTCGGCCAAGGTTACGCCAACAAGGGGCTTGCCGACATCAATTACTTTTCCGGCAAGAACGATGAGGCCCTGACGCTTTACGATAAGCGCTTACCCTTTTCATTACCTCAGGGTATCCCCTTGGACAGGCCGATGTGCTCAGAAGGATGGGGCAGATCAATCTCAGGATCGGTCAGATCCAGAAGGCGGCCGAAATCTATGAAAAAGCCCTTCCCCTCTACCGGCAGGTTAAAGAACCTGTCGGACAGGCAGACGTTTACAAAGGCATCGGAGACATCGGTTATTACAACAGGAACTTTTCCCGGGCGTTGGAAATGTACGACAGGGCCCTGCCTTATTATGTCCATGCCAACGAGCCTGTAGGCCAGGGCAACGTGCATCGCGCGACAGGCGATATCTATCTGTATGCCGGCAACAACGCAAAGGCAATGGAATACTATGAAAAGGCGCTTACGTTCTACATCAAGGCAAACTCTCCATTGGGACAGGCAAACACCTACCGCACCATGGGGGAAACCTATCTGAAGCTCAAAAAGAACGACCACGCCCTCGCCATGTTCAACTCGGCCATGGCACTCTATAAAAAAACGAACGAACCCATCGGACAGGGAGACATCTACAAGACCTTCGGTGAGATCTACCTGCAAAAGGGAAACAAAATGGCGGCGCTCAACATGTTCCAGGAGGCCCTGAAACAACTGGAGAGGGCCCGCTCCATCGTGGACCAGGGACATGCCTTCCAGGGCATAGGCGATGTCTTTATGTCAGCAAACGACTATCCAAGGGCCATCGAGAACTACGACAGGGCCCTTGCCCTTTACAGCCAAATGGGTGACAAAGAATCTGAAGCCTTCGTGCTCCTGAAAAAAGCATCCCTATTCGCCAGGAAGGCAGACACCGGAGGCGCCATCAGGCTTTTCGAGGAAGGGCTCGGCAAGTTCGAGCAGGTGCGCACACAGGCAATGTTCGCCGATATCAAGAAGAGCTACATGGAAAAGGTACACGACTACTACGAAGACGCCGCCATGTTCATGCTCAACAACGAGGAGAGCGAAAAAGCCTTTTATTACATCGAGGCAATGAAGGCCAGGGTCTTTCTCGATCAGCTCGCCGAAGCCCGTGTAAACCTTGAAAAAGGCATAGACCCGGCAACAAAAAAGGAACGCGACGCCCTCGAAGGAGAGCTTTTTGTCATCGGCAAAAAGCTTGCCGCGGAATCGCAAAAAGAAACCCCCGACAAAGAGGCCATTGAAAAGCTCCGGAAAGAACATTCCCTTGCGCAGGACAAGCTTGACGCCCTCAGGCGGGACATACGGTACAAAAACCCCCTCTACGCATCCGTGCAATACCCGCAGCCCATAACCGTCAAATCGCTTCAGGAAAAGGTGCTCAGGGACGGGGAAGTGCTTGCGGAATATTTCCTTTCCAGGCAGGGTGCTTTTTGCCTCGCGGTCACAAAAACCGATTTCAATGTCATCGAACTTCCCGTTAATCAGGAAGATCTGGCGAAAAAAATAAACAGTCTCCTCAAGAACATCCAGGGTTTTCCGCAAGGTGAGAGTTTCCGTTCAAACATCGCCGAAGACCTTTACGATATCCTGGTGAAGCCCCTTGAGCCGCTTCTGGCCGACAAGACTCTCATCGTGGTGCCTCAGGGTACGCTGGCATATCTTCCTTTTGAAACGCTCCGCACCGAGCATGACGGAAAAAAGATATTCATGACGGAAAAATACAGGGTGAAATACATCCAATCAGCAACGGTGCTCGGGGTGTTAAGAAGCCAGTATGAACAAGGAGGATCCGGTGACACCTTCATCGGATTCGGCGACCCTGTCTACGACTACCAGGGCTTTAAATCCGGGACCGAGGAAGGAAAAAACAAGGACAGGGGCGCGGACTCCCCGGCGGCCTTTACGAAAAACAATTACCTGCGCGCGGGCGGCACCCTTACAAGACTGGTAGGCAGCGGCGAAGAGATAGAAGGCATCGGGAAGATATTTGAAAAGAAGGGTGGGACCGCCAGGTCTCTCCTCAGGATCGATGCCCGCGAAGAAAACGCCAAGTCAGAAGAGGTCGACCGCTATGCCTTTGTCCATTTCTCCACGCACGGCATCGTGGAACCGCAATTCCAGGCCATCGCCCTGAGCCAGATACCGGATGAAAAAGAAGACGGGTTCCTGACCCTCGGTGAGATAATGAACGGCAAGTTCAACGCACGCCTTGTCGTCCTCTCCGCCTGTGAAACAGGCCTTGGCGAAATGGCCCGGGGCGAAGGCGTGACGGGACTTACAAGGGCCGTCATGTACGCGGGAAGCGCCGCAGCCATGGTGAGCCTGTGGAGCGTAAGCGATGAAGGGACCAGGGAACTGATGGTAAGCTTTTATGAGAACCTGATAGACAAAAAGATGTCCAAGGAGGAGGCGCTGCGGGCCGCAAAAGCGGGGCTCATCCACGGGGAAAAAGGCAACACCTTTTCGCACCCCTTCTTCTGGTCGGCCTTTGTGATGTACGGGGAATAA
>ENA-UOWG01002318-UOWG01002318.1-activated-sludge-metagenome-genome-assembly--contig:-NODE-2318-length-16550-cov-4.888997_pt1 | contig 16550 bp, 14 predicted proteins | sample MGYA00238147_ERZ761563 | MGnify/ENA primary metagenome ERZ761563 (study PRJEB28884, sample SAMN05720216) | anaerobic digester metagenome | isolation source: active sludge of municipal... | reverse complement strand
CCCTTAATCGGAACATCGTCCATCAACACAATCTTAGCTTGGATAAGCTCATCGTGCTTGGCTTTGCTTAATCTCCAGCGCTTCTTGACACTGCCAAGAGGCTTAAATGTTGGAGCATCTTTCGGGTCCAACAGAGAGATCATACCAGCATAAAGACCATCAATAGGTCCAACATACGGATAATTACCAATTACAATCATTGGATGCTCACCAACGATACTAATATATGCACCGATATCAATTTTAAAGTTGTTATCGTCATACAGAACAGTACCATCGATGTATTCATCATCGGTAGCAAAGATGCCAGGAATGCGGCCTTCTGTTTGTCCAAGCACTAGATTATTAAGTCTAGAAGCAGAACAACCCATTGTTAGTGGGAAGGCAAGCAAGCCGCTGCCGTCATTGGTGACAACGCCAGCATCATTGTAAGTCGGCATTACACCGACCCACCGATTAACATCATACAGCTTAGCAGAAGATCTGCCACTTGTATCACGAGGTCCACGAATGGCAATTACGCCAATCATTTCATTGTTATTTTTAGTCATCTGATAGCAATAATTTGCTAACAAATAGGCAAAGCTAACTTCTCTGAAACCCTTAGCAATTCTATCCGCAGCAGAAGCAAACGTGATAGGATAAGTATCGGGATCAGCGGCATAGTTAGCTAGATAGGTAGCATCTAGGGCACTAACAGCCATGGCTCCAGCGTCTGTCCAAACTTCTTCAGACCAATAATAGTCATAAAGTTCGCTAGAGTTAATGTTAGAATCGGCTCTAAACCAACCCAACACACTAGTATCTCCTACTGGATAATTTTCTACCACAGAGGTAACAGATCCAGTAACAGAAGTTTCATAGTAAGCTACGTTTGGGTTATCTGCATAAGCACCAGCTATGACAACAATATCTGAATCATAGCCATCCAGTAAGGCAAATGCAGTATAACATACTTCAAACAAACGTCTATTACTAATATCAACGCCATCGTCACCTAATGTAAAGGTAACATCGGATACAGATAAATCATCAACTAACACGGCATGATCGAAATCTACCGTTGTGCCAGAAGTTAAAATATCTGATCCAGCATTTGTGTTGGTGCCACTAATACTAACTACCCGAAGATCTATCGGATCATCAGGATCATTACTATACACGGTGGTACCTCTAGAAGTATAAACTTCAAGTATACCCGCCCTGTAACCAATATAGTAATCATCTCCGATAGTAGGAGAATGATCTTCAAATGTAACAGTCAAACCAGGACTTTCAGCACTTACATAACCGACACCGGTTATTGTAGAAGCCTCTGAACCAACACGGAAAAGTGTTACGTTTTCCGCGCCGCCCGCAATAGCCTCAGCATATTTCTGAAGTAAGCTGCCAGAGCTTCCAAAAGTTGTTTTGGCCCTAACCATGCTCAATGGTTCAATTGGCATATAGGCAGGACCCTTCCCGGCTGTTCCAATAATCAGTACACGTGGAGCGGTGCTGACTGGAGGAGTTACACGAAGACCACCATCATTAATTTTTACATATACACCGGGCAATCTAGTATAATCAGCCATTTAATTTCCTCCACTTTAAAGTTCGTAGGTGTGCTCAATAGAATCGAGCGTTTTCATACTCTTTGTTATCACAATTTGAGTACTTACCTTGTATCGAAGAGGTCGAACATAGACAGCCTTATCGTAAACAAGGTCTACTCGATCCTCTAGCCGTTCCTTAAAGAACATCTGTTGAAACCCGGTTCGCTCAAAAGTTCCTTTATATGATCTGAAAAAATTATTTTCAAACCATAGAGCAAACTCATCAGCGAGAGCACTGGATGTGCTTTGAATATCAAACTGAACAAGATTATCTCTCCAAGTTACATCATCTGTAAGCACATATCCAGCATAATTCGGGTCTTGGCTGCTGTCGAATTGGAAAGGGGCGTTTCGGCGTCCTCCAGCAGTTTTACATAACGGCCCAGGCTGACGGTGAACTAATCTATAAGTTATATAGTTGAAGGGCTTATCCTTTAGTTCGTCAGCACTCATTTGTGATGGGTAACGGGGCACAAAAATAAATCTGTCTTGTGCAATAACCCTATTTACTTCATAGTAATCTTGTAGGGCCTTATAAATTGTTTCAAAGAACCTATCGATATCCTTAGCAGTATCAATCGTCCGTTGACGATCTCTACAATAATAAGAAACTCGATCACCCTTTAGGGGCTCTCTTGTTTCTATATGCATGCTGCCAATATCAATATCTGTCATTAGTATTTTTTATTTCCGGCAAAATTTTCAAACCAAGTTTGGTCTTTTTTGACCACAGCGCGATAATAAATTAACTCACCGTTATCACCGTAAACCCTTGTTGATTCTTTAATAATCCACCTTACAAGTCTTTCAAAATATCTATTACCCTCTGAATCAATACGATAGTATACAGATCCGTCAGAATTTAGCCTAATTTGATACATGCTGTCACCGATCTTAGGCGGTGTATTTGAATACCTTAGGAAGACGACAGCCGTATCATTTTGATCTACTAGGTTTGGTTTATAAATATCATCTAATTTAGTTGTTCCATAAGAAGATAAGGTATTAGATGTTTGAGCCATATAAGCTTTAGCAACATACTCTGTCCACAAAAATCCCTCATTGTCACAGTAAGTACAATCCGAATCAAGCCTATCCCCAGTATCTGCAGTATTACATGGACATCGGTTTTGTTTGTCAACAACGCGCAAAATTACTGGAATTGATACACCAACATTATATTCATCTCCATCAAGTATTTTAATCAGTTCAGCCCTTAAATCAATAATTGTTGCTGCCATAATTAATATATCCAGTAAGTGCTGTATGGGTCTGTAAATAGGTGGTTGTGTTTAACAGGTATTGGATAAAAGTCCATACCTAATGCAGGAACGTATGTTTGGAAATATCGACCAAACTTAGACCAATCATAATCATTAGCAATCCTACCAACTTGAATACCTACACTAGCCCCCGCAGACAATTCACCACAACTATTTAATACTGTTCTTAAATCTTTAAGCATTGTGGCCCAGTCTTTAAAAGCATCTCTAACGCTCATTCCAGAACCACGTTCAACGCTTATTTCTAAATCTGCCAAACGTTTAGTCACGCTATTGGCGCCACTAGATAAAATATATTGAATACCACGTACGAGGGGTTTAAGCAAAACATACTGTTGTCTTGCATATTCAAAATAAGGATACTCTACTCCATCTGGATCTGGATCACAAAATGTTTCTGCATCGGCTTCTTTAGAAGCCATCCATATTTCTATGGCTAATTCTAAATCAGTAGCAGAAGTAAATAGATCATAAGTAGACGATCTAAAGTAATCTACAGAAATATAAAATGGATCAAAACTCGTTGCATAACAATAAGTAGTATCTTTCGGTATTGCAGCAACTCCGTCTGTATCAAGTACTGGGTCGTTAAATACAATGCAAACTTTTGTATTATCTGGAACAAGTGGAACTTTACCAGTAACAGAATAAATATCATTATCATAATAACCTGTCCACTCTGTTGTCAAATAGGGACCAAGAGAGCCGCCAGTATCATAATCAACCGTGTATTGCACGCCGGAATAATTCAAACCCCCGGTTATAGTACCACCAGTTAAACTTAAAGATGCCAGTGTTGTTCCTAAAAAGTTATTAATAGCCAAAGTTACTTCATCCATCTCTATGCCATAGTAACTTCCTTCTGGAACAAATGTTGCTGTAAGTGTAACAATCATTAGGAATTCTCCAATAGTTTTGATTTAGCTTTAATATTTCTGGCCTTTGTTTTCGCTTTGGTTGTTGCGGCAGTTTTGGCTAAATCTCCATTAACCTTATTATTTGTTCTTCCATGTAGGGATTTAAATACTCCTAAAAAAGCACCAATAAGCGTGTCTAGAATTCGTTCATAGAAAGCATTATCTCCGGGTGCAAAAGTATACCCAAAGAAAAACATAATCATTAAAAGAACAAGAATAACATAATCAGCATAATCAGAAATTAAGTCATGTATTAATTGTTTAAACATAGTTACACCATTTTAACCCTTAATATTTTAGTGCCCTCTAGTTCAAATTTAACAGGTATGGAATACCGTCTGCGTTGTGGATCATCGTAATCCGTTACATAAACAGAAGCATCAACACTAGATAAATCTACATCATTATCAAAAGTGAATGTAAATAAAGTATCATTAACTATTATTGTACCGTATGATCCGTTAGTTGGGCTAACGGATACGGTTGCAGTTGAGGATACAGAAGAATCATCTAGTTCGCTGATTGCTTCAATCAAAGAATCATAATCTATAGGTACAGCAGAATCAGGAGGAGTAGCAATATCAAGTTGCCCTGTTGTAAAAGACCATCTAACGGTCTCGGACAAAAAGTCACCACCAGTAGCCTCAACATATTTATAATCTTCTATGCTAGTATCAAAACCAGCCACCAGTATCGTATAAACTGTGTTTGTTTTAAATGGCTTATCGGGTGTAAATTCTACAATTGCTCCAGTAACTGTTAAAGTACCTTCAACAAAATCTGTATCTAAATAACTATCGGATACACTATCCGCGTCATAAGGCAGGCTACCACCAATATCTCGGTAGACGGTGCTGCCAGCACTATACACAACAACCGTATCATCATTAATTGATGCAGATACAACAGCTTCACTAAAAGTTATTGTTATCTTAGTTCTTAATACAACGTCAACTGCGCCATCTGCTGGGGAATTTGAAACAATGGTTAAACTCATCTATTTTTCCTCCCTTTTGGGGTCAAAAGAATAGTATACTCAAAATAAAAAGGCGGCAACTAGTGCCGCCTTTTATATTAACTTGAGTTAGTTAGACTTATGCGAAACCTGTCCAACCAGTGGTGGCTAGGATGCTAGAAACATCGAGTGTAGTCTGAGCAGGTAGCACCAGCTGATTAGAATCAACGCGGATATTGCGTAGTACGCCAATTCCTTGGCCCTGATTCAAAATAGCGATTGCATAGGATTCCCAGATCTTCATCTTGGTTACATCGCGGAAAGGTTCTTTCCACTCCGCTGTCTGAATCTCGTCTTTCACAACGAGAGCACCAAGATTGCTACGATCAAATAGGATGATGTCAGTTAGCTTCATCTTATTCCCATAGGAATCTGTTGTTTCAGTGATAGGCATAAACGGTGACACTATTATTGTCATCGGGAATGGGAAGTAGCTGGGGAACTGCGGAGCAGTGTTCAGCCACTGTGGCATGGTTGAGAGTTCTGAACCATATGTCACATTCTGACCAGGAGCGGTAGGACCAAGTTCCTGGATAGGATCATTCCAATTGTTGCCCTTTACTGCGCGGTTGCCTGTCCAGTTTTGGAAGAAATCTGGACGGCCGGCCTGCAGAGCAAACGCCCGCATATATGGGTCCTTAACCCACATTGACCAAGTCAATGGGTGCATAAGAACCGTATTATACACATAACCCTGAGACATCCCAAAAGCAACTGCCTCGAAGAAGTCGTCATGAGTTAGAGTACCATTGAAAGCACCAGCAGCATTACGACCGGTTGTTTTACCAATCATTGGTGTTTCATAGGTAGCAGGAGTTGTCGCGTTGTTGTAAAGTGTTACACCAGACGCATCGATATAGTTGAAAATTTTGACTTCCTTGTGCCGAGCCAAAGCATTACCAGCCAACTGAACCCAGAGTCTAATAAGACCAAAGTTATCCTGTTCGATTATATCGTCTAGGAACTTTAGAGCAAGACCGCTTTTGGAGATCTTGATCTCTGTCTGTTCAGCGCCGGCCAAGTCTGGCCCGTATTCCGGAAATTCTTGTCCAGGAGCCAAATCAGCAGCAGCCATACCGCCAATGGCGGGGAAGCTAATTGTCATGCCTGCTTTATAATCAATTCTCCGCAGTAGCGAAGGACCAACAAGCAGAGGTTCAATGCCCTCTCTGACAAATTCAGTCAATACCTGTGGAATCAAAAAAGTGGCATTAGGTAATGCCAAAGTATCCTTCAGGGATAGACGCTTCGGAAGGGGCCGCTTATCAACGGGATCAAAATCGAACCCGTTGGTTGCCCAGATGTGCTTCATTTGGGCGTACTGATTCTGATAATCCTCGTAGTCTTTAAAGTTGCCGTTCATAATTATACACCCCTCCATTACTTCTGGAAATTAATGATTATGCTGGTGCAGGCACGAGAAGTTGTATCTCCGCCATAGTAAGCGCCATCAGTAGCTAAATGAATAGCTCTCGGCACACCACCAGTAGCACTGCCGGGCATTGACCAGCTAGTATTAGTCGCGCCTTCATACGCCGTCTTTACTCTGTTTAGAGCGTCAGCAGGGTATGTTCTGTAACCAAGAACCTGACCAACAAACAAATTATCATAATTTGTAGTTGAAGGAATATACATACCCTTTGCATCGACCTTCACAAACCCACCATAAGAGAATGTGCCATATGCGTGAGCATAGGACAAAGCCTTAGTAGTTAGTCCAGAGATAGAATCTTCAGCCGTACCAATCCAAGGTACTTCAATTACATAGTCACAAGTAAATGCAACTAGATCTTCTTTAGATGTGTTGTGTAGTCTATACTTGATGGGATTGTCATTATCTACTGTATACCCATAATCAGAAGCATATGTACCAGTAGCTGTAAACCCACCGAGATGTTGATAATAATTATAAGAAGCAAAACCAACAGGAATAACCCCGCTAGTGCCTCCCAATAGACCTGAAGGAACTGTTACACTTCCGATGTCACCAGTTTCGACAGGCTCTCCGTCCGCAACGTTGATGACGCCCATATCTACGTCATAAGAAGTATAAGTAACTGTGGTTGTGCCCCCAACCATGCCGGCGGGAACAAGATAACCATTAATATCATAACCAACAGCCACACCTACTGAGATAACCACGCCGCTTTTGGCATGCTCATCCCAACGCTTAATGGGGAGCCATGGAGCCGGTAGTGCTCTACTACCAATCCAGGGCACTACTGATTCGCACAATTCAACGCCAGGAGTTGTTTCACCGCGCCCCACAGGTGTTAGTGAAGTTGCGGTATACTGTCCGTAAGTATTTCTAGCCATTTAAATCCTCCATAGCAGAATTAATAATTCCGTTGTCTAAAAATCTTAAAGAATTCACTCTGATCAACCGCATTACCAAGCCCTTCTTTAACTTTGGCAACAACGGCATCTTTTCCGGTCTCTTCAGGTGCCCCTTCATCTGAGGGATCGAAAAGTTCAGATCTTAAATCCTTCAAAGAATCGATTAATGAGCTTTTTGTTCTACCGGCAAATTCTTTCGTTGCTGTTTCTCTTGAGTAATTGTCCTTAGTTGTTTCAGGTTTCCTTGAAATCATCCTTAGGTCAACAACAGCGCTTGCTAAAGCAGAATGGTAATCCAAAATCTCTTTTGTTTTATTTTCATACTCTGCTTTAAGAACTTCTAGCTCTTTATTTGTTTTTTCCAACTCAGCTTGAAGGGCCCCTATCTTATCTTCAAGCTGAACAATATTGGAATCCATTCCTATCAAAGAGCGAAACTCACATTGCTGGTCTTCTCCCAAACTCGTAAAAATAGTATACAAATCATTTACAGAAGTTTCCTTTTTCTGTTCAGTATCATCTTTGGGCTCAGCACTATCGGCTTGCTCTTGAATCTCTTCTTTTATCTCTTCCTTTGTTTCCTCTTCTGTTTTGGTCTCTTCGACCTCAGCACTGTCTTGGGCTGCTTTTTGTTCAACAAACTGATTCTTAAGCTCTTCGGCATCTAGATTTAGGATCAGCATTCTCTGTTTAACTTGCTCTGGTATTTCAGAATCAATGTTTGTTTCCCACAGCTTATGGCAAAGTTTAGCTACATCGTCGTTTGATTTAATAGACCAAGTTTCATTGGCATTGTCAGCACCGGTAGCTAACTCAATCGTTACTTCAGAAGAAGGAAGTAGTCCAAGTTTTTGTGCTTCATAGTAAGCACGATTGCGAACCTTGCTAACTCCATCACTAGGCCCAAATAGTTTAAGAAACTCTTTAATGGCATTAAAGTGAACAGAGTCCACAATTGGCAACGAGTTACCAAAACCACAATATTTAGATTTAGGTAGTGCGGCGTAGCCCTCTTCTGTTAATTGATGCTTCTCATCAATACCAAGAAATTTATAAAGCTCATAGCTATTAAAATCTTCGGCTTCCCAAAGGGAATCTATACTAATTTTCTCTCCGGCCTTTAAACCCTCTAATAGTTGTTTAAACATACTAAAATCCTCCAGGTGATCTTTAAAATAAGTCATTTTATCTTCATAAGTTCGTAAAACATAGGCATCAACATGCGCCGGCTTTTCGCCCTTATGAATAACAATTGAACCGTCGTCGGCAGGCTTATTGACAAAATCAATACCCTTATAAATCAACTTATCTGTAATATTGAAAACAGGGCGCTCCTCAACAACCTGACCTGGCCGGTGCTCACACACTTCCCCAGCCTTCCAGTCGGCATAACAAGCACTACAATAATAGTGATCTGTATCAAATTCAATTGACATTGTAAGGTATCGTTCATCCATAACTTTTTCAATTGCTTCTTTATCTGTGATGTCCATACCTAATTCAATGTAACCGGTGCCTAAATTATTGTCTTTAAAAAGAACGTTATCAGCTAAAAAATCTATGTACTTATCCCGATGTACTTTAGAAGTAAGCTGTTTAAATGAGTAAAACTTAGGCCCCAACAGATCAATTGTATCAATAAACTTTTGCTCTATAACCCTACCAATTGGATCTGCATCAGAATGTTGTTTAGAAACTGGCTTAGGAAATGGCTTTATAAATGTCTGGCTACCAGCAGCAACCCTATCTCTGACATATATACGACCATTAATTATTTTATCTGCGTGAGTAGCAACTGCCTTTACATAAAGGCCCCTAACAACATTAGAACTATCCTGTTGTTTAAAGTTCTTCCACGCAAGGTTGGCATCATCTTTGTTCAACTCCGCTTCAATCGTATCCATAAAACTTGGTAATATAATTTTATCGGCCATCTCGCCCTCCATAAAAAATAAGCGTACAACAAAGTGTACGCTCTCATAGTATAGTAATTTAAAAAGATTCTAGATAAAATTCAAAATTTGAATTTTAAGTTAAAAAGATCTTATCTATCTCTTCTATAAGCCATTCCGAGATTGTGTTAATCTTATCTGAATCAGTTTCCGCATCTAGGCCAAACGCCGACCAATCCAAACTATTGGTAAGTCTTTTAGGATCAAGCTTCTTTCCTTGTGCATTTTCGGGCCTAAGTATGTTACTTGTGTATCTTTCAGTGGATGCAGAGGATTTAGCTGCAGAGGTCTTCGGTTCTGTACCTCCAGCCGAAGCTGTAGTCATTTGCGACTTAAGTTTGGCTGCTAGCTCTGCCAACACAACTTGGAATTTAAACTTAATTCCAGTCGTAGTATTATCAATAAGATCTTGCTCACTAACCCAAGGATCTTGGTTAACGGCGTCTCTCATCTCATTGTGGGAAATTGCCCCAGAATTATATAGAGCCTGAGCATGTGTTTCTTTCTTTATTTTCTCATCAACATCAATAGTTAAGAATCTGAAGTTGGTGCTCATTAATAACTGAACAAGTTCGTTCTTTGTCCCTGGAATTTCTAAAATAATATCCTTAAGTATTGTAGCGTTGAGCATTTCAGAAATCAGTGTTTGATCAAAGCCGATTGAATCTTTCAATGCTTGAGAAATAGTAACTGCTGTCCCTCTATTAGAAGTATCGCCTTCGCCCATGTCGACACTAGAAACACCCAAACCAGTATACAATCTATTCTTAAAATAACTCAGGTATGGGTTTACATCCATAACACTATCTGTGGATACTGCCTGAATTTTATGCCGCTCTGGTGTAAAAATAACGCCCTGAGTAGGAAGAGATTCTACCATTTCTTGAACTGCATCTACTTCCGTTGTGCCGTTGGGAAGAATTTTTGCAGGACGCTCTTCAGTACCTACTATATACTGATACAGAGGAAACAAGTGAATAGCAATAAGCATTTGCACGTTTTCTTCTATTCTTCTAAGAGCATCAACATCTTGAACTATTGATAAAATCTTTGGCTTACCGAATATAAACCCTGTTTCCCTATTCATATGCAAATGAATTATATCGTTCGGGTTATATTTAGCAACTTCTCTGGACTTATCAACAGAATATTGAAGCCATTGAATGATTCTGCCATCTTTATCTAATTTTGGCTTCATCACAAGCGGGCTTATAAGTTGGTAAGTAGTTGTAGGTTTAATTATTTTTTTACCAACCTTATAAACAACACCCGATTCATTGGTTTCTTCAGAAGCTACTCTTTTCTTATAAATGAATGCATTGCTATACCTAAGCAATAATTCACATAACTCAATAAGAAAACTAGTAGGAGTCTTACCACTAATCAAGCATTTCTCAAAAAACCTTTCATTGATTTGCTTTACTAGGCTCTTATCCTTACCTACTATCTTCCAACCATTCTTGAACATTAAACTAACACGTTTAGATATTGCCCTCTCAATTAGAGGCTCATTATGGTAATAAGTAAATACTTGCTGAAAATCAAATTCAGGGTTTACTATCCGCTCTCTATCATACTTAAAATAAAAAGATCCCCTATCAACATAATCTGGTTTAGTGATAGAACGCATTGACACTTTATCCATAAAATCGGTTCTTCGCACAACAACCAAACGACCATTCTCAAATGAATGGGGTTCCATCAACTTTGTTTCTAGTAGCTGATCGTATGCTGCTACAGCAGTTATCTCATCATTGTTATCATTGTTTTCCATAATTTACCTCAACGAAAGCTTAGTAGTCGTACCAGATAATTGTAATGTGCTTTTTATTCTGCCAGCAGCTTTACCTGTTTTTGGTTTGGTACTGAAATAATCTAGTTTCCTGTTAGTTGAACTAGATGTAGGAGGGAATATACCAAATGTTTGTAATAAACTACCAGCACTTATATTAATGTTTCCGCCGGCGGGTGCTTGAATGTTTGCAGAAGAATTAAAATCATTTGTCGCACTGTCTGACATTTTGTTAAATAAATAATTAGTTCCTATATCACTTATTTGGTCGTTGATTGTTTTCATTCCTTTATTAAGTACATCTGAAAATTTAGCTACTTCATCTTTAAATAGCTGAGACAGCCTATCCATTTCTGTTGTGCTCTTTTCTAGAAGTTGGCTTATAGGATTATCTGGACTTCCAGTACAGGCATTGGCAACTCCGCTGGCCAAGGCACTTACTCTTTTTAGTTGTCTAAGTAATGGCATATTACCATACATAGATGCCGAAGCGGCAGCGGATACTAAAGACCCGTGTGGACCCATAACACCAACACCAGACAAACCAACAGTTATAGGGCCAATAATATTACTAAGTACTGGTATGTCTATGCACGCCGACAGACCACCACCTGCGAAAAAGGATGAAAAGAATGACATTGGAGCAGCAGTAAAGGCAGAGATCATGTTTGAAACTGCTCCAGCATAAGAAAAGGCCTTATTAATTTGTACCATAATATTTCTATCAAACATGCCAAGAACACTTAAAGCAGTGGCCGCGCATCCGGCTGCCTTTACGGCGTCAGTATTGCCTGTCAAATTATCGATAACGTCTGCCAAATTACCTAGACTAATATTACCAATTTTTTCAACAGTATCTAAAATATCACCAGGTACTGTTCCTTTAAGTTTAGTATCAATAGGTCCGGCAATTCTTGAGTTTATTGATCCGCGTCTTATGGCATTTCTAATTCCAAAATTACCGCCAATACCACCAGAACCAGATACTCTTATCCCAGAACTACCTGCACCAGAACCGCCGCTGGTACTTCCTCTAGATACGCCTGAACCACCAACAAGGGAATTAACAGAACCAGAACTAACCCCGCTTGCTACATCTGTTGTACTCCCAGTTGTTTCCTCTGTCGTTGAGCCAGCTTCCTCTGTAGGAGGCTCATAGCTAGGAACAGATTTTAATGTTTCAGACAACGTTTGAGCAGTATTCTTAAGCATTCGAAGATTCTTAAGGAGGCTAAAATGAAATGTTCCTTGATACTCTTCTCCGGAGTTCATTACTTGATTTTCATATGTATTAGAAACAACAATTAAATCGTTAGCTAATATTTTATCTGGTAACATAATTAATTCCTGTTTAGCATAGCACGATCTTCAAATTTGTAAACCGTCTCACCGCCCATCAAATCTTCTTCAACCTTGGCTTTAGTTGCTGGATCATTTAAATCAACCTGACTAAGATCAGGCCCAATTTGGGAGTTAGCCAACGGATCTAATGTGTCAACAGGGGAAGTTGTTCCGGCGGCTCCAGCAGCCTCATCTTCACTTAAAGCTTCTAAAAGTTCATCAACATCCACTGGGGGTATTTCTGGTCTATATACTTCGTCCAGTCTAAAAATAACTGCTCGGCCAATAACAGGCTCTTCAAAAGTTAAAGTAACGTTATAATTTTTATCTACAAAAAACTCATCATAAAGAATCTCATAGCCTTCTTCATCAAATACCACGACCATAAGCTTATTAGAATTTAAACTGCTTAAACTGTTTGGAACAAGCCATTTGTTGCTCTTTGATTTTTGGTAGAAAACATAACCATTCATATTGCTTCCTGGGTACCCAACAGCAGGCAACATAGCTTCTGAATCGCCAAAAACCGCCTCATCAATAGATTCATGTAATTGTGTAATTACACTTTGTTTAGCTTGATCAACAGCGGAACTTGGGGCGGCTTGTGTGGTTGAAGAGCTAAACTGCGTTGCGGTCTGACCGTCAGAGAACGCTGCATTTAAAACATTGTCTGGGTTTAGCCCAGCAATAAGATCAACTCTCGTACTGGTATCTGGAAAAGTACTATTTAAATCAGAAAATAATCCCTTAGCTGCTGTTGATGCAGCGGTATCGATATTAAATAGTTTTTCTGCCGCCTTAGTTGTATAGTCCATATTCTGTACTGATTCAAAAACCGTTTCAGCACTTACTTTTGATTTTTTTACAAAACCATGCACAGGATCAGGCAGGGCCAAATTCCAACCTAATTTATTAGGAAACAAAGACATCACGTTTCCAAAGGCAGGAATTTTCCTTTTGATAGAAGCAACAGAGAATTTAGTAATCTGATAGTCATCCTTCATATGCCTAAAATCACCAACAATGTGCGGGTAAGTTAAATCATAAGTCCCTCTTATTAATTGATTCCAAGAGTCCGCAGCAGTCATGCCACGATCAACTCCCAACCTTTTAGCGGCTGTAGATCCTTGAATGACTTTATTGGTCAAATCTAGTCCCGGCACTTTAGCAGTAATTTCCATTACCATACCCCATTAACAACAAGATCAGAAATCAGGTTAAACGTATCCTTATATTGTTCATATGTTACTTTTGTAGGATCGGCTGAAGGAAACCGTCGTTTCATACTAGCATGAAGTTCGGGAAAATTCTGAGGATCAAAAACTAAAGTAACATCTTTCATTTCTTGATCAATCAGTTGTTCCGAATAATCACACAATTCAGCAATCAAATCTAACAAATCAATTAAATCTTTCAGTCTCTGCTGATAAATTTCCTGAGTTGTATCCTTTGGCTTAACAGCCGACTTTTTATCCTCTAAACGTATTTCGCTCGGAGGCGGTTCAAATTTATATGGTTCAATTCTGCCCATGTCTTCCTCGCATAAAACCTATAATATTATTAGGTTCTTTATTAATTACTCTAGATGGAACCTTATTTACTTTAGTGTTTTTAGTTATTGCCCTCGACTCTTTTGATTTATTCTTAAACTTCGGCATAATAGCAATCTGTGGTGGATCGTTATGTTTATTGTATTTTTGTTCTTCATGCAATATGGCTAAACTTTGTGGCTGCTCCTCTGATTCGGCCTGTAGTTGCTCGGCACTTTTCTTTACAACAACTGCTGCTATCACGGAGTCGCTCTCTTGGAACTCATAATGACATTTCTTTGCAAAACCAAAACAAGCTAGAGCCAAAGCATCTAGATCGTGGTCACCCTCCTTACCTGCCTTGTACACAGGTCCCTTAGTACCAAATTTACCCACAACATAATTAAGTAGTTGGTGTTTAAGTGTCTCATCCTCGGCCAGGCTTATTGCTTGCAATTCAAATAACCTCTGCAAGTTTTCAACCAAATATTGTTTAGCATACTTTTGTTCATCTGTTTTAGTAAACAAATTAGGTACTACTATTGTACCACCAAAATCTACAACTTCAACAATATCTTTCAATCTAGCGTCATATTTAATACTCTCGCCTAAGTCCTTATTCATGTGGACTGCTTTATCTGCCTCAATACCAACTAATCTAATAATTTCATCTTGGCATTGACCAAACCCCTTATCTATTACAATTAGATCGGGTTTCCATATTCTATTTAATTCAATTATTTTGCTTATAGCCTTGGTCTGCGTCCAGCCTTCATATGCCACAATTTCTTTAGCAACTGTATGGAGTGTTTTCTTGTCTGGGTTAAACCCAACAATCATCAACCTTGTGCCGTTATTGTCTCCATTCCAATCAATGCCCAAGTAATATTTCCATCCAGGATTAAATTTCATATCTTCATATGTGTATGGATGCCTATTAAACGCAATACCAACAAATTGTTTTTGAAATACCCCGGCAACTTGGCCCACCCACCGAACATTATATTCAAGTTCCCAAGTCAATTCATTGGCACAAGTATCTCTCGCTAACTGCTCTTTTTCCGGCGTCCAATCTGGCCTGGCTCGAAAAGGAATATAAAATTCCTTAACACTTGTCATGTGGCATAATTTATAAAAGAATGTGTTTTCTTGACCATTAAGTGTCGAGGCTGCAAGTAGCATACCTCCACCAGGATCTGTTAAAATAGGAGAAATAGTATTTGTATCGTCTTCAGACAAGTAGTCTGTTTCATCAAGAACTATTTCGTTGGCACCCTGACCACGAACACCCAATGCTTTATTACCAGACTTAGAACCTGCTGTAAATATCCTTAATCTGGCCCTAGTACCCTTAACCTTTAATTCAAAATAAGGTGTTTTCTTAATAATAACAGAGTCTATAAGTGCAGGGTTAGCTGTTAAGAATTCATTAATCTTTTCATATATTTCTTTAGAATGTGGTTGCTGTGGGCAAGTTATAAGAATTTTCCAAAACGGTTTAGGGGGATTAAATAATCTATAAACAGCATACGCAGCAATGAATTCTGTCTTGCCGGCGCGGCGGCCTTTACGTAATGCTTTTAGTCTAGCTGTACACTTTAAAGTTCTGTCTTGATACCAATATGGTTTAAATTCTGTCCCAGTTAGGCTTAGATTTTTTTGAACCCAGTGAGACGGGTTTAACCAATCAACAACATCATCAAGCGTAACTTGCACATAACCAGCTTTCTGTAATTCAGTATATCCATATTCAAAATCTTCTTTTAGATAAATGCCAACACATTCTGGATCGCCACGCTCCTTTGTTGTTTCGCGAGACCTTCTTTCAGGTTGACTGCCAATATAATTTTTAGGATTAGTTGCGTAGAGGCATTCTTGACAATACGGGTGCATCGCCTTTCTTTTGGCTATTCTTTCGGGCGTATCAAGTATTTCTTTAAGAAAGGTATAGGCATCTTTCATTATAAACTAAGTCCATATTTTCTGTGCAAACCATATGCACGGTTTTGTGAAGACATGCTAGTTCCAGCCAGTGCGCCCATCTTTGATGTAGCTCTGGAAATGGATTGAGCTACTTTGTTATTATAAACCATTGGAGATGTTTTAAATTGATTCTGAGATCCGGCATTTTGAGCTATAGATTCTAATATCGATACACCAATACTAAAAGGCAATTGTACGCCAAACGCTATTGGTATACCAACAAATGGAATATAGGTTAAAGGCTCTGTTATAGCTGTTCCAGCAACATCTAAAATTTTCATGGAAGTCATTTCATGAGAAGTCCATGCAGTATGTAGCCCCCACAAAGAAAAGAGAGGAGCTACAGCATACCCAGCCATGGATAATTTAGAAACACCCCCTCCTAACATTTTGGGGGCTTTTTTGGCAGCCATTTTTGTTGCTTGTTCTACTATTGCCATTTATATTAATACCTATCATTTGCTTGCTGAAACGGCATATTATCCTTTGTTGGCAAAATTGATTCTTTTTCTTGGAATTTTAGAAACTTTGGCTGGTTTTGCTTTTCGGAAGTCTGGGGTTTTGGAATTTAGTGCTTCATTACACTTTCTTGTACTTACTCCGAATTGTTTCGCCACGCGATGCCTTATTTCAACAGACTTGGCAAAATCTGAAAGATTATCTGGCAAGTTCATCTTTGTTAGATCGGACGCCATTGCCTCCTTTAGTCCTACTCTTTTAACAGCTGCGTTTGATTTTAGTCCAGCAGCACCAAATTGCTTGATTTTAGCTCCACGAGCTAGATGAAATCCTGCACCAGCACCGGC
>ENA-UOWG01002305-UOWG01002305.1-activated-sludge-metagenome-genome-assembly--contig:-NODE-2305-length-16646-cov-5.160268_pt1 | contig 16646 bp, 16 predicted proteins | sample MGYA00238147_ERZ761563 | MGnify/ENA primary metagenome ERZ761563 (study PRJEB28884, sample SAMN05720216) | anaerobic digester metagenome | isolation source: active sludge of municipal... | reverse complement strand
ATTTCGAGGGCGTCATCATCGGCAAAGCTCTTTACGACAAACGTTTCAAACTTTCGGAGGCTGTGCGCCTCGCGGAATAAATAAGAAAGAAGAGGGAAAACAACCTTATGGATACTTTGAAGAACTTCTGGGATATGGTCCTGACGCAGCGGGCCTGGTCATGGGCCGTGATCGGGATCGTCTATCTTCTTGTTTTTCTCTTTATCCGGGGTTTCTTCTTCCGCCAGCTCACCAAACGGGCCCGCGCGCTCAACTCGAAGTGGTATCATGAGATCAAAAAGGTCTACGTGCGAAAATGTTTCCCGGGATGGGTTCTTTTTCTGGTTTCTTTTCTTTTCCTCATCTTTTTCTGGCAAACCGGGAACTTCCAACAACCTTCGCTTTATGAGGTCGCAATGGTCTTTTTGATCATTTTAACGATCCTTTTGGCGATCATGTCGCATCTGATCGCTTTTGGCGCCTCCGCCGTTTATGTTCTGAAGCAGCTTGAAAATAACCAAATGACCCTTTAAAACCTATGTTCGCGCGCCGTATTATCCCATGCCTTGACATTGACCGCGGAAGGGTCGTCAAAGGCGTTAAGTTCGTTTCCCTGCGGGACGCAGGAGATCCCGTCTCCTGCGCTATGGCCTATGATCAGCAAAACGCCGATGAACTTGTCTTCCTTGATATCACCGCCTCGCATGAAAAACGCCGCACCATGATCGAAGTGGCCGAAAAAGTAGCCGCCACGATCTTTATCCCGTTTACCGTCGGAGGCGGCATTAACAAGACCCAGGATATCCGCGAGCTTCTGTCTACGGGATGCGATAAGGTCTCGATCAACACGAGCGCCATCAAAAACCCAAAATTCATCCTGGAAGCCAGCAGACGTTTCGGCAGCCAGTGTATCGTCGTAGCGATCGACGCAAAACGTGAAGGCAAAGAACGCTGGGGCGTCTACACGCACGGCGGACGAAACCCGGCGGGTCTTGACGCTGTCAAATGGGCGCAAAAGGCCGCAAAACTCGGAGCGGGGGAGATCCTGCTCACCAGTATGGATTGCGACGGCACTAAAGACGGCTATGACCTTGAGCTTACGCGCCGCGTGTCCGAATCCGTCTCCATCCCCGTGATCGCCTCCGGGGGCGCGGGGAATTTGAATCACCTCTATGACGCATTCAGCGCCGGAAAAGCTGACGCCTGCCTTGCCGCTTCGATCTTCCATTTCGGAGAATACACCATCCCGGAGACCAAATCCTTCCTCCGCGCCAAGGGCATCCCTGTCCGCCTCTGATCCATGATGTTTCGAAAAATTCTCGTTTTTCTCTTTTTGACTACGGTCGCTTTATTTCTGCTGTTGAGACCGCCGGCGATCCGGTTGAATGTTGAAAAACTCTCTTCCGAACATATCGAGGAAGTAAAAAAACTCATCGTCAAACTTGAGCCCTTTATTAATGAAAAAGACGCGCGAGGAGAGTTACCGGCCTTGACCATAAAAGAACTGGAATCGCCGTTGAATGCCGAGGAAAAACGGCTTTTGAGAGCTTTTCAATATCTTAAAGGATCCAAGATCGGCGTCCGGATCCCGTTCCGGGGCTTCTCGCAAGGAGAGAAAAATCTTATAGCGCTCCAGGGTCAGAAAATCCGTTCTAAAGGGGAAACCAAAGAGCTTCCGCCGCAGTTTTTGAGCCCCCATGTTTACAAAGCCTACCAGGACATGATGGCGGTGATGGAAAAAGAGATCGGTAAACGTCTTTTTGTAGAGTCCGGATACCGGTCAAGCGCTTACCAGCTCTACCTTTTTATTTTCTACTTGAGCAATCATGATTATTCCATTCGCGAAACCGCAAAGTGGGTCGCTTTACCCGGATATAGCGAACACGGCGATCCGGAACATCTGGCGCTCGATTTCATTAACGCAGACGGCATCAACGGGGAGGAGAACGCCGCGGAATTTGAGGTTTTGCCGGAATTTCAATGGCTTCTTAAGAACGCGGCCCGTTTCGGATTCGCTCTCTCTTATCCCAAAATCGCCAACTCCGGGATCACCTACGAACCTTGGCATTGGCGTTATGATGGCATCGCAACCTCATAGCTTTATCCTTCACGTCAAAAGCATATCCTGCTAATTTCTGGATTTTGCAGAGAAAAGTTCGCAGGAATTTCCCGCCGCTCCTTCCTCGCCGTTCGTCCCGCCGCCGGCGAGGCGGGACTCACTCGCACCCTTGCCCTCGCTCGATAAGACAGGGCTTGCGTGAAGGCAGCTCTCGGAGTCCCGCAGAGCTTGGTTTCCTCAAGAGGAGGAATCTGCGGGACGAGAGCGCAGGCGGTCGTTATCGCAGGAATGACGAACCGCCGGTGCCGGAATCGCAAGCCCTGTCTTATCTCCATGCCCGCTCGGGCGCGGGAGCGCGCTTCAGGATCGTGGGAAATTCCTGCGGTTGTCCTTCTGCCAAAAAGTGTATCCACTTGACACACCGTCCATTTGTGGCATACTCACTCTGCCGAGCCAAATCATCCGATCAAAACCTCGATAAAGTCATAATGTTTTTTGCCGTAACTCTATGGGCTGGGCTCTCTTATGCGTTTTACTGAAATAAGCCATGGAACACTGTTATTGATAAGGAGACTACGAACCGATGGAAAACCTCAAATATAACGATCAAGGCCTTCTGCCCGTCATCATCCAGGACGCCGGCTCAGGCGAGGTCCTCATGCTGGCCTATATGGATAAAACCGCCGTTTCCAGAACGCTCAAAGAAAAACATACTGTCTTTTTTTCGCGCTCCCGCAATCAATATTGGGTCAAGGGGGAATCTTCGGGTCACACCCAGGATGTCGTTCAGGTGCTTACGGATTGCGACAAGGACACACTACTTGTGCGCGTCACCCAAAAGGGCGGTGCCTGCCATCTCGGCTACCGGACTTGCTTCGTCCATGAGATGAACGACCAGGGCGATATTGTACGCATTACGCAAGAAAAGGTCTTTGATCCGGAAAAAACCTATAAAAAATGATCGCTCCAAACCTTGCTGATTTTAAAAAACTTGCCCGAAAGGGGAATATTGTCGCCCTTTCCGAGACCTTTCCTGCCGATCTCGAGACACCGGTCTCGGCGTTCCTGAAGATCAGCCGCAAAACCCATCACGCCTTCCTTCTTGAATCGGCCGAGCAGGAAGAGAAGATCGGGCGGTTCTCATTCCTCGGGATCGATCCGGCCGCTGTTTATGAAACTTCCGGGAGAAATGTCACGATCACTTCTAAGGGTTCCAAACGGACCCTCAAAAATGCCAAGCTTCTTGATGTGATCGAAAAAGAGCTCGCCACAAGACGCCTCGCCAACCCCGAAGCTTTTCCGGGATTCCGCGGAGGATTTGTCGGCTATCTGTCGTATGAGAACGTTAAGGATTTTGAAACCATCCGGCTTTCTCCGAAAAAAGGCCCGGGATTTCCTCTTGGGATCTTCTTCCGCGTTGAGGATTTTCTTGTTTTTGACCACTTCCGCAAAACGCTTTCGGTCGTGATCCTTGTCGATGTAAAAAAAGCAAAGAATGCCGGAACTGCTTACCGGAACGCCCTGCGGCAAATGGCAAAATATAAAACGCTTCTGCAAGCGCCGGTGCGGCCGCCTGCGCTTAACAAGACCGCCGCGTTGCCGAAAGTCCGCCCGAATATGTCGCGCAAGGATTATGAAAATAAAGTCAAACGGATCAAAGAATACATCCGGGCGGGGGATTGCATCCAGGTCGTACTTTCCCAACGCTTCGAGCTCGCTCATCACGGGCACGATTTCCAGATCTACCGGTCGCTGCGTTCCATCAACCCTTCGCCTTATATGTTCTATTTCCGCAGCGGTTCTTTCCGGCTGATCGGCTCTTCGCCGGAAATGCTCGTCAAAAAAACAAACCGCACTGCCGAAGTCCGGCCGATCGCCGGGACTCGCCCGCGCGGCGTCACGGAACAGCAGGACTTGCGGTATGAAAAGCAGCTCCGTTCTTCGGTGAAAGAGATGGCAGAACATCTCATGCTGGTCGATCTCGGCCGCAACGACCTCGGCCGCGTCTCGGATTTCAGATCGGTTAAGGTCGAACGGTTCGCGTTTGTGGAACGCTATTCGCATGTCATGCACCTTGTAAGCCGCGTTCACAGCAAACTGAAGACCGGAAAATCCGCGGTCGATCTTCTCCGCGCGACATTCCCGGCTGGCACCCTTTCCGGCGCCCCGAAGGTGCGCGCCATGGAGATCATCGACGAACTGGAACCCGAAGCGCGCGGGCCTTACGGCGGCTGCCTCGGCTATTTCGGTTTCGACGGCGATATGGATATGTGCATTACGATCCGCACTTTGATGCTTCATCGTAACCGGATCTTCCTTCAAGCCGGAGCGGGGATCGTCAAAGATTCGGATCCCGCGCGCGAATATGAGGAAACGGTCAATAAATCCAAGGCGCTGCTTAAGGCCATCGAAGAAAGGCTTCTTTTCTAATGTTGCTGGTCATCGATAACTACGATTCTTTTACTTACAACCTGGTCCAGTATCTTGGAGAACTCGGAGCCGATCCGCGCGTTTGGCGCAATGACGAGATCACGATCCCGGCGATCAAGCGTTTTCGTCCCAAAAATATTGTGATCTCTCCCGGCCCCAAAACACCCAAAGAGGCCGGCATTTCTTGCGATGTGATCCGGGCTTTCAGCGGCAAGATCCCGATCCTGGGCGTTTGTCTCGGTCATCAGGCGATCGGCCATGTCTTCGGCGGCAAAGTCGTCCGCGCGGCCAATATCATGCATGGCAAAACCTCAAAGGTGTATCACAACCGCGATCCGATCTTTAAAAAGATCTCGAACCCGTTCGTCGCAACGCGTTATCATTCGCTCCTCGTCGAAAAAAGGTCCTTACCCGAGATTCTTAAGATCACGGCCTGGACCAAGGAGGAAGAGATCATGGGTCTTAAACACAGATCCCATCCGACATGGGGCGTTCAGTTCCATCCCGAATCCATCATGACCGCTTCGGGAATGCAGCTGCTTCAGAACTTTCTGGACCTTTCCAAGTGACCGCGGCCGTCTCAGGCAGGATCCAAGCATGGTTTGACGGTTTGTTGATGCGGCTTGTGACCGGACGGCCGCTTTCGCTCGCGAACTCGCGGAAAGCGTTCACGCTTCTTTTCACGCAGGCTGTTTCCGCGATAAAAGCAAAAAGTTTCCTTCTTCTTCTCGCCAAAAAAGGGGAAACCGCCGATGAGCTTCTCGGCTGCCTTCAGGCCTTGCGCCGCCTTGAAAGACCCATCGGACCCAAAATCCCGGGGCTTATGGACACTTGCGGGACGGGAGGGGACGGCCGTCACACGATCAACGTCTCCACGCTTGTCGCGCTCGTGATCGCTGGCGCCGGCGGCAAGATCGCAAAACACGGGAATCGTGCCATTTCATCAAGATCGGGAAGCTCGGACCTGATGGAATCGCTCGGCGTGAAGCTCAACGCTTCATCAGAGAAAATGATCCGCGCGATCCGGTCTTCAGGGCTTGGTTATTTTCACGCGCCGTTCCATCATCCCGTTTTTTCAAAAATGCAATCACTGCGGCGTTCGCTAAAAAAACGCACGATCCTCAACTTGCTTGGCCCTCTGGTAAATCCTATGCATCTTGATTACCAGCTTGTCGGCGTAAGCGAAAAACGCCTGATCCCTCTTTACGCCAAAGTTCTTTCCAAACTTGGACGGAGAGCAGCGCTCGTCTGTCACAGCCAGGACGGCATGGATGAGATCTCGACGTCGGCGCCGACCACCGCGGCATGGGTCACTCCGGCCAAGATACGCATGACCGTTATCCAGCCGAATGCTTACGGACTTAAAAAAGCGTCGCAAAAAGACCTCGCGGTCGGATCGGTCCTGGAAAGCGTCACCCGGGCCAAGCGCATTCTTTCGGGGAAAGAAAAAGGAGCGGCGCGGGACCTGATCGTCCTGAATGCCGCCTACGGTCTGCTTCTTTGCGGCAGAGCGAAGACCGTCCGGCAGGGGATCGTGCTCGCGAAAGCATCCCTGGATTCCGGAAAAGCATGGAACGCTCTTCAACAGTTAAAGAAGGGGTCCCGCTGAAATGGTCTTGAACGAGATCCTCCTTCAAAAACGCAAAGACCTTGAGGAGCTCAAGCAGCGCATGCCGCTTGCGCGCCTTCAGCGCATCATCGAAAAAACGGAACGCCCCAAGCCCCGGCCGTTCCGGAACGCGATCCTTTCGACGCGCCACCTTAATGTCGTCGCCGAACTTAAGAAGGCCTCGCCCTCCGAAGGGGTCCTGCGTGAAAATTTTCAACCGCTTCGCATCGCGACCCTCTATGAATATGCGGGCGCTTGCGCGATCTCGATCCTGACGGAGCCTCATTTTTTTAAAGGCCGTCCGAGCTACCTCAAAACAGTGCGGCAAGTCACGAAACTGCCGCTTTTAAGAAAAGATTTCCTTTTTGAACCCTACCAGCTTTATGAGACCGCGCTTCTGGAAGCGGATGCCTTTCTCCTGATCGCGTCGATCCTGAGCGAAAAGGAACTTAAAGATATGATCGAGCTCGGCAAACAACTCCACATGGATGCTTTGGTGGAAGTTCATTCGGATGCGGAATTAAAAAAAGCCCTTGAAGCGGGCGCTGCGATCGTCGGTATTAATAACCGCGACCTGAAAACCTTGAAAGTCGACCCGGAGCGAGCCAAACATCTTCTCCCGCATATTCCGAAGGGGGTCGCGACCGTTGTGGAAAGCGGGCTCACGACCCATGATGAACTTTTGATGTATAAAAGCCTCGGCGCGAACGCATTCCTCGTCGGTTCGACGCTCATGAAATCCAAGGATATCGCCGGCGCTCTGCAGAAACTTCTTGGAAAAAAAGAGACTGCCATAGCGGAGGGATCGGTATGACCCGCGTCAAGATCTGTGGCAATACAAATTACGAGCACGCAAAGCTCGCGATCGATCTCGGCGCGGATTATCTCGGCTTTATTTTTGCCCCCTCAAGCAAGCGGGTTGTCACGGTCGAAAAAGCCGAAGAGATCGTAGCCAGGCTCGCGGATTTCAAGAATATCGTCGGTGTCTTTTGCAATCAGCCCAAAAAAGACGTGGAAGCGATCGCTGCCCGCCTCGATCTGAAATACCTCCAGTTCCACGGCGAAGAGACGGCGCTTTATTGCGATTCGTTCATGCGGCAAAACTACGAAGTTATCAAAACCTTCCACGTCAAAGACGCTATGAGCCTCAAACGCCTCGGGGAATACAATGTGAGCGCTTTCCTTTTCGACACTTATTCCCAAACGGAAAAAGGCGGTTCCGGCATCCCGTTCGATTGGAATGTGATCGGGGATAAGCCCTACGTTCACGACAAGCTTTTCCTGGCCGGCGGGCTTAACCCGGCTAACGTGGCGCAGGCCATCGAAAAGGTGCGGCCTTTCGCGGTGGATGTCGCCAGCGGCGTTGAATCAAGTCCGGGCATCAAAGACCCCGCGCTTCTCCGCGCTTTTCTTGAGAACGCCAAAGGATTCAAAAGGAACCATGAGCGAAAAGCTTGATTTCATCAAAAAGATCAAGAGCCGGCTTCCCCAGATCGAAAAAGATTCCCTCTATTTAAAACTTCTCGAAGGGGCAGCCGAAAATCAGCTCCTTGAGGAGGCTTGCCAGAATCTGGAGGAAGGGATCGCGATCACGGATGCAAAAGGGCATCTCCGTTTCATCAACCGCAAGGCGGAGGATTGGCTTGGCAATTCACACATTATCGCGAACCGGCCCTTATGGAGCCAGGTTCAGGACCCTTCCCTTGCGTCTTTCCTGCGGGAAAATCTTGCTAGTGTGAAAACGCGCACGGTCCACGATCTAAAAATACTTTCCCCGCGCGAGGCTCAACTGCGCATCACGATCTTCCCGCAAGAGCAGGATGAAAAAAAATATTTCGTGGTCATCCTTGCGGATATCACGTCCCGAACCGAACAGGAATTCGAAACGGTCATGCTGGCGCGCATGGAAAGTTTGATCCGGCTTGCCGGCGGCATCGCGCATGAGATCGGGAACCCTTTGAACGCTATCACGATCCATCTGGAACTCCTCAAAAAACGCCTGGCAGGCCTTCCGGAGCTGAAACGCCGCGAGCTCGCAGATTCTCTGAGCGACATCCAGGATGAGACGCGCCGCCTTGACCGCATTATCCGGAATTTTCTCAAAGCAACGCGCAAACCGCCCCTCCGCTTCCAATTGAACGATCTTAACGACGTGGTCGCTGATGCCCTTGCTTTTCTCAAGCCCCAGCTTGACGTGGCAAAGATCCAGATTAAACTCACGCGTGATAAGGCCATCCCGGCCTTTCTCATGGACCGTGAGCGTCTCTATTATGCTTTCATGAATTTGATCAAGAACGCCCTAGAAGCCATGCCTAAAGGCGGAACGCTTAAGGTCCAGGTTTCCCATAAACAGCATTGCGCCATCGTCGCCGTCACGGACACCGGGCACGGCATCCCGGAAGAGCACCTCGACAAGATCTTTGATATCTACTACACCACCAAAAAAGAAGGGGCGGGCCTCGGACTCATGATGGTCTATGACGCCATCGCCGAACACGGCGGGAAGATCGAGGTCGTGAGTAAATTAAATAAAGGCACTACTTTTAAGATTTTATTGCCGGTACGGGAACCCCAGCTTCAGCTGCCGGATTACCACGCCGTCAAGGGAGGATAAAGCGTCATGTTTGAAAGCATCCTGCTCGTTGAAGATGAGGCGAATTCCAGAAAAGGGCTCACGCAATTTCTCCAAGGGTTAGATTATGATGTGTTGACCGCCGCTAACGGCAAAGAAGCCTTGGAACTCTTCAAAAAAGAAAACCCGGACCTTGTGATCTCGGATATCCGGATGCCGGAAATGGACGGCATCGCGCTCCTTGAATCGATCAAGGCTGAAGCCCCTGCGGCAAAAGTGATCCTGCTGACAGCCTACGGATCGGTCGAAGACGCCGTCAAAGCCATGAAAAAAGGCGCGTTTTATTATCTGACCAAACCCGTCAATCTTGAAGAGCTTGAATTTCTCGTCAAGAAAGCCTTCAGCAGCCATCAGCTTGAGGAGGAAAACCGGGAACTCAAGCAGGAACTTCTTAAAGAACGCTATGATCAGGGACGTCTGATCGCCCAATCCGCCAAAATGAAAGAGCTCCTGAAAACCGTCGACAAGATCGCGGCCTCGAACGCCTCCGTTCTGATCGAAGGAGAAAGCGGCACCGGCAAGGAATTGATCGCGCGGCGCATTCATGAGCTGAGCCCACGGCGGATTTATCCTTTTATTGCGGTCCACTGCGCCGCTTTGACTGAAACGCTTCTTTCTAGCGAGCTCTTTGGCCATGAAAAAGGGTCCTTTACGGGAGCGATCGACCGGAAAAAAGGCCGTTTTGAGCGGGCGCACCAAGGAACCCTTTTCTTGGATGAGATCGGTGAAATTTCCAGGGATACACAGGTCAAGCTCCTCCGCGTTCTCCAGGAAGGGGAATTCGAGCGCGTGGGCGGCACAAAAACGATCAAAGTTGATGTCCGCTTGATCGCGGCGACGAATAAAACGCTGCTGAATGAGGTCCAGCAGCAGAAATTCCGGGAAGACCTTTACTACCGCATCAACGTGATCTACCTCAAAGTCCCGCCGCTTCGCGAGCGTAAAGAGGATATCGCGCCGCTCGCGAACGCTTTCATCGCCCAATATGCCGCACAGAATGATAAAAAAGTCCGCGGGATCGACAAGGACGCGCTTGAGGCCCTGGAACGCTACGACTGGCCGGGGAATATCCGCGAGCTGAAAAATATCGTCGAACGCATGATCGTTCTAAGTTCCGGAGAAATGCTCACGGTCGATCAAGTTCCCGAAGATATTCTTCAAGGTAAGGTGAAAATTGCCAGGCCAAACGGCAATGCCGTTTTCCAGGGCGTCACCAAAATTACGGAAGCGGAAAAAGAGCTCATCCGCAATGCTCTCACAGAAACAAAAGGGAATAAATCCACTGCCGCAGAAAAACTTGGCATTTCGCGCCGTACGCTTTATAGAAAATTAGAAGAATACAAACTGACATAATGTCTCGTCCTTTCCCTCAAATGCGCTCTCTCAAATTCAGATGCGAACTCTTATCCAAGTATTCAAAGGCGGATCATGAAACCATGGTATGAATTGCTGTTTGAAAATTATGCGCACAAATATGATCAGGAGTGTTTTGTCCAGGGAACGGCGGGGGAATGTGATTTTGTCGAGCAAGAGATCCTGCATGACAAAGCCATCAAGATCCTTGATATCGGCTGCGGTACCGGCCGCCACCCCATTGAGTTGGCGAAAAGAGGGTATCAGGTAACGGGGGTCGATCTTTCCGGGAACCAGATCAAAAGGGCAAGAGAGAAGGCGCAAGAGGCAGGGGTGATCGTCGACTTCCAAATGCAAGATGCGCGCAATCTTCCGTTTGACGGTGAATTTGATCTCGCAATCATGCTATGCGAAGGCGGGTTTTCTCTTATGGAAACAGATGAGATGAACTTTGAGATCCTGAAGAACGCTACAAAAGCGCTCAAAAGTAAAGGCAAACTCATTTTCACCGCTTTGAACGGATTGTTCCCACTGTTTCATTCGGTCAGTGATTTCTATAAGTCAGCGCAGAAAGAGGGTCAGTCCCAGTGCAAGGAGTGCTCCTTCGATCTGATGACTTTCCGCGACCATAACACGGTTGTTTTTGAGGATGATTCCGGTAATAAAAGGGAGCTCAAGTGTAACGAGCGTTATTACGTGCCCAGCGAGATTACATGGCTTTTAAAGACGCTCGGGTTCAAAAAGATCGATATCTTTGGCGCAAAGCTTGGCGCGTACTCGAGGAATGACAAGCTCGCCACCGACGATTTTGAAATGCTCGTAGTCGCGGAGAAATAAACCCTTGTACACACCGGGTGTGTACGGGGTGGTACAGGCGAAGCGTTGCCGTTTGGTTACAGACCACCGTGTCATTGTGGCGCAATCGCACGCCGCATTTTTATGGACCAAAAATAAAACTCTCTAACCCATTGAAATTAATAGACTTATAGCGTCGCATTTTTACGCAAGATGGCATGATAATTGACATTATGATGGCAGGAATGCAGTAATAAAAACTCAAAAAGGAGAAACGAACATGGCAAAAATATTGGGCATCGACTTAGGAACCACCAATTCATGCATGGCGATCATTGAGGGGACAGACCCTAAAGTGATCGAGAATAAAGAAGGGAATCGCACGACGCCGTCCATTGTCGCCTTTACAAAGAACGGCGAGCAGCTTGTCGGTCAAACGGCAAAGCGTCAGGCGATCACCAACCCCGAGAACACCATTTTCAGCGCTAAGCGTTTCATCGGAAGACGCCAGGAAGAAGCAACGCACGAGATCCAACTGGTCCCGTTCAAAGTCAAAGCGGGAAAACACGGCGAAGCGGTCTTCTATATCCCGCAAGAAAAGCGGGACTATACGCCTCCTGAAATTTCCGCCAAAGTTTTGCAGAAACTGAAAGCTGACGCGGAAATGTACTTGGGAGAACCGATCAAACAGGCGGTCATTACCGTTCCGGCGTATTTTAATGACTCTCAGCGCCAAGCCACCAAGGACGCGGGGCAGATCGCGGGTCTGGAGGTCCTCCGTATCATCAATGAACCGACCGCGGCGGCTCTCGCCTACGGCCTCGATAAGAAAAAAGATGAGACGATCGCGGTCTATGACCTCGGCGGCGGAACGTTCGATATCTCGATCCTTGAGATCGGCGACGGCGTTTTTGAGGTCAAAGCCACGAACGGGGATACCCACTTGGGCGGCGATGACTTTGACCAGAAGATCATCGACTGGCTTATCGCGGAATTCAAGAAAACCGACGGGATCGACCTCTCGAAGGACCGCATGGCCATCCAGCGCCTGAAAGAAGCGGCCGAAAAAGCCAAATGCGAACTCTCCACGGCTCAAAGCACCGAGATCAATCTGCCGTTCATTACGGCCGATGCCTCGGGGCCCAAACACCTGCTTTTGACGCTCACGCGCGCCAAGCTTGAGCAGCTTGTCGCTGAACTGATCGAACGCACGGTCGCGCCCTGCATGCAGGCCATGAAAGATGCCGGTGTGAAGCCCGACGATATCGATGAAGTCATCCTTGTCGGCGGCATGACCCGTATGCCGGCCGTGGTCCAGAAAGCCAAGGATCTTTTCAAGAAAGTACCGCATCAGGGCGTGAACCCTGACGAAGTCGTCGCAGTTGGGGCGGCAATCCAGGGCGGCGTCCTCAAAGGGGATGTTAAAGACATCCTGCTTTTGGACGTCACGCCGCTTTCGCTCGGCATTGAAACGCTTGGCGGCGTCATGACCAAGCTGATCGAGCGCAACACAACGATCCCGACCCGGAAATCCGAGATCTTTTCGACCGCCGCGGACAATCAGACCGCAGTGACGGTAAAAGTCCTTCAAGGAGAGCGCGAGATGGCCGCTAATAACCGCGTGCTCGGGCTCTTCAACTTGGAAGGTATTCCGCCCGCGCCGCGCGGCGTGCCGCAGGTCGAAGTGACCTTCGATATCGACGCGAACGGTATCGTCCACGTGTCGGCCAAAGACCTCGGAACGGGCAAGGAACAAAAGATCCGCATCGAATCCTCGTCCGGGCTTTCCAAAGAGGAGGTCGAAAAACTCGTCAAAGAGGGCCAGGCCAACGCGGAAGAAGATAAAAAGAAACACGAGGTCATCACGGCCCGCAACCAGCTCGACAACTTGATCTACGCTTCGGAAAAAGCCCTGCGCGAGCACGGCGACAAGATCTCCGAGGATGAGAAAAAGAAAGTTGAGGAAGCTATTAAAGAGGCCAAAGGCGTGCTGACAAGTGAATCGAAAGAAGAGCTTGAAAAAGCCGGCCAAAAACTCAGCACCGCCTCGCATACGATCGCTCAGAAGATGTATGAGGAAGCCGCTAAAAAAGCGGGGCAAAAAGGCGGCGCGGCTCCGGGTGCGGAAGGAAAGAAAGATGATGGCGTCGTGGATGCCGATTACGAAGTGGTCGACGACGACGAAAAGAAGAAAAAGAAAGAATAAAAAGTTAGACCAGTGACCGCAGAACGGGAAAAACCGGAAATCCGGCTTCCCGTTCTGCGTTTTATTAGCGGAGGTTTCCGTGCGTAAATTCTTTTTTGGATTTTTAGCGCTCGGGATCTTCGCGCCTCTGGTTTTCGCAGAACCTCAGCTAAAGATCGAACCGCCTGCTAAAAAGATCTCCAAAGATCAAACTGCGGTTCTGAAGATCTGCCTGGAATGGCCTCAAACGGATGGGCCTTATGAGATCAACTCCTTGGAGCCTAAGCTTGAGAACCTGACCCTTGAGAAGCAAAACCAATCCCAGGAAACAGGCGCCTCGATCTCTCACACGATCATTTATGAATTCCGCCCGGTCAAAGAAGGCGCTGCTGTTATTTATCCTTTCGAGATAAATTACCGACGTTCCGAGACCGAACCGTGGACGCCTCTTTTAGTTCCCGAACAAGATATTGAAGTAAGATCGAATATCCCCGTTAAGATAGCCCTTTTCGCGATCGCGATCCTTGCCGGCCTTTCGGCACTTACTGCGGGGGGATTCAAGGCATGGCAAGCGTTGAGATCCTGCCGGGACGCCAAGAAAATTGCTCCGCCCGACCCAAAACAGCATCTTTACGCCAAGGCGGAGGAAGCGATTACGACTTTCGCTTCTCCGGACCCTAAAGAAAAGCTTACGCACTGGTCCCATCAATTCCAAAAAGTTGTCGCGGCTTACTATGACGCGCCCCGGGAAAAGACCGATAGCGCCGCATTGCTCTCATTCCTTAAAACCAAGGGGCTTCAAACGGGGGAGTGGAACGAGATCTCTGGTATTTTAAATCGGCTTTCCGAGATGCAGTTCTCAAGGCAGGATATTCCCGCCTATGAGCTTGACCGGGTGCAAAAGACGCTCTTGCAATATATAAAGGGCAAGATTATCATTGGAAATTCGAACTCTTAATCACTAAAAAGGAGAACTCTATGGATAATTCGATCCAGGAAGTGAACGCCAAGGTCCGTGACGCCAACTCATCCCTGAAAGACCTTACCCGCGAGATCGGGAAGGTTATCGTCGGCCAGCAGTATCTCGTAGACCGTCTTTTAATCGCTCTTTTAGCGGACGGCCATATCCTGATCGAAGGCGTTCCCGGACTCGCCAAGACCCTTTCGGTCAGGACGCTTTCTCAGGCGATCTCGGCTCAATTCCAGCGCATCCAGTTTACCCCCGATCTTCTGCCGGCCGATGTGGTTGGGACGCTCGTCTATAACCCTAAGGATGGCCATTTTACGACCAAAAAAGGCCCCATTTTCTCGAATATCATCCTGGCGGACGAGATCAACCGGGCGCCTTCCAAGGTCCAAAGCGCGCTCCTGGAAGCCATGCAAGAACGCCAGGTCACGATCGGAAGCGAAACTTTCCCGCTGCCGGTTCCTTTTCTTGTCCTCGCAACGCAAAACCCGATCGAACAGGAGGGGACTTACCCGCTGCCGGAAGCTCAGGTCGACCGTTTCATGTTAAAACTTGTGATCAGTTATCCCAGCAAAAAAGAAGAAAAAGAGATCCTCGAGCGCATGGCGATCGGCAAGGCCATCAAGGTCAATCCCGTACTTTCGATCGACCGGATCATGGCGCTCCGCCAGCTGATGCACGAGATCTATATCGACGAAAAAGTGAAGGATTATATCCTCGACCTCGTCTTCGCGACCCGAGCCCCCCAGGATTACAAGCTCGGAGACCTGAAACCGCTTATTTCTTACGGCGCATCGCCGCGCGCGAGCATCATGCTGACGCTTGCCGGGAAAGCCCACGCGTTCCTTCAAGGCCGCGGCTATGTGACCCCCGACGACATCAAGCAGATCGGCGCGGATGTCTTGCGTCATCGCGTCCTTGTCACCTACGAAGCGGAAGCCGAAGACATCACATCCGAAGACATCGTCAAAAAGATCTTTGACCAGGTCGAAGTGCCTTAACCCCGTTAGAAGTTCAAAAAAATATGGCGGGAACACATATCCAACCATTTCCGGGAAAATATCGTTCTATGATTTTTTGTGATAGGGTTAAACTTCTAACGGGGCGAGCTCTATGATCCCCGCGGCCCTTCTTAAAAAAGTCCGAAAGATCGAGATCCACACGACCCGTCTCGTTAACGACCTCTTCGGCGGGGAGTATGAATCGGTCTTCAAAGGGCAGGGGATCGAGTTCGCCGACGTCCGGGAATATGTGCCCGGCGACGATATCCGAACGATCGACTGGAACGTGACCGCCCGGTCGCTTCACCCGTTCGTCAAAAAATTCGTCGAAACGCGCGAACTCACGGTAATTTTCGCCGTCGACATGTCGGGCTCCCAATATTTCGGATCCACCGACAAACTCAAATCCGAGATCGCCGCCGAGATCACGGCCATCCTCGCCTTTTCCGCCGTCAAAAATAATGACAAAACGGGCCTCTTGATCGTGACCGATGAAGTCGAAAAATTCATCCCCGTAAAAAAGGGAAGGAACCATGCGCTTCGCGTCATCCGCGAAATCCTTGGCTACAAACCCCGGAAAAAAGGAACTCAACTGACCGGCGCCTTTGAATATCTTTACCGGGTCCAATCTCGCACCTCGGTCATCTTCCTTATTTCGGATTTTATGGATGAAGGCTATGAAAAGGCGCTTAAGATCCTGAGCCGTAAGCACGACGTGATCGCGGTCCATCTTCATGACCCGCTGGAACAGGAATTCCCGAAAGTGGGCCTTGTGGAACTTGTCGACCGTGAAACCGGCAAAACGGTACTCGTCGACACGGCCTCTTCCCAATTCCAAAAAAAATTCCGGAGAACCGCCGAGGAAAAACAAGAAGCCCTTGAAAAACTCTTCAAAAGGCTCCAGATCGACCGGATCGATATCCCGGCGAATGCCTCCTACATCGAACCTCTTTTCAAATTCTTCAAAAGCAGGGAGCGGAAATGAAGCGGGCCTTTTGTTTTGCGCTACTCATGCTTTTTTTTCTGGCGGGATCATCTTTTGCGGCCGAGACCGACGATATCCGCGTCAAAGCCGAAGTGGATAAGGCGTTCCTCACGATCGGGGATCCCGTGACTTATACGGTGACCGCCGAACATGCCCCCGACATTCAGATCCTTTCGACGATCCCGGCGCCGGATTCCGACATTCTTGAGATCAAAAAGATCGAGGATATCCGGAAAAAACAAAAGAAAAAGATCATGACCGGCCGTAAATTCATCCTGACGACCTACCGCCTCGGAGAATTCATCCTTGATCCGGTGACGATCCAGTACCGTAAGGACAACCAACCTCCCAAAAGCATCCAGACTAATAAGCTTTATTTGACGGTCAAAAGCGTCGCGGAAGGGGATCCGAAGGAAGATATCCGTGACGTCAAATCCGTTGTCCCGTTCAAACTGCGCCTCGGAAAACTCCTCTGGACCTTGCTGATCCTTGCGTTTCTCACGGGTGGTTATTTCCTTTATCGCTTCCTCTTGAAGAAAAAAGCGCTGGCAGCGCCTCCTGCGCCGCCGCTGACCCCCGAAGAAGAGGCCATGCTTCACCTGACCGAATTATTTGAATCCGATCTTTTAAAGCGCGGCCTCGCCAAAATGT
>ENA-UOWG01002304-UOWG01002304.1-activated-sludge-metagenome-genome-assembly--contig:-NODE-2304-length-16656-cov-5.354677_pt1 | contig 16656 bp, 13 predicted proteins | sample MGYA00238147_ERZ761563 | MGnify/ENA primary metagenome ERZ761563 (study PRJEB28884, sample SAMN05720216) | anaerobic digester metagenome | isolation source: active sludge of municipal... | reverse complement strand
GTCCTTTGCCTGGACACCCTCGAACATGTGGAACACCCCTACAGGGCCATAGAAGAAATTCACCGGATCTTAAAACCGAACGGAATGGTGATCATCAGTTCCGTCATGAATTATCCCATACACGATTTTCCCTGCGACTACTGGAGGTTTACGCCGGAAGCGTTCCGGTCCATATTGAAGCCCTTTCCGAATGTCTACATAAACTATGCAGGCGAAGAAAATTTCCCGCACACGGTTGTCGGCATCGGCTGCAAAGGGGCAGGCATTCATTTTGAGGATTTTAAAGCAGCTGGAATTGACTGGCGGCAAAGATGGACAGAACCTGAATCACCCCAAAATTTTACAGGCAAACTCAAAAGAGAAACCAGGAGAGTTTATCACCAGGTTTCAAATCTTTTGAAAAATGAATAAAAAACTGCCGTGAAGACCTCTTCATGGAACCCTACCCGTTTTTCCGAAACAGAAAATTGACCTTGCCTTCCGTATCGCCGTTTTTTACCCATTTGCGTACCTGATCTTCAGGAACTAAATCTTCCCCCTCAGGCATCATGTCATAGGCCAAGTATCCCTTTGACCAAAACAGTTCGAAGACTTTGATAAAATTCTCATTGACACCGCCGGGGAAATTTCCGGTAAGGCCTGTTTCCATCATCCACACCGGCGCGGGCAGACACGAAAGCATCATTTCCGCACCCTGAAGGACGCTGTATTCTACACCTTCAACATCAATCTTAATGACCACTCTCAAGCCGGAAAAACGGTTTGCCGCAATAATGTCCAGTGTGCTCAACGGAACAATGCGTTTTTTGGTGGATATCCCCGCCCAGTCCTTAATGAAGGACGCGGCCGTGCCCACGCCATAAAGAACGGCCAGGCCCGGTTTGTTCGACAGTCCAAGGGGGAAAACTTCCACATCGGTCCAGTGATTCGCATCAAGATTTCCATAGAGGAACTGCAGATTATGCCATAACGGTTCAACGGCAAGGACTTTCAGGCCCATTGAGCGTGCAATGCAGGTGTAATATCCCATGTTCGCCCCGATATCGATAAACATATCCGCGCCCTTGATAAGGGTTATGATTTTCTGTGTTTCATCGTGTTCATAAGAACCGTCCTGCATGGATTCAAGACCGGCCATCACAAATCCATAAGGGGTCTTCCTGAAACCCGCCTTTCGAAAATTCCGGTAAGCGCCGTAATATTCACTGGCAACGGCGATTTCGGGACGGCTTTGATAGAGATATGATTTGATGCTCATAACACTCCTTCTTTATCGGTTCTGACCCGACAAAAGCAGCCGGGTAATTCTAAAACGCTTGATGACCAGCACCGTCAGCGCGATGCTCCCGGCAAGCGCAATCAATGTACTGGCTGCATAAAGCAATCCGTTAGTACCGAGCCTGGCAATGAAATGGTCATGGCAGACAAAAATTTCCAGGGATATGGTTCCCGTCCATGCAAGAAAAAGATAAAATTTTGTCTTCCGCAGTCTCTCCAGAATAAAGGACCAGAAAGCGATCCCCGAAAAGGCCACAACGTACTTATAGATGGAAACGATCAGCCGTGAAATTTTTTCATTTGTTAACTGCAGGAGGTGCGGATAAAAGATCGGGAACGCGTATCCCACGTAGCAAACCGCCAGAACCGGATAGAGAAATACGGCCGTGGCATACAGAAGATTACGACGGGCTTTGAGTTCATCATAATACTTGAAGGCAAAAAATCCCGCCGCATAATACGGGTAATAAAGCCTGACTTCAGACAAAAGGAACAGGTTTGTGGAAAGGGCGGCCCTCACCAGCAAAATTGACGCGATGACAAAATAATTCTCCCAGCGGGCCCATTCGCGGACCTCAACCAGCTTGAGGACAGAGAAGAGAATCATGCTGTTTAAGAAAAGAACCCACAGGAACCATGGATTCGGTGTCATCACAAGATTCAGCAGAAACCTGGGGAAATTCACCTGCTGATAGGTTTGATTAAGCACGTAGCCGATGCACGACCAGACCAAAAGAGGCACCAGCAGTCGGATGGCGTTCTTTTTCAGATAAGCCGGCAGGGTATATTTCTTTACCTGCGAAAACAGGACCAGGCCGCTCAAAAAGAAAAACAGCTGCATGATAAACGAATCAAGAACACGAAAGGGCAGGTAAACGTTGAAATGGGCCGGGTCATTGAACGAAACGGTATGGCAAAAGATGACCATGATAATCCCCATGCCCTTGAGCGCGTCGATGTGATGATTCCTGCCGCCTTTCAGTGCGTCATCCACGTACAGGAAGGCTCTGATTTTATCTTTAAAAGTCATGGGGTTTGCCCTTTTGCCCGATCCCGATAAAGCTCATTGGTGTCGGTCTTGATAACATATCGGTTTCTTTTTTAAAACATGATTTTTTCATTTTTATGTGCTAAAGCCTGTTGCGAAACATGCATGATAACAATAGAAATTAAGATCTTATGAACACGCCAAATATAATAATTGATATTGTCGTTCCGACATATCATCGATACGAAATACTGACCGAGACCCTTCAAAGCGTCCAGTCTCAGACCTACGGGCGCTGGGAGTGCTGGATTGCCGAGGACGGCGCAAGCGACGGGACTTACGCCGTTGTTGAGCCTTTTTTACAAGACAGCCGTTTTCATTACCTGCCCGGTGATCATTCGGGAACCCCGGCAACCCCACGCAACAGGGCGATCCGGGCGGGGTGCGCACCCTATATCGCTTTTCTTGATGATGACGACATCTGGCTGCCCGGAAAACTGGAACAGCAGGTATCTTTTCTGAAAAATCACCCCAGCTGCGTCCTTCTGGGAAGCAATGCCTTCATCATGAAAGAGAATCAGGATTACCGCCGCGACACCCTTCCCCTGTATTTCAGAAAAGCTCCTTTCGGACAGGTCCCCTACAAGAAACTTGTCCAGGACGATTATTTTATCAACTCTTCGGCCGTAATCAGGCGGTCCGCATTGAAATACTCGGGGCTTCAAAATGAAGACCTGTACAAAGGCCCCGACGGCGAAGACCATGACCTCTGGCTCAGAATCGGCCCGCTGGGAGAAATGTGGCTGATACCTGACCCGATGGTGGTGTACAGGGAATTCTCCTCCAAACACGCTGAAAACGCCTCAACTCTGGAGAGGCGGCAACATTCTTACCGGATGAGATTCAACGTGTACCGGTCTGCCATGACAGGGGTGGGCGAGATGCCCAGCCCCCTTCTTTTTCCCGAGTATGAACACGAAGGTCGTCTTTGCAAAAGAGAAAGGGATTTCTATGCCGAGGGCCCCCGTTTTCTGGGCAGGCTGCGGCACCAGGTTTTATCAAACCTCTCCGACCTGTTCGGCCTGCCGCCATCCAAACAAAAGCGGCAGCAAAAAGCTTTCCAGGCCTTTGTGGCATGCAAAGACCGCTGGGGCAAAATGGAGAGTCTCCGCAGCGTTGAATGCATTGTTTTTTCCAGAGACCGGGCCCTGCAGCTCCATGGCCTGCTCAAAACCATGCAGGAAAAAGTCACGCCGGCCATCCCCGTCCATGTGCTCTATCTTGCATCTTCCCACGCGCATCAGCAGGCATACGAAGAAGTGAGGGCAATTTTCTCAAAGCAGCCTATACGATTCATTCAGCAGGAAAATGAATATTCCTTCAAACACGACCTGATGGAAATGCTCTTCTCCATGACCTGCGACATGCTGTTTTTCCTGGTGGATGACATCCTGTTCACGGAACCGGTCGATCTCTATGATCTGTTAGCGTTTGACCCGGATGAGTATGTGCCGAGTCTTCGCATGGGCCAGAATCTCACCCGCTGCTATGTTTTGCAGACCCCGCAGCCTCAGCCGCAATTTTCCCCGCCGCCGGAGGGCCATACCGATAACATGGTCTGGCGATGGGCAGATGGAAAACTGGACTGGAACTACCCCCTGTCGGTTGACGGTCACTTTTTTGCCAGACGGGAAATCGCGGCAATGGCTTCCCTGATCTCGTTTGGCGCTCCCAATTCCTTTGAGGACCAGCTGCAGATTTTCAAACCGTTGTTTGACAGGCGTTATGGCATCGGATACAAGAAATCAAGGATAGTAAATGTGCCATGCAATCGGGTCCAGCAGGAAATCAACAACCTGTCCGGCAACACCCACCCGGATGAACTGCTGGCCAGGTGGCAAAACGGGTTTCAAATTGATTATAAGAAAATTTACGGGACAAGCAACGAAAGCGCCCACCAGGAGCTGATCCTGCCTCTGATCCCCAGGGCATCCGCGGATTAAAAAAACATGACCATTTTTTTACTGATAATCTTTGCTGTTCTGATCATCCTGGCTGTGATGGAAGCGGGAATGTATTTTTTAGTTCATCACCCCCGCATCCTCAGGCTTTTTCCGCGCAGATTTCGAAACAGCATCACATACCTCTACATCCAGGGCGATCGGAAAATCATGCATTTCCAGGACGGGTGCGGATTATATTCACCCGATCTCGGCTACACGCTCAAACCCGGGTCTTTTACATACTCCGAAGTGGAATTCACGAATGAATATCGCGTCAATTCTCTGGGGGTACGCGACGACGAAAAGGCGCTTGCGGCTCCGGACATTGTTTTTCTTGGCGACTCGTTTACCGTGGGCTGGGGCGTCAATCATGAAGATACATTTGCCCATCTTCTGGGAAAAAAGACAAAATTAAAAACATTGAACACGGCCATACCGTCTTATGGAACCGTAAGGGAAATGCTGATGCTGAGAAAGATCGACCGCTCCGCACTGAAATGCCTGATTCTCCAGTATTGCGACGACGACTACGACGAAAACAGGCTCTATTATCTCAATGGCAATCGTCCGCAAATCCTTCGCGCCGAAACGTTTAAAAAATATGCCGCCATCCATGGTAAACCCAAGACGTATTATCCGGGAAAGTATCTGCATTTGAAAATGAACAAGAAGCTGGAACGCTGGAAAACAAAACCGGCCAAAGCACAGGACGTTCACCCGATGAGCGACCTGGACCTGTTCATCCACGTCCTGAAGCAGAACGAAGATCTGCTGGTTGATATTCCCATGATTGTCTTTGAAATGAACGGCGTCAATCAGACCAACGCTTTTGTCACAGGGTTGAAGAAAAAAACCGCTGATCCGGATCAGCCGGCGTTTATCCGCAACCTGATCGTTCTGGACATGTCGCAGTATCTGGAAGACAGGCATTTTCTAGTGCTGGACGGCCATTTAAATCCCTCCGGCAACCAGGTGGTCGCAAACGTTCTTTATGAAACGATGCTGAAGACAGGCATTCTGCATCAAACAGCGGACCGGCCCGCCGCGGAAAGGCGCTATCCATGATCACTGTGAAAATCTCCACTTCACCGTGGCCGATCACCCGCCAGACACCGGGCGGGAAAGGCGTCTGGGGCGAGTGCCGATTTTTCTGCAACACGGACATTGACCGCAGCGATTACTGGTTCGTTCTGGAAGGCCCCGGCAGGAAAAAGGAGACCGCCGTCTGCCCGAAGGAAAACACGGTTTTCGTCGCCCATGAACCGCCCACTCTGAGAACATACAGGAGTGATTTTTTGCAACAGTTCGCCGCTGTCATCACCAGTGACGCCCGCATCGACCACCCCAACCCGGTTCTCCAGCAGTCAGGGCTGCCCTGGCATGTCGGCAGAAGACAAAAGGGACATGTCAATATGGGATTCACCAAAGATTATGACGAGCTCAAAGCCATCACGTCCATTGACAAAACAAAAATGATCTCCGTCGTTTCATCTTCAAAAGCCATGACCGAAGGACACCGGCAAAGGGTTGATTTCGCCCTGCGGCTGAAATCCCATTTCGGCGACAAAATCGATTTGTTTGGACGGGGTCTCAATGAAATCGAAGACAAATGGGACGCCCTGGCGGATTACCGGTACCACGTGGCCATCGAAAACAGCGAGGTCAACCACTACTGGACGGAAAAGATCTCCGACGCCTTTCTGGCCGGATGCCATCCCATCTATCATGGCTGTCCGAACATTGCTCAGTACTTTTCTCCCGATTCCTTCACCGTGATCAATATCAATGAACCGGAGAAAGCCATCGCGACCATCGAATCCTGCATTGAACAGGACCGTTATGCATCCTCCAGACAGTGGATCTGGGAGTCCAGGGAAAGAGTCCTGGATCAGTATAACCTGTTTCCCATGATTGCGGATTATATCGCCAAAGATATGCAGCGTTGGGCCACAGAGACGCGCAAGCCTGTCAGGGTGACCATCAGAAAAGAGCAGTCCGAGTCAAACCTGATCTACAAGTTCAAAAAAAAGATTCTAAGGCTTTGATTTGCCGACGCAGAAATCTCCAATGATCTCGTTTAAAAAAGCTCTTCCGGTCGCCTGCGTGTAATGGTAGGGGTCTTCCAGGTAAAATCCTTCTCTTTTCGAATAAGGGCCTTCGGAAAAATCATAAATGTCCGGAAATATTTCCTTCATTTCCCGCCGCCAGCTCAAAAACCGTCTGTACGCCTCGATATTCTGAAGGGCCGCGAGTACGTCCGTGTTCAGAGGATTTATAAAAATGGCGTAGGGAGCGCCCCTCTCCTCCAGTAGCACTCTGATCTGCCTCACGTAATCCATACGTTTTTCCGAAAAGGAAAAATGGTCGTAATAGTTTTGCACCAGCCCCCGGATAATCATGTTGTATTTTTGCTCATACTCTTCAGAACCGGCAGAAGCGGACTCCGTTGATAGGCCGGGATAATCAAACTGCCCGTTCGGTTTCATGCCGTATTTCTTGTCATTGTTGAACTTCATTTTCAGGGTCTTCCATGAATCTTTGACGGTTTGCGCACCCAGCAGGTACTCCACCTTTGTGTAGCGAAGGTCATTCCAGTCGCTGATTCTGACCAGCGGAAGCTCTCTTTCGTTGAACATGTAAAAATCAAAACCGATGAGCACGAGCTTTTCATTGCGCAGGTATTTTTTTAAATAGAAATACATCTCTTCCGGCACCATTCCTCGCATGGATGCATTGTAAAACCGGTAACAGGAAAGTTCATCGGGGTTGACATAGCCGGTTTTGCTGGAGCCCAGGAGAATGCCATCATGTTTGTATGTCAGGATGGCGTCCTTGACCTGCCTTTCCAGCACAAAGTAAACGCCGGTCCGGTTGTTCCCCAGCAGGCCGTAGGGATCGACAAAATAATTGAACGCGGCAACCAGCGCCAGGATGACTCCTGCGGCAAGGCAGGAAAAAAGAAGATAGCTTTTATCGCCGGATATTTTCATTACCTGTCACCTAAAACTGAAAATAAAGGAATTCACTTGCCCTGCTCAACGAAAGCACGGAGGCCATCGCACACAGAATCAACACAATCGCCCAGCGCAGGGAAGGCCGCCAGGTCAGCCATGCCCGAGGTGCGGGCAGCTTCTTTCCCTTTCCCAGGATGTTCAAATAGGGCGCACACAGATCCATCATCTGCTGGACATTGGGCGCCAGCCAGACGATCAACAGGGCAAGGGCAATATAAATCATCTCGTTGCTGCCTTCAAAATAATGCATCGCCTGGAAATCGACCCCCCACAGCTTCAGCTGCGCGGTCAGCGGCCCGAATTTATCCAGATATTTTTCAGGCAGGGCAAAACCGTTCAGCCCCGCCATGGAACCAAGCATGCGCCATGCCGAGGAAGCGCTGTCTGCCCGGAAAAATACCCACGCGACCGTGACGGCAAGAAAAGTCAGGGTTCCCGCTGTAAGACGGCCAAACCATCCACCCGCTGCCTCAAACCCGAAGCGCCGCTTCATCTTTACCCATGCATGGTTGATCACCAGAAAAACCCCGTGCAGTCCGCCCCACAGAACAAAAGTCCATGCCGCACCGTGCCAGAGCCCCCCCAGCAGCATAGTGATCATTACATTCGTAAAGCGCCTGGCCTCGCCTTTGCGGTTGCCGCCCAGTGGAATATAGAGGTAATCCCGCAGGAAACGGGAAAGCGACATATGCCAGCGCCGCCAGAAATCAATGACATTTAAAGACTTGTAGGGGGAATTGAAATTCAGGGGAATACGGATACCGAAACAATAGGCAAGGCCGATGGCCATATCGGAGTATCCTGAAAAGTCAAAATAAATCTGAAGCGTGTAGGCCAGTGCCCCCTCCCAGGCCTCCAGAAATGAAAGCGTATACATATGTCTTGCTGCTTCAAAAACGGGCGTGGCATAAACGGCAAGACCGTCCGCAATGACCACTTTTTTAAACAATCCGAAAAAAAAGATGGTGAGGCCCGCCGCCACCATGCGGGGATTGAAACGAAATATTTCTTTTTGCGCGAACTGGGGCATGATCTCATCGTAGTATACGATAGGGCCCTGCATCAGCCGGGGGAAAAAAGTCACAAACAGGCAGTAGTTTAAAAAATCATGGTCGCGGATTTTGCCGTGGTAAACATCAACCAGGTAGGCAATCTGCTGAAACGTATAAAAAGAAACCGCCAGCGGCAGAATGAGTGGGGGCAGAGAGATGGAGATACCCGTCACAACCGTAAGATTGTCCACAAAAAAACCGGCGTACTTGAAATAGCCGAGCAGCCCGAGGTTCGCCGCAATTCCAAAAGCCAGAAGGCTTTTCGAACCGCGGCCGACCAGCATGCCCCATCCGTAATTAAAAAGAATCGACGCAAAAATCACGGACAGGAATACCGGGTTCCACAAACCGTAAAAAAGGAGGGAGGCGAAAACCAGCCAGGCGATGGCTAATGCATAGCGCCCGGTGCGGCTGATCAGGAAAAACCCCGCTGCCACAAGCGGAAGAAAAATCAGAATGAAAGCATAGGAATTAAAAAGCACGGGGAGCTAACCTCCTCATGTCCAATGAGCATACCATCTCCAGACCGATATCCGTGCGCAGATGCCAGACCCTCACACACCCGCCTGGAAACCGCGGCACAACCGCATCATCGAAACCTCTCATGGAAGCCCCATTATTTTTTTGATTTCCGCGGCGTACAAACGGCCCGCCACCTTATTTCCAAAATCTGTGTAATGGCTGATCGGCAGGCCGGACTTCTCTATCTGGAGGATTCTTTCCAGGCGATAACGTTGCAGAAGCACTGACGGGTCAAGAAATGGAATCCCTTTTTCCAGCGAAACGGCACGCAGAAGATCAATCAGGGCTCCCCTTCTGGCAATGTTAACCGGTACCGGAGCGGAAGGATCTTCATCGGGCGTTGCAGCCGCAAACGGAAACCAGCCGCGAATCCAGTTCATCACTTTTTTGCCCTTTCCTTCCGGGGGATCGGAATAACCGGAAGTGACCGGAGCATTTATGTGCGAAACAATGAGCATTTTTCTGGGATAAATAAAATCCATGATCTCGGATAGGTCCTGTTCAATTTCCTGTCTATCCTGATAGCTCACCACGGTTTCCCGAATGATTTGTTCAGGGGTCTGTTTATAAAAATCGTGCCGTGTGTCCGTTGCCAGATGGTGCATATAATAACCCTGATAAAGATATTTTGTCACGGAACAGATTTCGATCAGAAAAAGATCCGCTTCCCGGAATTGCTCCAGAAACACCCCGGACCAGGCCACCGGCTGACGGTTCAGAAGCGATGTGCGGAAGCAGTAACGATTGACGGAATCGGGAATCTCGATCTGACGGGTGATAAACCGGAAAAGCTGCAGAATCTCCTTTGTTGTGTGGACAAACGAAATGGCATTGTCAAAATCGGTGCAGGGGAAATGGTTGCGGGTGAATGCGATCCTGCACGTTCCGAACAGAGCAACCTTTACACTGCTCTTATGATATTTCATCCGCCATCCCGTAATTGACATGCCGTCAGCCGACCTCTGACCCAAAGAGTTGATTTGGTGCTGGTGTATACATTGATTGATCCTATATGTCAAACCGGCCCGTCTGCCGTACGCTCTTGCTGAAAGACTTCCGTAAAGATCTCTCCTGCGACTCAGGGGAATATTCTTCGTCCCGGGTCTTGCAAACCGGCGTCGTTCAGTATATAAGCCGCTGGTTATCATCGTTCATCCAGGCAAAAAAGCACGGTCTTATGGGTTGCAAACTACCGGGACAACCTTGACCTTGCCACGGAAATGGGCAGGGAATCAGGTGCGTGGGGAAACAGGTTTTCTACCGATTCAAAAATATTTAATCGTGTTAAAAAGGGAGACAAAAATGAATGAACCGATAAGCTACGAGAACCTGAAGGACCGCATCATTGAAATCAGGGGGCAAAGGGTGTTGCTGGATTCGGATGTCGCTGAAATATATGGCGTTGAGACAAAGCGTATTAATGAAGCTGTAAAGAATAATCCTGAAAAATTTCCGGATGGTTATATCGTTGAACTGGATCAGACAGAACTGGGTGGTTTGCGGTCGAAATTTTCGACCGCAAAATTCGTTAAAACAAGGGCACTTCCCAAGGCCTTTCCCGAAAAAGGACTGTACATGCTGGCAACCATCCTCAAAAGCCCGCAGGCTGTCCGGGCGACTCTGGCGATCATCGAAACATTTGCCAAGGTCAAGCAGTTGTCCCGCAACATAAGAGAGTTATCGTCTGTACAGGGCAAGGACCGGCAGAAATCCCTGCTTCAGGAAGGCGGCGAACTGATAGAGGATGTGTTTGGTGAGGATCTGGAAACAAGCGGCTCTGAAACATCCATTGAGATAAATTTCGCGGTCGTCAAATTCAAGCACTCTGTCCAGAAAAAGAAAAAAAGGTCCTGACGACGGAATATCAGGTTCATGTCCGGACAAATTGTGCTAGTAAGATGCAGAAATTATTTTTTATTCCATATAAACGGGACAAAACATGCTGTTTAATTCTTACGCCTTCATTCTGATTTTTCTGCCTCTGGCCGCCACCGGCTATTTTCTGATCCACAGGTTTTTTTCTGCGAAATGGGCCCTCCTTTTTCTGCTTTTCGCCTCGCTTGGCTTCATGTCTTTCTGGAATGTAAAGTTCGCCATGGTTCTTCTGTTTTCCGTTCTGGTGAATTTCGCCTGCGGATCAACTCTGTCCGCGGCGGCAGAAAAACAGGCAAAAAGCAAAAAACCTGTATTCATCGCCGGAATTACCTTTAACGTCCTGCTGCTGGGATTTTTTAAATACAGCAATTTTTTCCTGGAGAATATCAACACCGTTTTTGCAACACATATTCAGGCGCTTCACATTTTACTCCCCATCGGCATCAGCTTTTACACCTTCATGCAGATTGCCTGGCTGATGGATATCTACCGCCAGGGGGGTTACCGCTATGATTTTCTCAGCTATTGCCTTTATGTGACCTTCTTTCCCTACGTGATATCCGGCCCGATCGCCTATCACAGGGAAATCATCCCGCAGTTCAAAACACCGGCAAACTGGACATTCAACACATCCAATCTGTGCCGCGGTCTTTTTATTTTTTCCATCGGCCTTTTCAAGAAAATGGCCATCGCAGATACCCTGGCCATTATTGTCAACGGAGGCTTTGACGCAGCCCGCGTGCTTACCTTCACGGAAGCCTGGATCACCAGTCTTTCCTTCACCATGCAGATCTACTTCGATTTCAGCGGCTATACCGACATGGCCATCGGCGCCGCCCTGGTTTTCAATATCCGTCTGCCGATCAACTTCAATTCACCTTACAAGGCAACAAACATCAAAGAATTCTGGCAGCGCTGGCACATTACCCTGTCCCGTTTCCTGCTCAATTACGTCTATATTCCGCTGGGCGGCAACCGCAAGGGTGAAGCCCGCACACTCGCCAACATCCTGCTGCTCTTCATCGTCTGCGGTTTATGGCACGGTGCCGCGTGGTCCTTTGTTCTCTGGGGCGGGCTTACGGGGCTTGCCTCGATTGTTTACCGGCTCTGGACAAAAACCGGTCTGAAACTGCCCAAGGCGATTGCCTGGATCGTATATTTTGGTTTCTTTAATATCTCCGCCGTTTTTTTCCGGGCGCAAACCTGGCCCGACACGGTGAAAGTATTGAAAGGCATGCTCGGGTTAAGCGGCATTTACGTATCACCCAATCTCGCAGACAATCCCTTCTGGCAAAAATTGACCGTGATCGGAATTCGCTTCGGTGAATGGCGCGAAAATCTTCCTGATACGGATACGTATTTGTATTTTCTGTGTTTCTTATTGATCCCTTTTGTTCTTCTCACAAAGAACTCCAACGAGCTTCTGGAAAAATTTTCACCGAACTGGAAAAACGCTATGGCAGTGAGTTTGATGATGATTGCAGGACTGCTATTATTGAACAAAACCAGTTCGTTTTTATATTTTAATTTTTAGGCGGAAAAATATTCATGAGCTATCGGAAGTGGCTGATTACAACATTGTCTTTGATCCTGATTTTCGCGGCAATCGTTGTTGCCGTCAATTTTTACGTGGATCATCACGGGGTGCGGTTGAGTCTGTTCGGCGGTGACGTGGATGTCAATCAAAATCAAATCATGTATCCGGACGGCATCAACCAGCACATGTTCAACCCGGAGCTCATATTTCGCAATCCCGGGAAATTTGATTCTTTTCTTTTTGGATCCTCGCGTACTTCCGTGATCCACGTGGAAAAAATCCCGGAAGGCAGGTTTTACAATATGTCCTACTCCCTGGGACTGCCCACGCAGCACATGGCCATTCTCAACGCTTTTGTGAACAGAGGCATAAAGATAAAACACGTTATGATCGGATTGGATGAAATTGCTTTTGCCATGCCGCCTGCGGCAACACAAAAGCACCTCGTACGCATTATGCACCCCGACATCGGCGGCCCCGGCCGCCTGGAGCTTTTCGGCATGTATTTTTTCCGCAAGCCCGATCTGGAGGAGCTCGGCCGTTGGCAGGACAGGGTTATCCGGGGCAAAATGAGCGGCAGAATTGCTACGACCCCCCAGGGAGTAAATCTGGTATGGCTCGAGAAAGACGAAATCATTGAGAAAGCGGCAAAACCTGCTTTTTACTTTAACGCCGGCCCCTACAAACCGGTCATTTACAGTCCGGAAGAAATGGACAAAGCATTCAAAGCCATAGGAGAACTGGTAGCCCTGGCAAAGACCCATCACTTTCAGCTTACGTTCTTTATTTCGCCGATTTATGCGCAGCTCTATCTGAACAATGCAGAAGCGTTATTGACCGCGAAAGCGAGACTTGCCCGAATGACGGATTATTATGATTTCAGCGGGTTCAACTCCGTTACAACAAACCCCGTCAACTATTATGAGGAAGTCCATTACCGCTATCGGGTGGGTGACATGATCATTGCACGCATTTTTGGCATTGATATGACCGATTTACCTAAAGATTTTGGATCCCTGGTGACAAAGGAAAATGTCAGTCGTCACCTGGAAAAGCAGAAACAGGAGCTCGAGCAGTATCTGAAATCGCATAATCCGCAATGATTTCATACCAAGTCGCATGTAGTTGCCAATTTCAGAGTGGCAACTACCGTTAGGGAAGAAATAGTTTCTTTATACGCCTGCGGAGTGCGGTCACTGAGCCTGTCGAAGTGCCGCCGCGTTATCTTTAAAATGCAATATGATATCACAAAATTCCGCCAGAGAGGTTGACAAAATCAGGTCTTCATCTTTGCGGCATCTAACGTATTTTTCATGAGCATTGCAATGGTCATCGGGCCCACGCCACCGGGAACGGGTGTGATATAAGAAGCCTTGGCGGCAACCTCATCAAAAGCAACATCACCAGCCAGTTTGCCGGTTTCCAAACGGTTCACGCCAACGTCAATCACCACAGCGCCTTCCTTCACCATGTTTGCGGTAATCATGCGCGCCTTTCCTATGGCGGCAATCAGCACATCGGCACGCGACGTCACCGCCGGAAGATCCATTGTTTTAGAGTGACAGATTGTGACGGTCGCATTTTGCGCCAGAAGCAGGAGCGCCATGGGCTTGCCGACAATGTTGCTTCTGCCCACTACGACGGCTTCTTTGCCGGCAAGTTCAATACCGGAGCGGGCAATCAATTCCATAATCCCCCGAGGCGTACAGGGAATAAATAGCGGAGAGCCGGTGACCAGACCACCAACATTATATGGATGAAAACCGTCCACGTCTTTATGCGGATCAATGGCGGCAATGATTTTATCCGTGGCAATGTGTTTAGGCAGCGGCAGTTGAACGAGAACACCATGAATGGATTTGTCCCCGTTCAGATCGTGGATCAGTTTCAACAGATCTGCTTCGGTCGCGTCCGCGGAGAGCCTGTATTCCCGGGAAAGGAATCCCACTTCTTCACAGGCCTTGGCTTTACGTCCCACATAAACCTGCGAGGCCGGATCTTCGCCGACAAGAATCACCGCAAGGCCTGGCACCAGACCGGTTTTTTCCTTTAGCGCCAGTGCCTCCTCCCGCAGTTGCATACGAATGTCCTTTGCTATTTTGTTGCCATCAATAATACTGACCATGGAATACTTCACCCCTTGGGAGTTTCACAATAAAATATCCCCCTCGATTCATGGTTTATAAAATCGAGGGGGCTTATTGTTAAATGACCTTCAATGTACTTTTTACTTTGCTTCAGAATATTTCTTTATTAATTCGATAATCTGAGGAATGTTAGCCTCAGGAGTTTTACCTGAATAAATGTAACGGACAACCCTGTTCTTGTCGATGAGGACGGATGTGGCAATTTTGTGCGGAGCCCCCACTAAATTGCCTATCGTAAAATCAGGGTCAAGCAGGATGATGGAACCGCTGCTCTTCTGCTTGCGCTTTGCAATCTGCTTAATCATGAAATTCGGCACGGCACTGTCCTTCAGGTTGCCTATACCCAACCCGGCATACTTCTTTTCAGCCTTAAGCCGCTCAACATCCTTATTGGCTTTCAATGCAGCAGTTACATGATCATTATCATCTGTTGAGCTTGAACTGGCGTATACCATGTACACAACCTTGCCGGCGAATTCCGGTGAACTGAGGCTGTATACCTTATCATTGAGTGCATCATTTAGTTTGAAATCGCCAATTTTGTCCCCCACTTTCAACGAAGCAGCATAAGATGTAAAAACGAACAACGATAAAACCAGTAAAATCGCAACAGAAAACTTTTTCATTTTGCCCCTCCCTTTGTGCTCCATTAATTTTTTTAACACTAACCTATGGATGAACTTCCATTTTCATCCCGTTTGGGAGCGGAGTATATGGCAAAATCAACCCTCTGGCAAGCAAAAAAAACAAAAAACAGATTTATCCTCTCTTGAAAAAATGATTTTTCTTTGCTAGATTGAATTCAAAATGTTCAGGGAGACTGCAAAAACAATTAATCTTGCACGACTGTTCAACGAATCTGTCCATCGCCATGCTGACCGTCCTGTCCTGATCGCGGATGATCGCCGTATTACATACAGGCAACTGCATCGGGCCGTATCTTTAGCCGCAAAAATCTTAAAAGATCTGGGAATGAAAAAAGGTGACAAGGTCGGTTTAATGCTTCCGAATGTCCCGGAATTCTTCTATTATTGCTTGGCTGCCATCCGGTCCGGAGCCGTCGTCGTTCTGCTCAATACGTCATCCACACCGGCTGAACTGCTCTACCTTCTGAACAACAGTGACGCAAAAATTCTCATCGCCCAGGAACCCGGCGAAAAAAGATTCCGAGAAATTCAGGATCAGCTTGAAACCTGCCGTGTCCTGCACACCATCCATCCCGGACAGATATCGGCAGATACCTCAACGGAAAGTTCAGGAGATCCCGAAGAACCTCCCGCAACCGATATTGATCCAGATGACCCGGCCATGATGATCTACACGGCCGGCTTGACCGGCAAACCTCTGGGGGCAGTGCTCACGCACCGCAATCTTTGCGCAGAGCTCAACATGATTCAGCCGATTTTCCGCAGAGAGCCGGATGACGTCGGCCTTTGCCTGATCCCCCTGTTTCACTCCTTTGGAGCCACTGTAAACATGCTCAACGTTATCCAGGCAGGCTGTTCCACCGTCATGATGGACCGCTTAACCATGGACAGTCTTTTTTCCACAATAGAAAAAAACAGAATAACCTATATCTGTGCTGTGCCCCGTCTCTATATTGGCATGGTCTTTTACGATAAAGCAGAAAAACATGATGTAAGTTCATTGAGGCTTTGCGTCACCGGGGGGTCAGCTATGCCTCCTGAGTTTATCCCTCTTTTTGAACAGAAATTCGGCGTGCGCATTCTGGAAGGTTACGGCCTGACGGAAGCATCGCCCGCGTGTTCTTTCAACCGGATTGAATTTGCTGCAAAACCCGGTTCCATTGGTTCTCCGCTCAATGGTATTGAAATCAAAATTGTCGACGAAGCAGGCCGCGAACTGCCGACAAATCAAATTGGCGAACTCATCATCCGGGGCGAAAATGTAATGAAGGGCTATTATAAGGATGATGCCGCCACGGCGGCGGTGATCAGGGACGGCTGGCTTTATACCGGCGACCTGGGCAGAATGGACGAAGACCACTATATTTTCCTGACCGGTCTCAAGAAAAGAATGATTATTACCAGCGGGTTCAATGTCTATCCGCGTGAGGTGGAAACCGTGCTGAACATGCATCCGGCGGTAAAAGAATCGCGGGTAGTCGGTAAGGAAGATTTAATGCGCGGGGAACTGGTAAAAGCGGAGATTGTCCTGCGCGAAGGATTTCAACCTGACGACAAGGAAATCATCCGGTACTGCAAAACGTATCTCTCCTC
>ENA-UOWG01002300-UOWG01002300.1-activated-sludge-metagenome-genome-assembly--contig:-NODE-2300-length-16682-cov-4.177422_pt1 | contig 16682 bp, 30 predicted proteins | sample MGYA00238147_ERZ761563 | MGnify/ENA primary metagenome ERZ761563 (study PRJEB28884, sample SAMN05720216) | anaerobic digester metagenome | isolation source: active sludge of municipal... | reverse complement strand
TCCGGTTCGTTTTCCGGTGGCCGGCGCGCGGGCGGATGGCAAGCTGGATCTTTACATCCAACTGCGCGCCCTAGGCTCGACGTAAGCCCTTAAAATGCGTGGCTGCGCTGCCAATATAGATGCGACCAATGCAGCTTTACACAGACAGTAGCTGCTCGATCTCCTCGAGCGCAAGCAGCTCACGCCTGCCCTCGCTCTGCTCATCCTGTGCCCCTGCCAACGTGCGAGCCACTACGTCGACGTACTTGGAGTATGCCCGGATCGAGGTCTCCAGCCACCCCAACGCTGATCTGCTGGGTGCCGGCGACGTGGCGCGCTCGAGCTGCGGCTCGCCATTCTCCAAGATGCTGACTCGATTGGCCTGCACCCACGCGATCTCTGCCTGCAGGCTCGCGTTGTCTGGTAGCTGTGGCCATTCGCCTGGGATCCGGCCTAGTCCCAGCTCGCCTTCGGGCTTCGAAGGCTCCTTGGGCTCAGGCTTGGCCTTGGCCGGCTTGATCGGGCCTGGCAGAAAAAACCCATACTGATCCCGAGGACGCTTGATCGGGGTAGCCTCTTCCTTGTTTTTCGGCGCCGAGTCCGTCCCTCCGTCAGCAAGACTCGTGACAACCCCCTGAATTGGTTGTTGCGCGGGTGTGGGCGCGGGGCTGTGTCGCTGTGCGCGGGTTTCGGCGTCGGGTTCGAGTCTCAGCATCTTTCCCTCCCAGTGGCCGATTCCAGCATCAGCCAGTTCTTGGAGGAGGGAGTGCAGAGCAGTGGAGGACCGCCGGTACCTGCGCGAGGAGTGGTAGAGTTCGCGTGGAGTGATCGAGCCGCCCTTTGCCGAGATCGTCGCGACCAGGGCCTGCAGCTCCTCGGCGTTCATGGCTGGGCCTGAACCTCTGAGGGGGAATCGCTGGCCTGCACCAAGCCGAGGCCCTCGAAGTACGCCCGTGCAGCGATCGCCGCATCCCGTGCCAGTCGCCGCAGGTGATCTGCGTCGGCGGCCTGGGTGGGCTCGAGGCCTGCCAGGTGCTGGGCAGCCGCCTGGGAGTAGAGGGAGATCGCGAGTTGCGCCACGGCGGCTTGCAGCTGTTGCTGGGCGTTGGGATGGGCTTGGCCGAGGATGGGCACGCTCATGGGGCGTCGGGTCATGGTTGGCTGTTGCATGGCCACAGTATCGCGACTGTGGGCGGGATCTGTCAACGCGGATCGTGTGGGCGCGGCGTGTGCGCCACCGACAGTAGCCGCAGTCGGGCCCACCGCGACACCGTTTCCGTTGCTGCGGCGGCGGCCCGCTGGATTTGCTCCAGCTCGCTGGGGGCCAGTCGGATTTTCAGGATTTTGCGCCTGCGATCGTCACCCGTAAGCCGTTTTCTGATCTTCACTTGTGACTATTCCTATATTTTTTATGTGGACACACTTGACACGAACCGATACCATTATATCATTACGACTGTGGACACACAAGGCTCTGACACAAGGGGACTGGACATGCGAACGCCCAGCGAAGCGATTGGCTCGCTAGACAAGCTGGTGGCGACGGTGGACCAACTGACCGACAAGCTACGGGGCGAGTGCGCGGCGATCACTGGCCAGTGGACTCGCCTGTGCGAACTCGCTGGACAACGCGACGACCACGCGGCGGCACTGCTGGAGCAGCTGCGCCCGCGCTTGCGGGATCTGGCGAGCTTTGCTGCCGTGTGCGAGCGGCAGATCGAGTCGATGTGACACGGGACTTCTGACACAAGGGGACTGCGATGGCTACTGGACTGTGCGACACGTTGCAGCTGCTCGCCGTGGCTGGCAAGGACGGCAGGGCGTTTCTGCGGCGGGTGGTGAAGGGGTGCAATGGCGAGGACTGGCGGGTGCGCGCGAGCGCGACCAGCGACTGGCGCCTGGTGTTTCGGCGGGTGGTGAAAGGCGCGGTGGGCGAGCCCGACGTGGACGTCGAGGTGCATACGGACGTGGAAATTTGCTTTCCTGGCGACGGGTGTTTTGGCAAGCGTCAATCCTTTTTCGACTCGCAACCCGTGACCGTGGTTCGTCCGCAATCCGTGTTCCTGTCGGGTAGCGACGTATCCGCGCTGGCCAAGCTGTTGTTGGACGGCTGCTCGCTGTCGATCACGGCGAGCGCTGGCAGCACGCGCTCATCGGAACACGGGCTTTCATTCTACACGTTGGGTGTGGGCTTGCCCGACGCGCCGCACAGCGTGTTGGCGATTGGTGGCGAGACCGTGGCGAAGGACGGGCGCACGCTGGTGGCTGGCGCCGTCGACCTGTACTGACCATCATCTTTCTTTCACCCGGCGCGTCGCGTGGGCGCGCCGGGATGGACATGGGCGACAAGACACAAGGGGACTGACATGAAACGCGACGAGTACAACGGGTGGACGAATTACGAGACCTGGCTGCTCAATCTGTGGCTCGACAACGACGAGGGGGCGTGCCGTCGCTGGTCCTGCGAGGCGGAAGGCTTCCGCGACGACGCCCACGGCTTGGCGGATGCGCTGCGGGAAGAGATCGAGGAATCCATTCCCGAGGACATGCACAGCGGCTTCTTCGCCGACCTAATCAACGCTGGCCTGGCCGAAGTTAATTGGCTCGAGATCGCCGAGAGCTACATCGGCGCGCTGGAACCAGTTGAGGACGAGGACTGAGAATTCACCCGCGCGAGCCTTCTGCACGCACCACAACCGCTCGCGCCGAACCGGCCAGGCGTGGAACGCTTGACCGGCTGGCCCGCGCGGTGCGGGTGACACGGGAACGACAGACACAAGGGGACAGGCGATGGCAAAGCCACAGACGACCGCCGAGGACTTGATCGACAGCATCCTGGCAGGATTGGCGGACCTGCGCGCCGCAGCGCCGGTGCCCGACGAGTTGGTAAACGAATTGGTCCGCATCGACGAGCTGGTCTGGGACGTCGTGAACTGTCTGGATGAATCGACCAACGAGTGAGGGCCGCGCCATGACTCTCACCATTTTGCTTTTGGCATTGGGCGACATCGCCGTCGTGCTGGCCTGGGTGGTCCAGGGGGGGCGGCGGGCGAACTGACACAAGGGGAAAGACGATGACAACTCTGTACGACGACTGCGTGGCGCGTGGCGTCCCCACGGACCACCACGAAAGCGACTTGTACCTTCCCGTCACGCCAGAGACAACGCAGTTAATCCAACTGCACGACAAGCGGGCGTCCATCTTCACGAGTCAGGTTGATGGCAAGCTATGGTACGATGTTCCCTTCGCCTATGGTCCGTTCTGGCGAAAGCGCGGCGGCAACGCTGGCGAGCACAACCCCGCATAGCCCGTTCTCTTGTGTCGCCCCTGGGCGCGTGCTTGTGGCGCGCCTGGGGGTTTTTGATTGAGACGGACTCTCAGTGCAGCGGCCGAAACAGCAGATCGACCGCAAACCTCCGCTCCACGATTCTGGGGTCCAGGTAGCGTTTCGTCACTCGCCGACAGGAGTGTCCGAGCAATTCCGTGGCGTTGCCGCCCGCGGCCTCGTAGTACGACGCGACGCTGCGTCTGATCCGGTGAAACTTCGAACGGCTGTCGTGCGGCAGGCCGGCGCGGCGTAGGAGTCGCCCGTACGCGTCCCACAGATAGGTGTGACCGTACGGCCAGGGGAACACGGGATCGTCCACCAGGACCCGGGCTGGACGAATCGCCCGCAACGCCGTGACCGTGTCGGCCGCCAGCTTGTAGAGGCGGTCGGCCTTCTTTCCCTTGCGGATCTCGGCGGGCGAGAGCACCCAGCCGCCGACCAGGTCCACGTCGCGCCACAACAGGTGGATCACGCCGCCGATTCTCTCGCCCGTATCCCAGCAGACCAGCAGCAGCGCCAGCCACCAGGCGGATGCCGGCGTCTGACCCACGCGCCCGGGCACCGTTTGTACGCAGCGGAACAGTCTCAGCACCTCGCCCTCAGTCCAGGCCACCGGCACGCGCTCCGGCTCCACGTCCGGCTCGACGTCGGGCCAGTCGTGCACCAGGTTCTTGCGGCACGCGAATCTCCACATGGCCAGCACGTTTGAACGCTCTTTGTTCACGGTGTAGGGACTGCGGCCGCGCTCGCGCAGCCAACCGAGAAAGCGTGAGACGGTCTCGTCGGAAAAATCGCGCAGCGTGGGCGCGCGGCAGAGGAACTTCGCGAAATTTCTGAGCGTGGTCTGATAAAGCCGCTTCGTGTTGTCCGATCTGGAACGTAGCTTGAGAGGCGCGAACTGTCTCTCGTAGAACGTCGTCAGTGTCACGGCTGCCCCTCCCGTCTGTCGTTTTCGGGCGTTTGGCCGTCCGTGCGTGAAGAGTTCCGTTTTACACGCGACTATGCGTCCTGTATCGATTTCGCGGCTCGCGAAATGCGCGTCTTCGGCGCGACCGGATCTGCCGATCCACAGGCATTGACTCCGGTCCTCTCCGCTCAGAGTTCCCGTCCGAGGGATCACTCTCGATTTGCCGGCTGCGCAAAAGAAAACCGCGCGGAACGCGTGCGTCCGTGCGGAAAGGCCGGCGAGGAAGGAATTGCAACTTTTAACGGTACGGTTACAATGGAGGCATGTCAACGATGCCGGTCGAGAATTACGTCAACGTGCGCGAAGCGGCAGCTATCATCGGATGCACGGATGGGCGCGTGCGCCAAATGCTGATCGAGGGACGGCTCTCCGGAGTCAAGGCCAACGAGCGGGCGTGGATGATTGACCGTAGGGCAGCGGAGGAGATTCGCGACAGTGAATGCGTGACTGGCCGACCGCGAAGCGGCCAGAAAAATTCCGCATAGGTCAGCTTGACACTTCTAACGCCATCGTTAGAATCAGCCGATGTTGAGCAACGGTGCTCGACACCGGCTTTCTTCTTAGCCGGTTCCGAAACCGGCGACGCGAGTCGCCACAACGCCGCCGCGAGTCACGGACCGATCCGTGCACGGACGCCAGCGGCAGGGATGGTGGAGCGTGGCGACTTCTTCCTCGTCTCGGCGCGCGCTGCCCGAGGTGTCCATGGCTGGCGACATCAATGTGCTCGTCTACGCGCGATCCGACGAGCGCTACATCTGGCTGTACCGCGACGACCAACTACCGGACGTGCAGCGGTCGCTGGGAAGGCTGGCGATGAATCACGAGGTGGCGTTTACGTGGCTCGACGCGGCGCGGTGCGCGAAGAGCGCGAGGGAACAAATCACGAATCGTTCGCTTCTTTCACAGCGGAGGTAGACATGGCCAAAACGAAGACGAGGACTGCGACGCGCAAGCTCAAGTACGTGATAGTTCGCACGTACTCGGCTGGTGTGTTCGCTGGTGAGTTGGAATCGCGCGTGGGGCGCGAAGTCGTGCTGCGCAACGCGCGGAGACTGTGGTATTGGGATGGCGCGGCGACGCTGTCCGAGTTGGCGCAGCGCGGCACGTCCAAGCCCGCGAAGTGCAAGTTTCCGATAGTTGTTGATCGCGTCGAACTGCTCGAAGCAATTGAGATTCTCGACGTGTCGACGGCGGCGCGCAAGACGATCGACGAGGTGCCTGTATGGTCGAATTGAGTAGGTACGGGGACGGGAACGGGTCAGGGTCCGGGGACGGGTCCGGGTCCTGGTCCGGGGACGGGGACGGGAACGGGTCAGGGTCCGGGGACGGGTCCGGGGACGGGGACGGGGACGGGGACGGGGACGGGGACGGGAACGGGTCAGGGTCCGGGGACGGGTCCGGGTCCGGGAACGGGTACGGGGACGGGTACGGGGACGGGTACGGGTCCTGGTACGGGTCCGGGAACGGGTGAAATGTCACGGAGCCACGCGAAGGACTCGCGACGGAGGACGCACGGCAGGAGCCGGGAGCATGAGGCGGGCCGAGACGGACGGCCGGGGCCGGGTGAGACGGACGCGGCTCATCACCGCGTTTCGCGGGCGCGACTCCCGCGGTGGCCCTTGCGGGGTGCGTGACTTGATGGACGTGCAGCATAGAAGCAGGAGATCGGTGACTCCATAACACAACCTATCGGCGATTGTGGCAATGAACTCGACGCGCGCGTGGCGCGTCCGCATCCCGCAGTTTTTCCCACTCAAGGAGGAAAGCGATGTTGGTACTGACACGGAGAGTTGGCGAGTCGATTCGGATCGGGGACGTGAAAGTCACCGTGGAGAGTCTTCGCTACGGCAAGGTGCGGCTCGGCGTGGAGGCGCCGGTGACAGTTCCCGTGCATCGCGAGGAAGTCTACCAGGCCATCCAACGCAACGGAGGACCAGCCGATGGGGGCGATCAAACCGGACAGCAGGTATCAGACGCCACGTGAGAAGGCCATCGCGCACGCGCTCGCGCAACCGGAAGTCAACCAGCAGATCGCGGAGAAGTATATCGCCGCGTGCTGCGCGGAGATTCAATCCCGCTGGACTGAGCGGGAGCGTCAGTCGCGGTGCCGCTGGGCGCACGGCGGTGAAGTGGAAACGCCAGTGATTCACCACGATCATCGGCGCAAGGGCGTGGGGCAGGTAGTTGGGGAGTAGTGATATGGACTGGTTCGAGCGGATGCGCGCGTTGGGCCTGGAAGTCGAGGAGAGTCTGCTACCGGGCTTCCGGCGCAGACTACCCGATGGCTCCGTGCGGACGTTGACGAACGTGGAAATGCAAGCCGCGCATATCGCGCGGATCACAAACCCTGATATCGGCGGCTTGTCGTCGCCGACGGCCGGGGCACAACCGCCCGTTGCGGCCCCGGCCGAGTGTTTACCCGCGGAGGTGACGCATGTTGACGCTGGGTGACGTGTGTTGGGTCACGGGACAGGTCGCGCTGGCGTGGTGCGCCTGCGTCTCCGTGGTCGTGTGCGTTAGTCTGTGGTATCGCGACGAGGTATAGCACGGATGCCGACAGCGGCGCAGCAACGCGAACGTCGGGCATGGGCCGAGAGCGCACGGAAGCGGCTCGGCGTGTGCATGGGGTGTGGCCGCCGCCCGCGCGGCTGGGAGGTTCACGAGATGGAACGACGGAGCCACTCGACCGCGTGGGCGCACCCCTGCAACTACCTACTACTGTGCCGGGACTGCCACGCGGGACCGTTCGCATCCATGCCGCACGCGCGGCAACTGGCGCACAAACTGTTGTGGGACGCGGAGGCCTTCGACCTGGAGGCGTGGTTGCGGATCCGCGACCCGGAGTTGCGGGCGCCGCGCCGGGTGACGCTGGCGGAGGTGGTGCGGGAATTGGTGGCGATGGTGAGGAGTTTATGACTGAACTACAGCAGCGATCGACTGTGTGGAGAATGCGCCGGTGCGGCGTGGTGACGGCGTCCCGCTTCGCGGACATTATGACCCAGCCGCGAACCAAGGCGGCGCAATACGCTGGCGAGTGGAGCGAGACCGGCAAGGCGTACCTACTGGAGAAGTTGGCCGAGCTACTCACCGGGCAACCCGCGGACCGCTTTCAATCCGCGCCGACCAAGTGGGGCACGGAATGGGAGGCGGAGGCGTTCGAGAAGGCGGTGCCCGTCGTGGCGGAGCGGTTCGGCTGCGCCATCGGTAGACCGGAGGGGCAATTCGCGTTCATCGAGCACCACTCGGAGCCGGCCATCGGCTGCTCGCCCGATGGCGTCATCGGCGACGACGGACTGCTCGAGTTGAAGTGCCCTTGGAATCCCCTGAACAGTCTGCGCACGGTGATCTCGGGAGCGATGCCGGAGAAGCACGAGGCGCAGGTGCAGGGCTCGCTGTGGTGTACCGGCAGACGATGGTACGCCTTCTGCTCCTACGACCCCCGCTTCGAACGCTCCGGGGTGGACCCTCTGTTCGTCGCCCGCGTGGAGCGTGACGACTCCTACATCGACCGCGAACTCGCCCCGCGCGTGCTCCGCTTCCGCGATTTGCTGCTGGAGGAACACGCGCGACTCACCGGGGGAAAGGCACCGTTCTAATGACAGACAAGCGCACGGGCAAGATTTACCAAGCCATTGTCGCCATCATGCGTTCCGTGGGCGCCATTGGCAAAGAGTCGGAAAACACGCAGCAGAACTACAAGTATCGCGGCGCGGAGGCCGTCTACAACCGCGTCCAGCCCTTGATGGCGACGCATGGAGTATTCTCCGTGCCGCGCGTGCTGGAGGAGAAGCACGAGACGGGAACCACGTCCAAGGGCGGCACGATGCACTGGAGCTTCCTGCGCGTGGAATACACGTTCTACGCCGACGACGGCTCGAATATCGTCGTGGTCGTCAGCGGGCAAGGTATGGACAGCGGCGACAAGTCCACCGCGAAGGCGATGACGATCGCGCATCGGTACGCGATCTGTCAGTTACTGAACATCCCATTCGCGGTGGAAGACCCGGAACAACACAGTCCCGAATGGTCGTCCACCCTGCGCGGAGGCATCACCCTCCGGGAATTGAACGAGGTGAAGAAACAGTGGATCGCTGCGCGAGGCGCGGACCTGAACGGCAAAACGAAAGAGGCGAAGGCGCTGGCGTTCCAAGAGTTCGTCCATTCCGCGACGGGTGAACCGTTCGACGTGGCGGATTGGCAGCAGTGGCGGCGCGAGGATCTCGAATCGTGTATCGCGGCATTGTCCCCGGAGGTATCCAATGCAGATAGTGAGAGTGGCGGCGCGTGACATCAAGGGCATCAAGTACATCGAACTCCTACCCAAGTCGACGACCACGATTATCGGAGGTCGCAACGGGCAGGGCAAATCGTCGCTGCTGGACGCGATCGCGGCGGCGTTGGGAGGCCGCAAGCTGTGCCCGGAGAAACCAATTCGCAAGGGCCAGACGAAGGGCTACTGCGAAGTCGAGTTGGACGGCGACCCCCAGCGGCTGATCCCGCCCTGCACCGTGCGCCGGGACTTCTGGCTGAAGAAGGACGGCGTCACCGTGGAGTCCAAGCTGGAGGTCATCACCAAGGAGGGGTACCGCGCTCCGTCTCCGCAGACGTTGCTGGGTGACATCGTTGGACCGCTCGGCTTCGACCCGGAGGCGTTCCTGCGCATGAAGCCAGCCGAACAGGCCACCGTCTTGAAGTCGCTCGTCGGCTTGGACTTCACCGACCTGGACCGCGAGTTCACGGAGCTGTACCGCGAACGCGCCAAGGTCAACGACGCCGGCAAGCGGCTCAAGGTGCAGTACGAGGCCCTGCCGCACTACCCGGAAGCCCCGGCCGATGAGGTCTCCGTCGCGGAACTCGTGGGCGAACTGCGGAAGCGGCAAGCCGTCAACGCGGACAACCAGCGGAAGCGGAGGGAACTCGACAAGCTGGAAACGACCAGACAAGACGCCATCACCTGCCAGGAGCGTGTGGCCGTCGAGATCGCGGGGTTGCGTGAGAGATTGGCCAAGCTGGAGGCCGAACAGCACTACCTGGAGGAACACACCGCGGGACTGGGCCAACAGTACGACGCGCTGGCGACCGAGGTGGCGGCGCTCGCGCCCGCCGACACGGCGGAGGTTGAGGAGCGGATCGCTGCCAGCGAGGAAGTCAACCGCCAAGTGCGCGAGAACGCCAAGCGGAACGAGATGGCCGCGCGACTTGAGGCCGAACGCGCCCACTCCAAGGACATGACGGCGCGACTGACGGCCATCGAAGAGCGGAAGGACGCCATGCGCCGCGCCGCCCAGTGGCCCGTCGCTGGCTTGGGCTACGACGAGAACGGCGTCACGTACCAGGATCTCCCATTCGATCAGATCAGCGCCAGCGAACAGCGGCGCGTCGCGGTGGGCATCGCCTGCGCGTTGCAGCCGACGCTGCGGTTCTTCTTTTTGAAGGACGGCTCGCTGCTGGACGACGAGTCGAAGGCCGAGTTCGCGCAGTTGGCTGCGGAACACGGCTGCCAGTGTTTCCTGGAGGTAGTGGGCGCCGGCAGCGAGGCCCACATCGTAATCGAGGACGGCGAAGTTGCGCGTGCCGACGAGGGACTGCTTGTGCAGACGCCAACGCCCGAGCCGGCCGAGGAACCCACTTTGTAGGAGGCTGATCGTGGCGGACGTTGAACTAGTGATCTCCAAGCGACTGGCGGCCGTGCTGCCGCCGCTGACGGACGATGAGAAGGCGCAATTGGAGGCCAACCTGACGGCGGACGGCGAAGCGCTGGCCCCCATCATGTATTGGCACGACGGCAAGCGGGACGTGATCGTGGATGGCATGCACCGCTGGCCGCTGGTCAGGAAACACAACCTGCCCTATCGCGCCTTCGCTATCTCGTTCGACACCTACGACGACGCCGAGTTGTGGATTCTGCGGCATCAGTTGGGAAGGCGAAATCTGCTGAATCCGCAGGCCCAGCGGAAGCTGATCGGGGACATTTACAACCGTCTGAAGAAGCCGGAAGGGCGACCGGAAAAACTAGATCAAAATGATCCAGTTGTTTGCAAAACACCCCAAAATACCGCTGAAAAACTGGCTTCCGAGCTTGGCGTCTCAGCGCCCACCGTCAAGCGCGCCGGCCAGTTTTCCGAGTCGCTAGACAAGCTCCCAAAGTCTCTCCGGGGAGCCATTACGGCCGGTACGCTCAAGCCCACCGACGCCGAAGTCAAGCGACTCGCCAAGGCCGACCAGGATACGCAAATCGCTGTGGCGCGGCGCATCCGAGTCGGGCAAGCGGCGACTCTCAAAGACGCGATGGCGGCGGAAGGACTCAAGCAGGCCCCTAAGCAGAAGTCGCAGTCGAAACCCGACAAGCCGGAGCCAGTGATCACAGATCGCCGCAAGCAGGAGATTCCGGAGCGGCTCAAGCCGTTCTTTTCTCCGTGGTACGCCGAGACTGAGAAGGCGCTGAAGAAGATGGTGCTCGATGCGAAGAAGCACGTCCACCAGGCCAATTCCTTCCTCGCACCATTGGCGGTGATCGTCGAACACCTGGAGGAGTCGGCCAGGATGATCGGAGAAGCGGCACCGTCCGTCGTGTGCCCCGATTGCGAAGGGACCGGCAAGGACTGCGGGTGGTGCCGAAACTGCGGCTACATGCCGGCCTGGGCCTACAACGACTGGAAGGCGAAACGCGGCGGAAAACGATGATGGAACCTTACTTCTCCAGAGATGGAGTGATGATCTACAACGGCGACGTTCGGACCGTGCTGCGCGAACTCCCGGCAGAGAGCGTGCATTGCGTCGTTACCAGTCCTCCATACTGGGCGTTGCGCGATTACGGAGTCGCTGGACAGATTGGTCTGGAGCCGACTCCAGAGCAGTACGTTGCAGTGATGGTAGAAGTATTCCGTGAGGTGCGGCGAGTCCTGAGACAAGACGGTACGCTGTGGCTCAACTTGGGCGATACCTACGCAAACGTCGGGAAGTGGGGCGGAAAGTCTGGATGGCGGCATACTGCCGAGCGCGAAGGAGCTGCTGCGTTCAGAAAGCGTCGTGGAACCGATTGCGATCCGAAACGCGGTAAGGCGGCACCAGGTCAGCCAATGGCCAGTGCTGGTGGTCTTAAGAAGAAAGACCTCGTAGGCATTCCGTGGAAAGTCGCCTTTGCGTTGCAGGATGATGGCTGGACGCTTCGCCGTGACATCATTTGGGCGAAGGGTAATGTGATGCCCGAGAGCGTCAAGGATCGGCCATCAACGTCGCATGAGTACATTTTTCTGTTTTCCCGAGGGCCTCGGTACTTTTACGACTCGGACGCCATTTCAGAGCCCGCATCAGAGGACACGCACGCGAGATACGCACGCGGCCGAAGTGACACGCACAAGTACGCCGACGGAGGACCAGGGAACCAAACGATCGCTAAGAGTTTCGACCACATGCGTTCGGGTGGCGTGAATCCCAAGGCCTCGGAACATAAGGACTCGTCGGCGAGAGTCAAACAGAATGCCTCGTTTTCCGCAGCAGTCCGAGATGTGGTAGAGCGAAGAAACAAGCGGTCGGTATGGTTTGTAAACTCTCGCCCATTCAAAGGTGCCCACTTCGCGACATTTCCGGCAAAGCTCATTGAACCGTGCATTTTGGCCGGCTGTCCCGCCGGCGGTGTTGTGCTTGATCCGTTCCTTGGGAGTGGAACAACCGCAAAGGTATCGCAAGATCTTGGGCGTCGGTGCATCGGAATCGAGCTGAACCCAAAGTACTGTGATTTGGCGAAGAAGCGATTTAAGCAACGGACGCTGCTGGCATGAGCACTGACCTATCACAACTCGACATGTGTGGCAAGCGCCTGCGACCCTACCAAGTGCGTCTCGTGGAGACGGTCCGCGAGATGGTGCGACAGGGACACCGGCGCGTCATCATCAATAGCCCGACCGGAAGCGGCAAGACCGTGATGGCCTCCTGCCTCATCAAACTGTCGGCGCTGAAGAACAAGCGCTCCATGTTCCTCGCGCCCAGACGCGAGTTGCTCAAGCAAGCGTCGGCGCACTTGGAGTTCTGCGGGGTGCGCCACTCGTTCATCGCGGCCGGCTTCGACCATATCGCCGGATCGGACTGCCTTGTCGTCTCCAAGGACACGCTGGCGGCGCGCGCGTTGCGCCGCAAGAAGATGGCGTTGCCCGACGTGGACTTGGTGATTGTGGACGAAGTGCATCTGGCCATGGCGCGGGAATACTTGCGCCTGTTGACCACGCTGAACGAGGAAAATCCGCGGCTCGTGTTGATCGGCTTGTCGGCCACTCCAGGCAGGGCCGACGGGAAGGGCCTGGGTGACTTTTGGGACGCGATCACCACGGCGGCCAACTACTCCGACCTGCAAGACCAGGGATTTCTCGTCCCGTGCCGCGTGTTCGCGCCGGACGCGCCGGACATGCGCGGCGTGCGCGCGGTTGATTGGGACAGCGAGGCCGCGAATCGCGTCGACAAGCCAAAGCTGGTCGGCGACGTGGTGGAGCATTGGAAGCGAATCGCCAGCGATCGCAAGACGATTGTGTTCGGGGCGACCGTCGCCCACGCGATCCATTTGCGGGACGAGTTTCTCAAAGCGGACGTGCGGGCCGCGCACATCGACCAAAGCACTCCCATCGACGAGCGCGACCAGATCATCGCCATGTTGCAGGCCGGCGACATTCAAATCGTGACCAACTGCGACGTGCTCTCTTTCGGCTTCGACGAGCCGAGCGTCTCCTGCGTGGTGCTGGTGGCTCCCTCCAGATCGCTGGTCCGCTACCGGCAGCGATCCGGGCGAGCGCTGCGCCCCTGCGACGGCAAGCTGGATTGCGTCATCATTGATCACGCCGGTGGCGTGCTGATGCACGGCTTTCCCGACGAGGATATCGACTGGCCGTTGGAAAAATCTCGGAATATCGACGAGGAGTACCAGGCCAAGCGGGCGGACGGGAAGACGCGCGAGCCGATCGTGTGCCCCGTCTGCCATTGCACTTATTCCGGCAAGCCGGCGTGTCCCAACTGCGGACACGCGCAGGGACGCATGGGTAGGAAACTAGCCGTCGAGAAGGGGCTACTCAAGGAAGTTAAGCGCAAGCCGCTCGACAAGGTCTACCCGACCTTGCAGTCCAAGACGCGACTGTGGCACCAGTGCTTGGCGATGGCCGCCAACAAGGGGCGCACGTGCGGCGCGGCGGCGGCCATGTTCACCCAACACGCCAAACAATCACCCTGGAAAGTCGAGGGACTGCCCAACCTGCCGCGTGGCTACCAGTGGCACGAGCCGGCCGCCGAAGTTTTTCCTCAATACATCCGCCGAAAATCGGGAACAAACTGATGGGGACGGATCTCCGCGACGTGTTTGACACCGCCGACCGCGTTCTGTGGGGCAACCGCTTCAAGGGCCTCGCGTGTCAGTTGGCGCGCCACGAGAACGACCTTGGCGATCAGTTTCAGGCGATCGCGGAAATTCGCCGCAACGACACGGCGCGGACGGCGGAGCACCTGGAGGCGCTGCAGGCGTTCGCGGAGTTGCGCGAACAACTGGCCTCCGTGCAGGAACAGATCGCGGCGCTGAAGACCGAACATGACAAACTGTTGAAGCACCTCAAGACCCGCTTCGCGGAACTGCGGGCGGAACGGAAACATGACGAGGTAGCGACATAGCCCCTGATGGCAAAACGGTTCGACGGTCGCGTTACCGTGCCGAGGCGATGAAGCCGCCGTGGAAGCGAAAGACGCGACGCCAAAGTCCAAACCCGCCGGCGGGTGTTTGAGGCTATTCCGTTATGGTGTAGTCGGAGCACGACCGGACGAGCCGGATGGCTTCGGGTGGCGCGTACGATGTTCTGTGCGTTGGACGAGCGAGGGTGCCGGCGTAACACCCGGTCGTTGCTGCTTAAAGCGGGGGGATGGGTTGGGGGAGGTGCGCGTGCGGTGTGGAGCGAAGTGGTTGGTGGCCTGGGTGGTGAACGTGGTTCGTTTCAAGTAAAGGATGACACATGACCGGTGGACGCGGGCCCAAACGGAAGGGCTACACATTCGAGTGCGAGCTGATCGACATGGCGAAACGCAGCGGTTTGGACGCCGAGCGGGCCTGGGGCAGCAACGGCGCGGCGTTGCGGCTGCATCCATCAGTTGACTGCTTGATCGCGGGCCAGCGGGTGCAGGCGAAGCGGAGACGGAAGCTGGGGGACTGGCTGGCCAAGGCGTTGAGCGAGCACGTGGACGCTGTGGCGCTGCGTGAGGATCGCGGGGATCCGGTGGTGCTGCTGCGGTTCGCGGACTGGCTGGATCTGGTGGCTGGAACATTGCCACGTAAGGAGTGAGCCATGCGCGAGCGACGCGGCGACCGCATACCCAATTCCGTTCTCTACCGTTCGTTCTGCGTCTCCTGTGGGGAGCCGATCCGCGTCTGCTTCGATGACATCAACCGGGACATCGCGTGCAACTACTGCCGCGCCAACCAGCATCCCGGCTACGGCAGTCCGGACGGTGGTGGTGAGGACGAGAGCCCGTGGCAGGCGAAGGTGATCAGGGAAATGGAGGAAGGGTGAGACGATGAAACCATTGAACATCGCGGACATCAGGAAGAAGCACGCCAATGCGATCAAGAACACGGCGACGGGGAAGGCGTTGGGGAGGGCGCTCGACGAACTGCAAGCCATGCGCGATCAACTGCAAGCGATCCGCGCCGGCCGCTGCCAGTCGTCGAATCTGCTGGAACTCGTCGCGGAAGATCGCGACCCGGCGAAGTGGGCCGCGATGATGCTGACGAAGAGTATGGGCGGCGTGACGACGGTGGGGGAAGCCACCGACCTGATCGAAGGTACGTTGCGACACGCGCTGCGCAAGATGCGGGAACTGGAATTGAGTTCGCCGGATCAAAACGAAGCACAGGAAATCGACCCATGACAATCCCCAACCCGCGCGACCGCGCCTGCGTCATTTGCGGGTGTTCCGACGACAGTGTCGTCGGGTGGCACAGTACGTATCAACACGGAACCGTTCTGGGGTGTGTTGCGGCGCTCAAACACCGCAACGCCGAGTTGCGTCGTCTGCTGCGAATCGCCGTGGACGCCTGGGACCGCGTCGACGAGACGGTCGCGTGGTTGGCTGACGACGAGTGGTATGGATTGGCGAAGGAACTAACACACGGAAAGGACGGTGAAGCGTGACGATTATGACGCGCCGCGCGGCGCTGCAATCACTACTGGGCGCGACATTGCTGCCGATTATCAAGCTAGACACATCGCATGAGACGGACTTATCCACTCTCGTGCTGGAATTCTGCGAGGATGAGCACATTGTTCACACCTCGCGGCGGTTCGGTGATCCGCAAAGGAGATTCGTACTCGACACGCCCTGGGAATTTCTCGGCGACAGTGTTGCGTCGGACGCGCGGGCGCTGATTCGCGTACCTGGACTGCGCTACACGCCGACCGGCGAGCGCGGACCGTTTCCCGACTGCGACGAAGTGTTCCGCCAGTGTTGGCACGACGACGGACGCTGGCTGCGGTTGCCGCGCGAGCGATTGGCGCGGCCTGAATGCCGACTGGATGATCCGTGTCACTGTCCGTTTTGCTCTCGTCGCGAGTGTCCGGACTGCAACGGCGTGGGCGAGTATTACGGACTCGACGACAGCGGACACAACTGTCCAGAGTGCCACGGACACGGCTATGTCGCGCGGTCCGACTGCGAGTTGTGCCACGGCGACCACCGTTTCCGCGACGTGTACGACGCGGCGTTCGGCGTGCCGCTGAACGCGCGGTACGCCCGACTCGCGCGACGGATACCGGGCGCGATGTGGCGACCGCCGACGATCAAGGACGGACCAGTGCTGTTTCGCGGCGACGGCGGCGTGGCGGCGCTGGTGATGCCGGTGCTGGCGAGAGTCGAGGTGACGCCATGACCGTGACCGACCTACCCGACAAGCTACGCGCCTTGGCCGGCACTCTCGTGGGCGACGAGTGGGAGCATCCGCTGGACGCCGTCGCGACGTGCCGGAAGGCGGCGGAGGAAATTGAACGGTTGCGGGACGCGCTCACGACGCTGCGCGGAATCATCGCGGAGAAACTGCACCTGCGGCGCTACCGGGACTGCGGATGTGAGTTCTACGCGACCAATGGCGCTGTGCCGTACCACGACTGCCCACGCTGTGAGAGTCGGCACACGCGGCGCATCGCCTCGAGAAAGGACGCGACATGAACCCGGTTGGCGACACACTCAAGAGCGCGTTGCAACGCTTCGCCGAGTGCGAACACAAGCATTGGAAGTGCGAGTGGTGCGGCTGCGTCGCGGACGCTGGCACGATCGCGAGCGAGTGGCGCGCCAAGGTGAACGAGTTGGAAGCGGAAGTGGAACGGCTGACGCGGGAAGGTGAAAAACCAGCCTCCTGATTTAACAGCGGGAGAATTTAACAGGGGTGA